>JGI12048J13642_10600529_pt1 | contig 30487 bp, 26 predicted proteins | sample ElkSlonscriptome_16_FD_13642 | JGI IMG/M metagenome (IMG submission 13642)
AAGCAAAAAACCTGGAGATGATCGAACTGATCGATGAGATCGAAGCCATTGTCAATTCCGGTACGAAGATAAATATCAACTATTATATCGAGGACATCATGGATGAGGACCGTGTGGAGGATATCTATGAGTATTTCCGGGAGGCAGAAACGGAATCCATCCAGGAAGCACTCAACGAACTCGAAGCAGAAGATTACACAGAAGAAGAGATCCGGCTGGTAAGGATCAAATTCTTCTCTGAACTCGGAAATTGATTTGAAAGACCTCTTGACTACCAGCAAATATAATGAAGGGAGTAGAAATATTTCCTTCATTTTTATTGTCTTGAACCAAAATATATACATATGACAATTCTGGAAATCCGGGACCTGTCCAAATCTTACCGGTCTGTGAAAGCTGTAAAAAAACTTACGCTTTCCATCGAACAGGGACAGGCATACGGACTCCTGGGGCCGAATGGCAGCGGGAAAACCACCACCCTTTCAATTCTCACCGGGATTCTCAGGCAGGATACCGGCGCTTACAGCTGGTTCGGGGATGCCCCGACACCCCGTCAGCGTACCAAGATCGGTTCCCTGATAGAGACACCACATTTTTATCCCTACCTGAATCTGGAAAAGAACCTGAAGATCATATGCAAGATCAAAGAGATGGGTTTTGAAGACATCGACAGGGTGCTCCGTGAGACCAAGCTGGATGACCGGCGGAAATCCAGGTTCAAGACGCTCTCCCTCGGAATGAAACAGCGACTCGGTATAGCTGCCGCCCTGCTCGGCGATCCTGATGTGCTCGTGCTGGACGAGCCTACAAACGGACTCGATCCGGAAGGGATCGCAGAGGTAAGGGAGACCATCCTGCTGCAGGTGGAAAAGGGTATAACCCTGATCCTGGCGTCCCATATTCTCTCCGAAGTGGAAAAGATCTGCTCCCACGTCGCCATATTAAAAAAGGGAGATCTGCTTGCCTCAGGCTCTGTAAAAGATATCCTCACCGAAGAGGAGGTGGTTGAGTTTTCCTGTTCCGAAAACCCGAAATTGAGAAAATTACTGGAGCCCAGCGAGATCGTCTCTGAACTGCGGGAAGAGAACGGGCTCCTGGTGGCAGCCCTGAAACCGGGAAAGTCCATAGAAGACCTCAACAGGTTTGCATTCGACAAGGGCTTTGTGATCAGTCACCTGGCCAGCCGTAAAAAAAGCCTGGAAGCACAGTTTCTTGAACTCGTAAAAGATCAGACTCCATGAAGAAATTAATACGCATCGAACAGATCAAGATCCTGAATTACATTCCCTTCCAGATCCTGTTGGGGCTTTATGTAGTTGCCATTGTGCTCGGACTGGTGATCTATCCGCTCATCGACAGGCAGATCCCTGTCATTTCCCTGAGTGATGTGTTCCGGTTCCCCGATGTATGGGCATTCATGACCTGGATCACCGAACCATACAATATCCTGCTTTCACTGATCGTGATCATGATCACCACAAATGAGTTTTCCAACCACACCTTTAAGACTCAGGTGATATTCGGACTCGGAAGGCGGGAGCTGATCTCACAAAAGATCGTGCTGATCTTCCTGCTGGCACTCCTGGCCACTGCACTCATTGGTCTTACGACCATCTTGCTGGGACTGACCCACAGCTATAAGATCACCCTGAAGATCGCGCTGGAGAATGCATGGATGCTGTTTCCATATTTCATCTCCTCTTTCACCCTGATGATCATCGGAATGTTATTTGCCCTGCTCATCAAGAACACGGCTTTGTCCATTCTTGCATTTCTTGGCTTCCGTACGTTTATTTCACCAATATTATTCATGATATTCACCAAAAAGGAATGGGAATTCAGGTGGTTCCTGCCATTTCGTGCCAATACCAAGCTGACCCCCCTTCCCGACCTGATCGAGATTTTTCAGAGAAAACTGGATTCGCCGGAACCGGTGAATGCATCTTCATTCGAGATCATCCCCAAAGGGCTGCCCCTCTGGGGAAATATCCTGGTGGTTGCAGGATACCTGGTCATCCTGGTGTTTCTCTCCTACCGCATAATGGACCGCAAGCGACTGACCTGACAGGTCACTGGCTCCTGCTGTCCAGGGCATCCCGCATTCCGTTTCCCACAAGGGTAAAGGCAAGGACCATCAACATGATCGCGATCCCGGGGATAAAGGCCAGGTAACCTTTGCTGACTATGATATAACCGTAATGATCCTTGATCATGCCTCCCCAGGTTGGAACGGGAGGCTGGACCCCGATTCCCAGGAAACTCAGCCCCGCTTCAAGCAAAATGGCAGTGGCAAAATTGGCTGCCGAGATGATCACCACCGGCGAGATCACATTAGGAATGATGTGCCTGAACAGGATCCTGCCTGGCTTCATACCAATGACCCGTGCAGCTTCAACATACTCTTTTTCACGCACCGAAAGTACCTGTCCGCGCACAACACGGGCCACCTCAACCCACATGGTCAGCCCCACAGCCACGAACACCTGCCAGTATCCCTTGCCGAGAACAAGCGTGATCGCAATGACCATCAGGAGAGTGGGGACCGACCAGACCACATTCACAAACCACATGATCACTTTGTCTGCCCAACCCCTGAAATAGCCAGCTATCCCGCCCAATAGTATTCCCAGCACCAGTGAGATCAACACGGCAATGAAACCCACAGCCAGGCTCACCCGCGTACCCAGGATCATCCGGCTGAACATGTCCCTCCCGAACCGGTCGGTTCCCAACAGGAAGGTACGCCTCACCAGGTGCTCCTCCTCGAGCAGCTCCTGAACTTCACCAAGCGTACCGCTGATCGATTCGCCGGTGACGGCCGATCGGGCGGTGAATTTTCCGCTGTCGACTGAATAACTACCTGGTGCAAGCGCATAGCAGACATTGGCGACACGGTATTCTGAATAGAACCGGTCTTCCTTATACTTCGAGTATTCCAGGACGATCACCCGGTCGTCCTCAAACCGCATCTCCTGGATGGGCACCCAGGTATAACGAGGTACTTTACCGGTGAATACCCTTCTAAGGATGCCCCGTTCCGCAGCAGGACTGTTCATTCGCACCTTCAGGAAATCACAACTGAATCCGGGCTTTTCAAGTGCGATCTCCAGGATCTGCGAATTGGCATGGGTGGTCTTGTCGGGTGCCAGCATGTAACCGCCGACAGACACCAGCACTGAAAACAGGATGATGACGAGGCCGGCCACAGAGACCGGGTTCTTCCTGAACCTTTTCCAGGCAAGCCGTGATGGTGATATTCCCTTTGTATTCAATAAAAATGATTTCTTTTTCGATCAATCTGCTGCTGCACTGTATTTCCTCCCTTTCCACCTGAACCTGCCTGCCATGGCGAGCAGTCCGGCCACAACGATGTAAAAGTAATAAAATAAAGAGGCCGGCAGAAACCAACACAGTATCCGGTTGCGTTGATACAGTGTGGTAAACCTGTACAGGAGATAGAGGTCCGACCCAGCTTTCAGCACCCACAGTGGCATGAACAAAGCAAGCCAGTTGGGCCTTACAAGACCTGCAACAAGAAGGCCCGTGAGGACAGCATTGGCCAACCATACAAGCACCGCCACGAGTACAAGTTCGCTGTCAGCGGAATAACGTGTCTTGGAGGCCCACCTTGTCCGCTGCCTTAAAAACTCTTTCATGCTTCCTGTAGCTGGTGTCTCCACCACCGCCTGATCAATGGCCAGGTAGGCCACACTTTTATCATGGTTGACAGCCGACTGGAGCATAAATACATCATCACCGGAAGTTGAAGGTATGGTGAGCAATTCCTCCTCAACGGTAAGGTAAAAGGGACGGCTGTACGACAGGTTGGCGCCGTTACACATGATTGGTTTTCCGGTGAAGAAGGAAGCCATCCCGGCTGCAGCCAGACTCATAAATTCGAGTGATTCAATATTTTTCCAGCCTCCGCTGACCGCTGATTGAAGGACAGGACCGGTGATCAATACCACATCACCTTCAGCGGCCCTGGCAGCATGTTCCCTGAGAAGTCCCGGCGGCAATATAGCGTCGGCATCAACCTGGAGGATCCAATCCCGGTCTGAATAATGAACACCAGCTGAGATCGCCTGCTTTTTGCCTTCCTTGTCACCGGACAACTGCAGGAAATGGTAATTTGAGTTCCCATTAGCAGCATCCCTCAGAATCTTGTCCGATCCGTCTTCAGAATGATCATCGATGAAGATCACATCATACAGCCGATCAGGATAATCCAAATTCGATATTTCCCGGACCAACCGCTCCAGCTGTGCATGTTCATTTCTTACCGGCACAAGGAGGGAGATGGACATGCGTGCAATGTCAGCAGGCAATCTTGTAACAGCTACAGAACGGGGTAAAGCAGACGCGTAAACAATGATCCTGATGCAGTAGGCGATGACGGCAAGCAGACAAAAACTGATCAGGAAGATCAATGACATTATCCGAGATATTTGTCAAGGAGTTGGAAAAGTTCCGGGAAGGAAATAGGCTTTGAGAGAAAATCTGTGCAACCTGCCTCAATACACGCCTGCTTGTCATCATCAAAAACATTTGCCGTGGCAGCAATAATTGGGATCTCAGTATTGCTCTCCCTGATCTTCCTGGTCACATCCAGCCCGCTGAGTCCGGGCAGCTGGATGTCCATGAGGATCATAGAAATATTAGGCGTTTCATTGAAGATCTCAATGGCTTTCACTCCGTCGGATGCATGCAGAATGGATAGATTTGCACGTCTAAAATGGGCCTCAAGAAGCTTGTATGACATGAAATTGTCTTCAACAACCAGGATGATTTGTCCTTCGAATTCACTCATAATAATCACAATGTTTAACCCAGGAGAATCCCAACCAGCGTGGCAGACAAGAGTGCAGCGAGGGTTCCTGCAAGCAGGGCACGCATTCCCAGTCTGGACAGTTGCACCCGTTTCCCAGGCGCCAGTGCTCCGATGCCGCCGATTTGTATCCCGATTGAGGCAAAGTTAGCAAATCCGCAGAGCATATACACCGACATAATGATAGATTTTGGATCGGAAAACAGTCCGCTTGCTTTCATATCAGACAAACTGATGTAAGCCACGAATTCCGTCATAATCAGCTTTTTTCCCAGCAGTGAGCCGGTCAGCGTGATGTCATCAGCCGGAACGCCGATCAGCCACATCACGGGAGAGAGGCCATATCCCAGCAGGAACTCGAGGCTGAATTCATTGTACCTGTCGTTTGTGATCCTCGCAACCATCTCATTCAGAGAGGTCCAGTCCCCGAGCTTCACAAATACAAAATTGATCAGGGCAATAAATGCAATGAAAACAAGCAACATCGCTGCGACGTTTACAGCCAGCCTGATTCCTTCTGCGGTTCCATTCGATATGGCATCCAGGATGTTCTTGCCAATGTTTTCCTGCGATACATTGATCGTCTTATCAACCTTCCCGGTATTGGGAACAAGGATCTTGGAGATGACGACCACCCCCGGGGCTGCCATGACCGATGCAGCAAGCAGGTGCTTGGCAAATATTAGTTCCTGTTCGGGATCTCCGCCACCCAGGAAGCCGATGTATGCAGCCAACACTCCTCCTGCCAGGGTGGCCATTCCGCCCGACATGACCAGCATCATCTCCGACTCATTGAGCTTTTCCAGGTAGGCCTTGATCATCAGTGGTGACTCGGTCTGCCCCAGGAAAATATTCCCCGCGACCGACAGGCTTTCAGCTCCCGACAACCCCATGGCACGTGACATCAGGTAACCCAGTCCGCGAACGATCACCTGGATCACGCCCAGGTAGAAAAGCACACTCGTAATCGCAGAGAAGAATATGATGGTGGGAAGAATATTTACTGCGAAAGTCTGCAGGGGTTTCGCAATCTCATTGCTGGATCCGCTGCCGAAAAGAAATTTCGTTCCTTCGCCGGTAAAATCCAGTATCTTGACAAAGATCTTTCCGACAAACTCGAACACAACCTGGATAACAGGCACATACAGGATCCCTATTGCCAGCAACAACTGAATGGCCAGTCCGATCCCAACGGTACTCCAGGCAATGGCTTTTCTGTCTTTGCTGAAGGCCCATGCAATAGCGATCAGAACCAACATTCCCAGGATACCGCGAAGGATCTTTTCAATGCTGAAAGTAAAACCGATCTTCTCAGGTATAATATTGGAAAGCTCAGGTTCATTTGCCACCTCCCTTAAAACATCAAGCTCGCTGGCAGACACACCACTCACTGCAATGGTATCAGCGACCGAATCCTGCTGTTGTGCTAAAGATGCATAGGGTGCAAAGATGGTTCCGATATACAGGATCAGGAGTGGCAGTATTCTTTTCATAACAACTTATTCATTCTGACGACGCCTGATCTCATCGCGAATTTCCGACGCCCTTTCATAGTCTTCATTGGCAACAGCCTTTTCCAGCATGCTCTTCAATTCATCCGTGGTTTGCTCAGTTAGTTTTGATCTCTTTCCCTTCCTCTTGCTGGTGACCGGTGGTTCCTTCTTTTCAGACGGACCGGGTCCAGCAGCTGCTTCACCTGCGCCCTGGGCCTGATCAAAATCAAGTACAATACCTGCCTTGTCGACAATTTCGCTGGTCGTATAGATCGGGCACTTGAACCGCAGTGCCAGTGCGATCGCATCAGAGGTACGTGCATCAAGCGATATCTGACGATCCCCGTTATCGAACATTACGTTGGCAAAAAACACTCCCTCTTCCAGCTTGTGTATGTTCACCTCCAGCAGCCGGATACCAAAAGTATCTGAGAACTTCTTGAAAAGATCATGGGTAAGCGGACGTGGAGGGTTGAGCCCTTCCAGCTCAATGGCAATGGCCTGGGCCTCAAATCCGCCGACGATGATCGGGATTCTCCTTGTTCCCTCCTCTTCTGAAAGGACAAGGGCATAAGCCCCTGACTGTGTCTGGCTGTAGGAGATCCCAAGTACATTTAATTTTACTTTACCCATGTGGCTGATTCAAAGGTTATGTCAGTTTCGGCTCCAATACGAATTATAATTGCCAGCTGCCGAATTTCAATTCACAGCAGCCATATTAAACATGCACGCCTCAGCAAAATTAAAATTTTTAAAAAGGAATCATAGGAATATGTTTCATAAAATATGGAATATCAACACCCGGCTATCGCTATCGGGTTGGCTTCGAGTTGAAGACAAATAAATTTTAACGATTTCTTTGTCATATCTTACAAACTTTTCTATCTTTGCAAACCGAATTTGAAAACACTGAAAATAAACAGATAATGTACGCAATCGTCGATATCGCCGGACAGCAATTCAAAGTTGAGAAAGAACAAAAATTGTTCGTCCACAGGCTGGAAGGTGAGGCCGGGTCAAAAGTTTCGTTTGACAAAGTGATGCTAATTGAAACCGATGGGAAGATCACAGTGGGCAATCCAGTGATCAAGGATGCTGCTGTATCAGCCAAGGTGATAGAGCATGTGAAGGGAGACAAAGTGCTCGTTTTCAAGAAAAAGAGAAGAAAAGGGTATCAAAAGCTCAACGGACACAGGCAGTATATGACAAAGATTGAGATTACCTCGATCGATGAAAAAGCTGCAAAAAAACCTGCCGCCAAAGCTGCTGAGACGAAAAAGGCATCTACTTCAAAAACTGCTGCTGCGAAGAAAGAGGAAGCCCCAAAAGCCGCTGAGAAGAAGGCTGCAACCAAATCCACAGCAACCAAATCAGCATCAGCTGCTAAAAGCGGGGAGAAAAAAGCCACTGCAACAAAATCTGCAGCTGCAAAGAAACCGGCAGCAAAGAAACCGGCAGCAAAAACATCCGGTGAATCCAAATCAACTGCTTCAAAATCCGCAGCGGCGAAGAAACCAGCTGCAAAAAAGCCCACTGCGAAAAAGAGTGGTGACGACAAGAAATCTGCTGACAAATAGAAAATAACTTAAAAAGATAGATGATATGGCACACAAGAAAGGGGCCGGTAGTTCAAGAAACGGACGCGAATCAGAAAGCAAAAGACTTGGAATCAAGATCTTTGGCGGTCAGGAAGTGGTAGCTGGCAACATCATCGTTCGCCAGAGAGGCACCAGGCATAACCCCGGACTCAATGTGGGAATGGGCAAGGACCATACTTTGTATGCACTGGTTGACGGAAAAGTAAAGTTCCGGAAAAAAGCCGATAACAAATCCTACGTCTCCGTCGAACCACTGGAAAACTAGGGAGATTTAAAGAAAAAACTATTAGAGAATCACCTGTAATCAGCTACCTTTATAGCAGATTACAGGTTTTTTTATTCTATTAACTATGCTCACGTTACCATTTATCAGGGAGAACCGGGAACAGGTGATCCAACAGCTCAAAATCAGGAATTTTGATGCATCCCGACTTATTGACGAGATAATCGCTGCCGATGAGGAAAGACGCCGGAATCAATCCGAGACCAATGATCTGCAGGCAGAAATGAACACTGTCAGCAAAGAGATCGGACAACTTTTCAAAAACGGCGAAGCTGAAAAGGCCACCGAGGCCAAAGCGCGGACGGCAGAATTGAAGTCACAGATCAAACAGCTGTCAACAGAAATGCAGGAGGCCGCAGACCGCATGCATGCGCTCCTGGTTCAGATTCCCAATGTTCCGCATGAACTGGTGCCTGCCGGCAAGACCGAAGCCGACAATCAGCTTATCAGGGAGAGTGGAGAAAAACCCGACCTGAATCAGGATGCACTTCCCCACTGGGAACTGGCGAAGAAATATGACATCATCGATTTCGATCTGGGTGTCAAACTCACAGGAGCCGGATTCCCCGTATACAAAGGCGCCGGGGCAAAATTACAACGCGCCCTGATATCATGGTTCCTCGACAGGAATACGGATGCGGGATATAACGAAGTACTTCCACCCCTGATGGTGAATGCAGATTCGGGGTTTGGAACCGGACAGCTTCCCGATAAAGAGGGACAGATGTATCATGTGCAATCCGACGACTTCTACCTGATCCCCACCGCCGAGGTCCCGGTCACCAATATCTACCGGGATGTGATCCTGGAAGAGACACAGCTCCCCATCAAGAATACCGCTTATACACCATGCTTCAGGAGAGAGGCCGGATCGTATGGAAAGGATGTGCGCGGACTGAACCGGGTGCACCAGTTCGACAAGGTGGAGATCGTGCAGATCCAGCAGCCGGAGAATAGTTTCGAAGCGCTGGATGAAATGGTTACACACGTGGAATCCCTGGTAAAGGACCTGCAGTTGCCCTACCGCATCCTCAGGCTTTGCGGAGGAGACCTGGGTTTCACCTCCACACTTACTTACGATTTCGAGGTATATGCTGCTGCCCAGGAGAAATGGCTGGAGGTTAGCTCTGTATCCAATTTTCTCTCCTACCAGGCCAACAGGCTGAAACTCAGGTATAAAAAAACCGGGGAGAAAAAACCACTCCTGGCACACACTCTGAACGGAAGCGCCCTGGCGCTTCCCCGTATCGTGGCGGCTTTGCTGGAAAATAACCAGACTGAAAATGGGATTGCGGTGCCCGATGTGCTGCGGCCCTATATGAATACCGAATTTATCAGCTAACCGGAAATACGGTCCTTATGACCAATCAGCAGAAAGCTTTCCTGTATGCAATCCTGGCTGTTCTCTTTTGGTCAACAGTCCCCACGGCATTTAAGCTCGGCCTCAGGTACCAGGACAACTTCCAGATGGTGACAGGTGCTGCACTGGTGTCTACACTCGTCCTTGGCGGCACCGTGATCCTGCAAGGCAAACTCCGCCTGTTCAGAAAACTCACACGGACAGACTTGCTGCGTGCGGCTTTGCTGGGCCTGTTAAATCCCGCCTTTTACTACATCGTACTCTTCAAGGCATATGACCTGCTACCAGGGCAGGTGGCGCAACCCTTAAACATGACATGGCCGATCGTGCTGGTGCTGATCTCCATCCCGATGCTCAGGCAAAAGATCGGATGGCTAAGCGTCGTTTCGATGGTGATCAGCTTTGCCGGGGTAATCGTTCTTTCCCTGCAGGGCGGTACATTGTTTACCAATCAGGCCAGTATCATCGGTGTGCTCCTGGCCCTCTTCACTGCATTCCTGTGGGCATTCTACTGGATCTTTAACATGAAAAACAGGCTGGATGATATATTCGGACTGTTTCTGATATTCCTTTTCTCTTCGGCATACCTGCTGGTCGGCGCCATCTTCAGGGAACCTGGTCTGCCCTCCGGGAAGGAAGCATGGAGTGCATCGATCTACATCGGAATCTTTGAAATGGGCTTCACATTCGTACTCTGGCTGAAAGCACTGCAGCTGTCGGCCACCACCGCAAGGGTTTCCAACCTTGTCTTCATCGCTCCTTTTCTGAATCTCCTGTTTGTAAATATATTCCTTGGAGAAACCATATATATTTCCACTATCTTTGGAATTATCCTTGTTGTTTCAGGGATCATCATACAGAATAAGGCGCAAAAAGGAAATGTCAAAACCTGACAGGATCATCCTGGGGATCGACCCCGGAACAAATATCATGGGATTCGGAGTGCTGGATGCCTCCGCGAAGAACCCCGGGTATATCGATATGGGTATGCTGGACATCAGGAAGGAAGGGGACCATTACCAAAAACTAAATGCAATCTTCCGGACCACGGTGAAACTGATCAACAACTACAATCCCGTGGAACTTGCCATCGAAGCTCCATTCTATGGCAAGAATGTGCAATCCATGCTGAAGCTTGGTCGCGCCCAGGGGGTCGCCATTGCTGCTGCCCTTTCCCTGGACATCCCGGTATTTGAATATGCACCAAGGAAGATCAAAATGGCCATTACCGGCGTGGGTCAGGCATCCAAGGAACAGGTTTCGGCCATGCTGGGAAAAATGTTCCACATCAGGGAGATGCCATCAAATTTTGATGCTTCGGACGGACTTGCAGTAGCCGTTTGCCATTTCTATGAAAATGCATCCCCCATTAAAAAAGCCTCCTCAAAAGGTTGGGGAGACTTCATCCGAAAAAATCCGGGAAGGGTAAAAGAATAACAAAATTTAAAGTGCAGCCCTGATCTTTTCCGCAATCTCTTTGAACTCGGAATCCGAAAGTTCAAGCTTGGGCTTGCTGAATTCTATATCATGCAGATCATTGATCGGGCACAGGTGGATATGCGCATGCGGAACCTCAAGGCCCAGCACAGCCACACCCACGCGTTTACAGTCCATTGTACTGTCGATGGCCAGCGCCACCTTCTTTGCAAACTTCATCATATCTCCCAGGAGGTCTTCCTCCAGGTCGAACAGGTAATCTGTCTCCTCCTTTGGCACCACGAGGGTATGTCCTTTGGCAAGCGGATGAATGTCCAGGAAAGCAAAAAACCTTTCATCTTCTGCGATCTTGAAACTTGGTATCTCACCCTGGATGATCTTTGTAAATATAGTAGCCATGACAACCTTTTTTACATGGATATCTCCATCACTTCAAAAGACAACTGACCGGAAGGCACACTGATCTCTGCCTTTTCACCCACCTTCTTCCCGAGCAGCCCTTTGGCGATCGGCGTGGTAACGGCGATCTTGCCGGATTTGATGTCAGCCTCACTTTCTGATACAATTGTGTATTGAACAACCTTATCGGTCTTGAGATTCTTGATCTTTACCGTATTCATAATCTGAACAGTACTGGTATCTATCCTCGACTCATCAATGATCCTTGCATTGGCCACCATCTCCTCCAGCTTGGCGATTTTCATTTCAAGCATTCCCTGTGCCTCCTTGGCTGCATCATATTCGGCATTTTCCGAAAGATCACCTTTGTCCCTTGCTTCTGCGATCTGCTCTGATATTGCGGGTCGCTCAACCCTGGTCAGCTGATCCAGTTCCTTTTTCAGGTTCGCCAGTCCTTCCTCGGTCATGTATGACACATTTGACATAGCTTTTCCTCCTTTTCGATTTTCGTTAAAATAAAAAAGAATCCCGCTTCTAACGGAACTCTTTAACGCTGCAAAGATAAATAAACTTAGTATTCTATCCTATTAATTATGGTTGAATATACAACTGCAGTACCCAGGTCAAAATCACTAACTATCTCAAAATAATCAGGATATGAGTTGTCTTCCATCTCAATGACCTCGAGGGATTCTGATCCATCAGTGGCCCTGACAGCTTCTTGCTCAATCAGGTCCAGATTTTTTTCCTTCTCCGGATTATACACCCCTTCAAAGTCGGAATATGCAAATTCTGCTTGATCATCCTCCTCCCGGAACGCTTCGGTGCTCTCATCATTCCAGGAATAATCAGCTGCGGCCTCTTCCTCATTCTCGTCCTCAGAAAAACCGAGCTCATCCGTAACTGAACGGACAGACTCTTTTGTTTCATCTACAAAACCTCCGATCTGCTCTTCCAGCTTGTCAAAAAAACTACCTGAGCTTCCGGAATTTCCCTTGGCGGGCTTCTTTTTATTCCCCATTGCTCCCGCTACGATCGCCACGATCGTAATGATGATATATATGAGTGTGCCAATATCAAAATCCATCTTTCACAGGGGATTTAAGCAATAATTAGATCAAATCTTCAGTTAAAAATACAAAAAATAATCAACTTCCAACAGGGTTCAACTATCTTTGCACCATGAAGCACTTAAAAGCGATCTCCAGGGTCTGGATCTGGATCATTCCACTGGTGCTGTTGTCTACGAAATGCAGCTCAGACAATTATTACATTCCCTATGTGGAGGTCGACCTGCACTTGAACATCATCGGGGAGCTGGGCAACCCTGCGCCTACTACCGATATGACCTTTAACGGGGGCTATAACGGACTGATCATCCACCGGGAAGATTTTGGCCTGTTCCATGTGTACGACAGGACCTGCACATTGTACCCCGAACATGATGCTGCCGTAGTTCCGGATGATTCGCTTTCAGGTGTCTATACATGCCCCGATTGCAAATCGAGATACCTTCTTCTCCTTGACGCAGAACCCATCGATGGACCCGCTACCTTTCCATTGCATGAATACTATTCCGTAGTGGAGGGCGACCTCCTTCATGTCTACAACTAGCCCTTTAAACGGAATCAGTCATTGCCCCCTTGATCTCAAAGACATTGACCGACGCCCCACACTCGACTCTCGACTACTCTTAACTCTCCTCTCTCCTTTCTCCTCTTCCCTAATACCTGTAATGTTCTGGCTTATATGGACCCTCCTTCGAAACACCGATATATGCCGCCTGATCATCGGTCAGCGTTGTCAGTTTCACACCAAGCTGCTCAAGATGCAGTCTTGCCACCTCTTCGTCAAGCTGCTTGGGAAGCATGTACACGCCAAGTTCATAATCATTTTTCCAGAGGTCAAGCTGTGCCAGCGTCTGATTGGAAAATGAATTACTCATAACAAATGACGGGTGTCCGGTTGCACAACCCAGGTTCACAAGCCGACCTTCAGCTAGCAGGAAGATGGCATGACCGTCCTTAAAGATGTACTTATCCACCTGGGGCTTGATATTCACCTTCTGCACATCTTTCATGGCGTCCAGATTGTCCACCTGTATCTCATTATCGAAATGGCCGATGTTACAGACAATGGCCTGGTCCTTCATTTTCGACATGTGTTCGGTCGTGATGATATCCTTGTTCCCGGTTGTGGTTACAAAAATATTCCCCTCGCTGAGTGCCTCTTCCATGGTGGTGACCTGGAATCCTTCCATGGTCGCCTGGAGTGCACAGATCGGGTCGATCTCGGTAATGATCACACGTGCACCATAAGATTTCATTGAATGGGCACACCCCTTGCCTACATCACCATACCCGGCCACTACAACCACCTTGCCTGCCACCATCACATCTGTGGCCCGCTTGATCCCGTCGGCCAGCGATTCGCGACAGCCATAAAGGTTGTCGAATTTTGATTTCGTTACAGAGTCATTCACATTGATGGCCGGGAACAGAAGCTCATCATTCTTCAGCATCTGGTAGAGCCGGTGCACACCGGTCGTGGTCTCTTCCGAAACGCCGCGCATCTCTGCTGCGGTCTGGTGCCATTTCTGCGGATCCTCTTCCAGCACCTTTTTCAATGTTGAAACAACTACAGCCTCTTCCCTGCTGGTGGTCTCCACATCCAGTACGGATGCATCATCCTCTGCCCAATACCCTTTATGGATCAGTAAGGTGGCATCACCACCATCATCAACGATCAGGTTCGGTCCCTTCCCGTCAGGAAAACTCAATGCCTGGGTGGTACACCACCAGTACTCTTCAAGTGTTTCTCCTTTCCATGCAAAAACAGGGATGCCCCGTTCAGCGATCGCAGCAGCTGCATGGTCCTGTGTGGAAAAGATGTTGCAACTGCACCACCGCACATCAGCACCCAGGGCGTCAAGGGTTTCAATCAGTACCGCGGTCTGAATGGTCATGTGCAAAGATCCCATGATCCGGGCTCCCTTCAGCGGTTTCTCTGCCGCATATTTCTCCCGGATGGCCATCAGTCCGGGCATCTCTTTCTCTGCAATCTCAATCTCTTTTCTTCCGAATTCTGCCAGCCCGATATCAGCTACCTTATATGGCAATGGCTCTACGTATGTCAATGTCTCCATAATATATTTTAATTTTAATGCAAAAATAACTAATTCCCTGAGAAATAGGCCCTGATCTTCGTCTCATCCTCCTGCAGCTGACTTTTCAATTGCTCCAGGCTCTCAAATTTTTTCTCTTCCCTGACCCTGTTCAGGAAATGTATAACAACCTCCTTGTCATAAAGATCGATATCTACATCGAACAGGTGTGCTTCAATGACTTTCACGGGGTTGGCACTGTCGATGGTGGGCCTGACACCCACATTCAGCATGGCCGGATAATTTTTTTCTTCAAATTCAATGTGCACCGCATAGACACCATCACGCGGGATCAGTTTATAGGGTGAATGCGGATTGATATTGGCCGTCGGATATCCCAGCTGCCTGCCGAGCCGGTTTCCTGTCATGACTGTACCCTCCAGGTAATAGTTATAATCCAGCATCCCTGAGGCCTTCTCCAGGTCACCCTCCAGCAGCGCCCTCCGGATGGTGCTTGAGCTGATGTTCTCCTCGAACTGCCTGAACTCATCGAGCTTTTCCACGACAAGGCCGGATCTCCGCGCACACTCAGCCAGCCCCTGCGGGCTGCCCTGCCTGTCTCTCCCGAAAGAGTTGTCATAGCCAAGGATCAGCCGTGAAGCATTGAGCCTGCTGACCAGGTATTCCTTCACAAAATCGCAGGCGCGCATGGAAGCAAGTTTTTCATCAAAGGGTATGGTGATGTAATGATCCAGTCCAAGCCGACCCAGGTGATGGATCTTCTCCTCCTGCGAGTGCAGCAACCTGAAGTTCCATAAATCCTTATTGAGAACGATCCTCGGGTGCGGCCACAATGTGATCACCACCGAACTGCCTCCTTCCTCGCGGGCCCGTTCGATCAGCGACTGCAGGATATATTTATGCCCTTTGTGGACGCCATCAAAAATGCCAATGGTGGCCACGGGGTTTTCGATCCCTGGTATTTCATCAATGTTACTGACGATCATCTTGATTCCTGAAATGAGGCACAAATTTAACAAAATTAGGCTCCCCTCGGTTGGATTTTAACTTCAGGTTTCTGAAATCCTTTTTGAACTGTTAAATTCGTATCTTGAAACACAATCCAATTACCAGGTACTGAATGAAGATCATCGATAACGACGCATGGCTGGCTCCATACAGGCCGGCGATAGAAGGACGGTTGCAAAGGTCCATGAACAAGGCGAAGCAGCTTGCCGGTTCGTCCGGAAAACTTGAGGACTTTGCCAACGGGCACCTCTGGTTCGGATTGCACCGGGAAGAGAACGGATGGGTCATGCGCGAATGGATGCCAAATGCAAAAGAGCTGCACCTGGTAGGGGATTTCAATGACTGGCAGATCGCTGACCATTACCGATTTTCAGAGGGGGAAAACGGCACTTGGGTACTGGAACTTCCTGCCGACAGCATTCATCACCTGGATAAGTATAAGCTGAAGGTGACGTGGGGCACGGGATCCGGCGAGCGAATCCCTGCCTGGGCCTGCCGCGTGGTTCAGGAGCAGGACTCACCCCTGTTTAATGCACAGGTCTGGGCGCCTGAAACACCTTATAACTGGAAAAACCCGCTGCCGGAACTTAAAGGACTGAACCCCATCATCTACGAAGCACACATCGGTATGGCGACCGAAGATTACAATGTGGGATCATTCAATGAATTCAGGGAAAATATACTGCCACGCGTGGCCGAAGCTGGGTACAACACGCTGCAGCTCATGGCGGTCCAGGAACACCCCTATTACGGATCCTTCGGCTACCATGTTTCCAGTCTGTTTGCAGCCAGCTCAAGGTTCGGCACTCCCGACGAGCTGAAGGCACTGATCGATGATGCACATGGAATGGGGATCGCCGTGATCATGGACATCGTGCATTCCCATGCTGTGAAGAATGAAAACGAAGGATTGGGATTGTACGCCGGAGACCCCGGACAGTTCTTCCACACCGGTGGCCGGCGTGAACATTCAGCATGGGATTCACTCTGCTGGGATTACGGGAAGAACGAAGTAATGCATTTCCTCCTGTCCAATATTCACTTCTGGCTGTCGGAATACCGTTTCGACGGATTCAGGTTCGACGGGGTCACCAGTATGCTCTATTATGATCATGGCCTTGGGCGGGACTTCGCCTCCTACGAGATGTACTTCGACGGTGGCCAGGATGAGGATGCAATTACCTACCTTGCCCTGGCCAATGAACTTATTCAATCAGTCAGACCCCAAGCAATTTCAGTGGCGGAGGACATGAGTGGCTACCCGGGCATCGCCGCACCCGTGGAATGGGGCGGACTGGGGTTTACACACAGACTGGCAATGGGTGTGCCTGATTACTGGATCAAAACCATCAAGGAGCGGTCGGATGAACACTGGGACATGAACGAACTGTACCAACAGCTGACCGCAAAACGATCCGACGAAAAGGTGATCTCCTATGCCGAATCCCACGACCAGGCGCTGGTGGGAGACAAAACCATCATCTTCAGGCTTATCGATAAGGAGATGTATTGGCACATGGACAAGGATTCTGAGCACCTGCAGGTGGACCGCGGCATTGCCCTGCATAAAATGATCAGGCTGCTTACCATGGCTACAGCTGGTGGCGGATACCTTAATTTCATGGGAAACGAATTCGGTCACCCTGAATGGATCGATTTTCCGCGGGAAGGCAACAACTGGTCATACCAGTATGCCAGGAGGCAGTGGTCGCTCGCAGACAACAAAGCATTGAAGTACCACTTCATGGGTGATTTCGACAGGGAGGCAATAGGACTGATTCGTGAAGATGGCCTGCTGGATGCAACAGCCACACCGGTGAAGATCGACAATACAGATAAGATCATCGCCTTCTCGCGCAGCGACCTGTTGTTTGTATTCAATTTCCATCCTACAAACTCATATACCGGCTATGGCCTGGCCGTGGACCAGGGAAAGTTCAGCGGTGTGCTGTCTACCGATGAAAACCGGTTCGGGGGATACAACAATGTGGACCTCTCCACTGTACACCGTACCACCGTTGAACGATCTTTCGGACTCAAACAACGGCTCGACCTCTACCTGCCTGCCCGAACCGCCATCGTCCTGAAGCGCATACCAGTTCCAAAAGTAAGATAGTTTTTCAGTCGAGAGTCGAGAGTGTCAGTCGGCAATCGGCTGGCGTCTGCCCATTGCCCCTTGCCCATTGCCCTTTGCCCTCCTACACCCACTTCACCAACGGCAAATCCATCCTGTGTGGCAGCTCCTCCATCTTCGGGAAGATCCTGAATCCTACATCAAACAGTCCGGAACTTACGGCATCTTTCGATATACGGTATTCAGCCACGCTTCCCTCCTTCTTCACACACTCCAGTTCAACCGCCTCTACGATCTTCCTGTTGTGGCCCGCTTCAGCACCCTCAACAAAAACCATCTCCAGGCCGACCTGCTCCGATGACAACCCATTCAGGTCCAGCCTGATGGTCCCGTTAAACTGCTCACCTACCTTCAGCTCCTCCTTCCCGGTATCGGGTAACTCAATATCGACCACCCTGATCTCCTGCCACTGCTCCATGATCTGCTTCTTGTAGTAACTGAGCTCCCGGATCATCCTGTAATCATCTGCCATGAGCTTTTTCGACCGCTCATACAGTTTTCCGTAGAACCGGTCAATGTAATCCCGCAGCATCCTGTTCATCGTAAATTCAGGCGCCACCCCTGAAATGGAGTTTTTGATCACACCGACCCACTCCTCCGGAACATTGTGCTTGTCCCGGTCATAGAACTTGGGTACGATCTCATGCTCCAGCAACGAATAGATCCGCTCGGCATCCAGCTCATCCTGCTGCTCCTGGTTCTCAAAGGTCCTTTCAACCGGAAGCGCCCAGCCGGCATTCTCCTTGTAGCCTTCGGCCCACCAGCCATCCAGCACACTGAAATGCAGACCCCCGTTCATTACCGCCTTCTCCCCGCTGGTGCCGGAAGCCTCGAGCGGACGCGTCGGTGTGTTCAGCCAGATATCCACCCCGTGGAGCAGCCGTTTTGCCAGCAGGATATTGTAATTCTGCAGGAAGACAACCTTTCCGGTAAACTGTGGCATCTTCGATATCTCCACGATCCGCTTGATCAGCGCCTGCCCCGGTTCATCCTTCGGGTGTGCCTTCCCGGCAAAAACAAACTGCACCGGCCGGTCCGTGCTGTTCACGATCTCTGCAAGCCGGTCCAGGTCCTTGAACAACAGGTGCGCCCTTTTGTACGTGGCAAACCTCCTGGCAAAACCAATGGTCAGTGCATTTTCATCCAGTGAATCAGCGATCTCGATGGTCAGCCTCGGATCCTCCATGAAACTCGAGGAGGCATCCTCGAGCCGCTGCCTGATATATTCGATCAGTCCCTTCCGCTCAGCACTCCGGATCTCCCAGATCTTTTCATCCTTCACCTCATGGATCCTGTTCCATAGCTCTCGCTTCTCCTGCTGCTCCAGGAAATCATCACCAAACTCCTTAAGGTATAGCTCCCTCCAGCTATCTGCCAACCAGGTCGAAAGGTGCACACCGTTGGTCACGTACCCGATATGCAGTTCGTCGGCCATGTAGCCTTTGTACATATTGGTGAACATCTCGCGGCTCACCTCGCCGTGCAGCTTGCTTACGCCGTTTACTTCCTGACTCAGATTCACTGCAAGGACACTCATGGAGAAGAGCTCGCTGCTGTCATTGTGGTTTTCGCGTCCCAGGTTCATCATCCTGTTCCAGCTGATGGTCAGCCGCTCGGGATAATGGCTGAGATAGGTACGCATCATATTTTCGTCAAATTTATCATGACCGGCTGGAACCGGGGTATGCGTTGTGAACAGACTGGTTGACCTGACGACCTCCCGGGCTTCCGGGTAGGTCATGTTGTGCTCCTGGATATACTCCCTCAACCGCTCAAAACCGGTAAATGCTGCATGTCCCTCGTTCAGGTGGTAAAGGTCGGTATTAATGCCAAGTTCACGCAGCGCCCTGACACCCCCGATCCCAAGCAACAACTCCTGCTTGAAACGGTTCTCATGGTCACCACCATAAAGTCGATGGGTGACCACCCTGTCCCCGGGCTTGTTCTCATCTATATCGGCATCCAGCAAATAGAGCGGCACCCTGCCTACCTGTGCCCGCCAGATGCGTGCATGAAGCGCACGTCCCGGAAGCACTACCTGGACAGTCTTCCAATTGCCCTGTTCATCCTTCACCGGCACGACCGGGATCCGGTTGAAGTCCTGGAAATCTTCGTGTGCGACCTGCTGTCCGCCTGATGTGATCACCTGCCTGAAATAGCCGTAGCGGTAAAGCAGTCCTATTCCCACCATATCCACATTGTAGTCACTTGCCTCTTTCAGGTAATCCCCTGCAAGCAGACCCAGTCCGCCTGAATAGATCTTCAACGAATTGTGGACCCCAAACTCCATGCTGAAATAGGAGATCGATGGAAATGCCTTGCGCCGGGGTGTATTCACATATTTTTCGTAGGCCCCCCTGACCTTCTCAAGCCTGTTCATGAATCCGCTGTTCCTCTCAAGCTCCTTTAGTTTTTCATACGGCAGATTCTCCAGTAGAAGAATCGGGTTCTCCTCCACCGCTTCCCAGGAATCCGGATCGATGGAACGGAATAGCTCCACAGCCTCCTGGGTCCAGGACCACCAGATATTCTTTGAAAGCACCTCCAGGAACCTCAGTTTTTCGGGGACTTGCTGATGGACTGTCACACGGCGCCATACCGGTTCAACATCGGTCAGGAACTTGAACGTCGGAGGCAGTTGCTCCACCCGTTCCTGTGCATCATATTCTTTCACTGCCTCTACCGATTGTTCCAGGGCTAGCGTCCATGCGACATGGTAATTGGCCACAAGGCTGCCCCACAAAACATTGCGACTGATCACCTCTGCCATCTCACCGGCCTTCCGAAGCGCTCCGGCGTCCAGTTCAGCATACATCATGATCTCGCTGCTGATCGCCGCTGCCACCTCCTCGTTGTTGTCATCGTCACGTCTCACCACGCGGATCGCATTACCGGGATCCTTCACCTGGCTGGTCACCCAGTTGCCGTAGCCGGTCAGAGAAGTGGTGATGGCCGGGATCCTGAATGCAAGACTCTCCATGGGTGTATAGCCCCAGGGCTCGTAATAGGACGGGAATACCGTGAGATCAAAGCCGATGAGTGTATGGTAATAATCGAGGTTGAGTATGCCGTCCTTCCCTTTCAGGTAGGAGGGCACAAAAACGACCTTTACCCGGTCGCCGGGAGTGTTCCCGATCCCGTTTGCCCTGAGACGCTGCAACACCTGGTCCTGGTCGGCATAATGCAGGTTATGGGTCAGGTGCCGGTCTGATTCTCCAAGTGGCTTTCCGCTTTCCATCGCCTCAAGCAGGTCTTTGCGCGGACCAAAATGGTTGGCAGGGATGAGTACAAATGCCACCACGGTCCGGTCCTTCACCTGCTCCTTCAGTCTGCCCAGGCTGTCAATAAAAACATCGATCCCCTTGTTTCTGAATTCATACCTGCCGCTGGTTGCCACCAGCAACGTATCGGAAGGCAGCTCCTCCCCGCCAAGCAGTGAACCCACCTGCAGAAGTTTTTTCCGCGAGGCAGACCTCGCCTTTTCGTATGCTTTCCCTTCCGGGACCATTTGCATTGTGAAACCATTGGGGGTGACCATGTCCACCTCTTTCCCGAGGAACTGGGCACATTCCCGGGCGGTGATCTCGCTTACCGTGGTAAACGCATCTGCCTGGTGTGCAGTGATCTTCTCCACCGACTGCTTGGCAACAACACCCAGCTCCCGTGCCTTCTCGTCACCACTGAAAGTATCCATCTTCCCGTAAAGGGGTTGATTTTTCCCGGCAAGCGCCCGTCCCACCACGGTTGCGTGGGTGGTAAACACGGTCCCCACCTGGGGCTGGTATTCTTTGAGATACAACAGCGCCGCACCTGTCATCCACTCGTGGAACTGGGTCACCACCTTCTTGTTCTTCAGACCGTAATAGAGGATATAACTTTCGATGATCTTCCCCGTGGCATATCCGAACAGCATCGGCTCGATATAATCCCACTGCCCGGTCAGGGAGTCGAGGTTGTACAACTCCCAGAACTCCTTGAATATCTCATCCTTCCGGTTGAAGAACGTGGTGAAATCCACGAGGATTGCTATGGGTGCTCCCTCGATCTTCCAGCGACCAACACGCACCACCAGTCCCTGTCCGGCAGCATGATCCACCCAGTCCCTGAACAACCCTGGTTCCTCGGTGAACTCCGGGTGCTCCCCGCTGTCTCGCCAAACATCCGGACCGATCACGATGTACCGGTCCTTGAGATCTTTCATCACCGTTTCCGCCTTGGTGGACATCACTGTATGGATGCCACCTATCTTATTACATACTTCCCAGCTCACCTCAAAAAGGGTGTCTGGAGCAATTAAATTCCTGCTCATTCTATTGTTAAAATTAAATCGTTATTTCCAGTTTCTGTCCTTTCTCCTTGAACCCGTTTGCAGGCAGACTGTTCATTTTTTCTGCCCGCTGCCCCGGGTCTTCTTTCCGCTGTTTCCAGCAGTCCCGGAACCTTTCGCCGGTCCCGTTTTTCCTCGCGTAGTCCTGGTAGTAGTATTCCTGGTAGTAGTCTTCTTTGTAGCTTCTTTCTTTTTACCCGCCTTGCTTGTCGAGGTGTATGCTGAACGTTCCGCCGGATCCTTTGTTCCCGACTTGCCCCCCTTCGTTTTTGAAGCAGCGGCTCCTGTCTTACCGGCTGTATTTTTCACCGGTCCCTTTTTCGGAGCCTGGGACCTGGTTTGACGGGCCTGCTTTTTTAAACGTTCAATCTCATTTTCGTATTTCCTGATCGAAAGGTCCTTCTCCGCAATGATTTTACTCAATCGGGAGATCTCACCATCCTTGTCATCCCGGACTGTGGCATCCACCCTGATCTTGAAATCACTCAGCACATTCATGTAGTTGATGAATGCGTCGTACGGGGTTTTGTACGGATTGAAATAGGAGTGCACCTCGCCGTCGGAAAAGAACTTGGTCGACATGTAATAAAAATGGTCACTGACCTGCAGGTTCCTGTAGTCGATCATCAGCTCACGGTCGCCGCTGCGCAACACCTTCTCCCCGAGGTCATACAACTTGTGAAATGCCTCCTTCTGCATCTCGTTTCCGAGCCAGGCCGACAAATCCCGTTCTTCGTCGGCCCAGGAAATGGCATTGGGAACATGCACCGCTGAGACCACCTGGAGATTTTCGGCAACCTCTGATGGGGTACTGAAAATAAAGTCTGTGGATTTCAATACCTTTTCAGGGAATGCTTCCAGAAACCTGAAAATGCCGGTCTCTGCCCACTGGTGCTCGCCGAAGGTCTCATAATCCATGAACAGGTTCACCGTCTCCTCCTCTTTCGGAAGCTCCTTCAGCCATCCGGCGTACTTTTCCGCTGTAAGCGGATAATCTTTCCATCCCTTGTTGGAAAACCTGAATGCAATGTCATCACTTAGCTTGAAGTTTTTCAGCAATACTTTGAGCCGCGGTTCGATGGCGTTGCAGTAGAGGTAGTTCGGACTCTTCCATCCCAGGACATGTTTTGCCCCTTCGGTGAGCATGGTCTTGAATCCCATTTTGTACACCTCTGCACCGATCTCATCGGAATAGACCAGCTCCGTATTCCGGAACACCTTTGGTGACTGGCCGAACAGCTCCTTCATCAGTTCGCTGTGTGCAGATACTTGCCTGGCAAACTCCTCGTGATCTCGCATGGAGGACAACGAATGTGCATAGGTCTCGGCAAGAAACTCCACCTGTCCGGTTGCAGCAAGCGCCTTGAAACTGTCCAGCACATCCGGGGCATACAGCTTAAACTGCTCTATGGCTGTCCCTGAAATCGAAAAAGCCACCTTGAACTTTCCCTTATGCTTTTCGATCAGGTCGAGCAAAAGCTTGTTGGCCGGCAGGTAACACTTTTCAGCCACCTTCCTGAGAATGCTCTCATTGGAATAATCATCGTAATAGTAATGATCATTGCCGATGTCAAAAAACCGGTAGGTCCTGAACCTGAAGGGTTGGTGTACCTGTAAATAGATGCAAATATGTCTCATGTGTCCTGGTTTGTCTGTTACTGTAAAACTGAATCCCTGTATAATGTGTAGACCTTGCGGGCGGAATTTTCCCATTTCATATTGTCCACCTCCTCTTTGCCATATTTCCTGAACATTTCGGAAAGGGATGGATAGTTCAGCAACCCGTAGATCGCATCCGCCATGGCGTCCACATCCCAGAAATCTGTTTTAATGGCATATTTGAGAATCTCCGCTACGCCCGACTGGTTGGAGATGATGGTGGGGACGTTGGATTGCATGGCCTCCAGGGGAGAGATCCCGAAAGGTTCGGAGACCGATGGCATCACGTATACATCGCTGATGGAAAACATCCGGAAGACATCTTCACCTTTCAGGAATCCTGTAAAGTGAAACCTGTCGGCGATCCCGACCGATGCCGTCCAGGTGATCATCCTCTCCAGCAGCTCACCGCTGCCAGCCATTACAAACCGCACATTGTCCATCTTCCTCAGTACTTTTTCTGCAGCCTGCACAAAATATTCCGGACCCTTTTGCAGTGTCACACGACCCAGGAAGGTGACCACCTTGTCCTCGATCCCCCGCTTCATTGCAACCTTCTCCTGGTCGGGGATCGGCTCCACCGCGTTGTAAACGGTGGTCACTTTCGCTTCATCGATGCCATACTTCTCTATGATCGTATTCCGTGTAAGGTTGCTCACTGCAATGATCCTGTCGGCAGCTTCCATCCCCATTTTTTCGATCTCGAATACAGCCGGGTTGACCTTGCCACCTGAGCGGTCAAAGTCGGTGGCATGTACATGGATTACCAGTGGTTTTCCTGATACACTTTTTGCCGCCATCCCTGCCGGATAGGTAAGCCAGTCATGTGCATGGATCAGGTCATGTTCATTGTCATCTGCAATTTGTTGGGCCACCAGTGCATAGTTGGCAATCTCATCGAAGAGGTTTTTTCCGTAGCCCCCTGAAAAAACCAGTTTTCCGCCCCGGGTGGTATGGATGAGCTTCTTCTTGCTGTTTTCCGCCTTGTTTATCAGTGTCTCATATTCCTCGGGAGTATGATAAGGCACCAGGCTGGAGTTCACTTCGATGTACGAAAGATTGTTCAGCTGCTCTGAGAATTTGAGGTGCCGGGTATCCATGGATACATCCCCTGCACCGATCAGACGCAATTTGCGCTGGTCTTCATCACCATATGCCCTGGGAACGACAAAAATAATATCCAGGTCAGGAATAGTCGCCAGTCCGCGCGTTAGCCCATAACTGGCTGTTCCAAGGCCACCTGAAATGTGTGGGGGAAATTCCCAACCGAACATGAGCACTTTCATAGGCAAATGGGGTGTTTCATATTATTTGATTCTGTCGATCATCTCCCCGATACTGAATACCGCGGCAACACTGGCAGCAAAACTTGTTGCACCCCGTGGATCGTGGGGTGGATTCCCGTCATAGATCTCCGAGATCGTACCAATGCCGTAGGTGGTCATCTCCTCTTCAAAGCCGTTGTATATCTCTTTCACCAGGCTTAGACCTGCGCGTTTGTGCACATCAAGGTAGCCCTTCACAAAATGTTCAATGAGCCAGGGGTGAACAGCACCCTGGTGGGCTGCCCTGTCACGTGTTGGCTGATCCCCGTCATAAAAGCCCCTGTAGGATGGATTTTTCGGGGAAAGTGTCCGCAATCCCTTCGCGGTAAGCAGCTCGCTTTTGACCACATCCAGCAAACTCTTTTTCATTTCGGTGGTGATCGGTGTAAAATCCAGAGATGCAGCGATCACCTGGTTGGGGCGGACCGCGTGATCCGTGTAATTATTGTGCACGTAATCAGCCAGGTAACCCTGCTGACGCAACCAGAAGGTCTCTATATATGAATTCTGTATCTTCTCCGGCAATCCCTGCAACTTCTTCCCGATTGCACTTTGTGCACCTGCCCAAGTGATCACCTGGCAGACAGCATTGTACCAGAGGGCATTCACCTCCACAGGATAGCCTGCACGCAGCGTGGCAGGCTGACCGCCCAGCATAGCGTCCATCCAGGTCAGCGGGATGCCCTCCTCTTCACCGGAGATCAGCCCATTGTCTGACATCCTGATCCCGAACTGTGTTCCGGACAGGTAGGCCTCCATGATCTGCCTTACCTCCTTGCTATATTTCTTCCAGAGATCCAGTCCGGTGATCTTTTCAATCTGCTGAATAGAGTGGATAAACCAGAGTGGCGCATCTATGGAGTTGTAATAATCATGTCCCTGCTTTGTGGAGTTGGGAAACAGTCCGTCCTTCAGCCGACCGCCCATGGTCTTGAGCACCTCCAGCGCATCTTTTGGATCACCAGTTGCCTGGACAAGGCCCGGAAGTGCAATAAATGCGTCACGGCTTCTGACACCCAGCCAGGGAAAACCCGAAAGCAGGCTGGTTTCATTGTTCTTGCGAATGAAAAACTGCTGGGCAGCATTCACCAGGCAATTCCTGAAACTGTCCAATGGCGTCCGCAGGGCCTCCTCTGCACTGAATTTTCTTTTCAGTCCGGCTGGCTTTATCTCTTCTGTCGAGGCGGAGAAGATCACCGACTCCCCCTTTTTTATGGGCACCTCAAAATACCCGGGCACATAGAGATCTTCCTTGTATTCGTAACCCCTCCTCTGCTCCTCAAGGTATTCCACGTTGTAATACCAGTCAGGCACCGGGACGAATTCAGCCTTCCCGGAGAGTTGCATGTACAATTCAGGATACCCGTCATACATCCTGGATTTGATGCCATGCTCAACCGTGGTATATTGCCGGTTCAGGTAGAGGTTGGCCTTGCTAAGTTTGTGCACATTGCGAAAAGCCAGGAAAGGCCTGAATCTCAGTTTTGTATCGGAATGTGCATCTACGAGGGTTACCCTGATCAGGATTTGCTCCTTTTCCTGGACCAGCATGCTCTCCTTTGTCAACACAACACCCCCCACCCGGTAGGTCATCTTCGATCCTGTCTCTGCATCAAAGTCACGAATATATTTATGCCCCCTGGGGAGGTAAAGGTCACCCTCATATTTATGGATCCCGAGGTTGAACTCCTTCTCGTGCTGAATAACGGTGAGGTCCAGGGTCGAAAGCAATACATGATTTTCACCATCCAGGTGTTCGACCGGGCAGACCAGCAATCCGTGGTATTTCCTCGTGTTGCAGCCCGCGATCGTGGTGCTGGCATATGAACCGGCCCTGTTGGATCTCAACACCTCCCTTCCAAGGGAATATTCCAGGTTGACGAGCTCCGCCTTATCAAATTTCAGAAATGCCATAGACTGCGTTTTAAAAGTCACACAAAGATATAACTAAAATTCCGTAGTACAGATCGTTGAAAGGGCGATTCAGTTTAATTTTTTATTAAACCCGACCACCCATCGTACTTTCTCCGGGGCTGTGCCGTTAAATGTAAAAAGCGACCTGCAGAACTTTAAAATTAAAATGATAAATTCGTGATTCAAAAAATAATGAAAATGTTTTACAGGTTATTGATTTTCATTGCAATAATAAGCCTCACGGGGTGCCAGGGAAACCGGGAAAAGGTGGCAACTCCGGGCGATGGCCAGGAACTGGTGATCGAAGGGCAGCTCGAAAACGGGGAAGACCAGCTGGTCACCCTCGACCTCATTGGAACCACGGCATTTGTTCCGCTGGATTCTGTACGATGTGATGCACAGGGAAAATTCAGTTTTAATGTGAAGACCGAAGGGCTGAATTTTTATTCACTGAAGCATACAGAGCACGGATACATTACGCTGATCGGCAGGCCGGGATCACACATCAAGATCACGGGCAATGCCGGGGCGCTATACCCATACCAGGTCCGGGGTTCCGAGGATTCGGACAAGGTCAGGGAACTTGCGTTACGACACAAACAGGTACTGGACAGGTTGAGCAAGATCTCAGCGGATGCCCAGGCGATGGCAGGCACACCCGGGTATGCCGAAAAAAAGCAGGTGCTGAATGAACGTTTCGATTCAATTACAAATGCATTTCACCGCTTTTCAAAAGAATTTATTCATCAAAATACACCGTCACCGGCATTGCTGATCGCTCTCTACAACCAGTTTGGACCGGGACTGCCTGTATTTCACCCGCTGACCGACCTGGAGATTTACCAGTATGTAGATTCCGTCCTGTATCTCCATTACCCGGAAAATGAAGCGGTACGCTCCCTTCACAGTCAGCTTGCCACTGCACTGCAGCAGATGAGGACAGAGGAGGGTCCTGTGCAGCTGAAGCCGGGGGACAAAGCCCCTGATTTTGTTATGGAGACAGCTGAAGGGGAAAAGTTTGCGCTGACAGACCTCAGGGGAAATTATGTGCTGGTGCAATTCTGGGCTTCATGGAGCAAACCATCGGCTGATGAGAACAGGTTCCTCCGTGAGGCGGTAAATAAATATGCAGACAGGAATTTCAGGATCGTCAGTATCTCCATCGACGATAACAGGGAGGATTGGCTTGCCGCCATTGGTGAAGGATCATCGGCCTGGTATCATATTAGCGATTTGCTGCGCTGGTCATCTCCTGTCGTGGATCTGTACAGGGTGGAAAGGATCCCGGCCAATTTCCTGGTCGATCCTGCAGGCACCATCATTGAAAAAGATATCTTTGGAGAAGAAATCATCGAGGAAGTTCACAAGTATACAGAAAATTAATATGTTGAGAAAAGCAATCACAGGGGTGCTCCTTGCAGCACTCATCATGACCGGATGTAAGAACGAAGACAGGATCACCGTCGAAGGAAGCTACCCGGATGGAAAAGGAGCGCTGCTGAAGCTGGAGATGCTGAATATCGCGGAGAAACAATTCATTGATTCAGTACGCGTGGATAAAAAAGGGTCCTTTGAATTCAATTTTGAGCTTGCCGGACCCGAACTGGTGCTTCTTCAAAATGACACCGGGGAGGTCATCAGTCTGCTTGTACATCCTGGAGATGAGATCAGGGTCGATATCCCACAGGAATCATTCAATGAAGGATATTCGCTGACCGGTTCTGATGAATCAGAAAAGATCAGGATGCTGGCGGAAAAGATGGAAGATACGCGGTCCCGGCTGGATTCGATCACGGATCTGCTGAGCGGGATGGAGGATCTTGAAAGCCCGGAAGCCGACGTGCTGATCTCTTCCTATCAACAGATCTTTGTGCAGCAGAAACGTAAAAACATCCGATTCATCGTTGAAAATCTGAATTCACTCGCCAGCATATATGCATTGTACCAGCGGGTGGCTCCGGAGGTGTATATCATGAACGACCTGAAAGATCTGCAGTATTTCAAGATCGTAGCCGACTCTGCCAGGGTGAAATATCCCCAATCGACGCTGGTCAGGTCTCTTGCTGCTGATGTGGACAATCGTATCGCAGATTACAACAGCAGGCTGACGTTGAGTAAACTGACCAGGGAAAATGTAACGGAAACCGGACTGATCGACCTGGAGATTGAAAATGTCGCCGGGGAGGAGATCAGCCTGTCTTCCCTGCAAGGGAAAGTGGTACTTCTCAATTTCTGGGGATCCTGGAACCAGGATAGCCGGGATGCCACAAGGAGCCTGAAAAACGTGTACAGGCAGTACCACGACAGGGGGTTTGAGATCTATTCCGTTGCTCTTGAGAATGACAGGAATACATGGCGGGCAGCCCTGGATTTCGAGGAGTATCCATGGATCAATGTTTCAGAACTTACCTACCCATATTCCTATGCTGCCAATGTATACAATGTGAAGAATATCCCGACCAATTTCCTGATCGACAGGAATGGAACCATTGTGGCGAAGAATCTTTCAGGCAAGGTCCTTGCCACATGGCTGGACAACATGCTATAAATAAATGAGTTCATGACCCACTCCCGAAAGAACATCTATTTTGCATCCGACATGCACCTGGGGATGTATCCCGAGGCCGAAAGCAGGGAGCGGGAGAAAAAGCTGGTGGCATGGCTCAGGAGTATTGAAGAGGATGTGGCTGAGCTATGGCTGTTGGGGGATATATTCGACTACTGGTTCGAACATAAAAAAGTGGTGCCACGCGGATTCGTGCGCTTTATTGGTAAACTGGCAGAACTGGCCGACCAGGGAGTGCCGATCCATATTTTCACGGGAAACCATGATGTATGGTTCTTTGATTACTTTCCAGGAGAGATCGGTGCAGTGATACACCGCGACCCGGTTACATGGAACTTCGGGCAGCGAAAATTCTACCTCTCGCATGGCGACGGACTGACAAAGAAAGACCGGGGATACCTGTTCATCAAATCGATCTTCAGGAGCAAATTTCTCCAATGGTGGTGGGCCAGGTTGCATCCCAACGGATCTGCTTCATTTGCCCAGTGGTGGTCGAAAAAAAGCCGCTATGGCAAGGAGATGGTTCACCCCTTCAAAGGCGAAGAGGAAGAGGAGCAGCTGATCTTCGCCCGGAATATGCTGGAACAGGATCCGGAGATCGACTACTTTCTCTTTGGCCACCGCCACATTCCCTACGACATCGAGGTCGCAAAGGGCAAAAGAGCGATCTGTCTTGGCGACTGGATCTCTTCTTTCAGCTATGCTGTCTTTGATGGAGAGGAGCTGAAGCTGAAATATTTTAAAGGATCATAATCCCTGGAAATCACCAGGGGGGTTCTATATTCTGACCGGTCAGATTTACAGGGCAGGCAAAAAAAAGAGGTTGTGTCATCCACAACCTCTTCTCTTTTTAAGATATTTTCTTTTCCTAGAAGATGCTGAATGCCACGGTCAGTCCTGCCATTACAACAGAGATCATGGTCATCAGCTTGATCAGGATATTCAGTGAAGGTCCGGATGTATCCTTGAACGGATCACCCACGGTGTCACCGGTTACAGCAGCATGGTGAGCTTCACTTCCCTTGCCTCCGA
>JGI12048J13642_10029238_pt1 | contig 30473 bp, 29 predicted proteins | sample ElkSlonscriptome_16_FD_13642 | JGI IMG/M metagenome (IMG submission 13642)
GACACGCCCAAGGCGCGCCGACGCAGGGGCCGGTTGCGCGCACTGTCGGTACCGGGCCGGTTGTGGAAGCACAGCCGCCTGTCGGATGTCGGCGATCTTGTTCCCGCGGACATGTTCGTCTGCACGCTTGTGCGCAATCCCTGGGACAGGGTCGTCAGCTACTATCACTGGCTGCGCGAACAGACCTTCGCGCATCCTGCCGTCGATCGCGCCCGGGCGCTCGGTTTCGGGGATTTCCTGCGCGATCCGGTGATACAGCACGCACTACGCACACATCCGGCCGTTCGCTTTGTCACGCGCGAGAACGGAACGATGCAGTGCAACGCCTTCGTGAGGCTGGAGCATCCCGAAGACTTCGCCCCGGTCTGGGATCACTTAGGTTTCAGGCTAACCATACCGCACGTCAATGCGTCGAAGCGGAACCGCAACTGGCGCTTCTACTACGACGACAAGGGCATTGAAATCGTGGCCGATCTGGCGGCTGAAGATATCATTCGCTTCGGCTATCACCCGGAATGAAAAAGGGCGCCCTGCCGGGCGCCCCGTGTCTGGTCAGGCGGCTTTCGCCTCGGGTCCGAACCTCTTGTAGAAGTCGTGTCCTTTCTCTGCCATGTCACGCAGCAGATCGGGTGTCGTGAAGCGCGCGCCGTATCTGTCGGTAAGTGCATCGCACCTCTCGGCCGCGTATGCCGCGCCGATCATGTCGAGCCAGCTGAACGGACCGCCCGACCAGGGCGCGAACCCCCAGCCGAGGATCGCGCCAACGTCGCCTTCACGGATGTCTTCCAGCACGTCGTCTTCAAGCGCACGAACAGCTTCGAGCACCTGCGCAAAGAGAAGGCGGTGTTGCACCTCGATCAGATCGGGTTGGTCATCTGCCGCAGGGTATTTCGCGGACAGCCCGTCCCAGAGACCCTGCCGTTTGCCCTTTTCGTCATAGGCATAGAAGCCCGCGTTCGATTTGCGACCCAGACGCTCTTGGTCGAACATCCAGAACAGCACTTCGTCCACCTCTCCGTCAGGGTAGGCATCGCCCATTGCTGCGCGGGTCGCCTTGGCGATCTTCACGCCCAGATCGACAGAGGTTTCGTCAACCAGTTGCAGCGGGCCCAGAGGCATGCCGACCAGCTTGGCGGCATTCTCGATCAGGGCAGGTTCAACCCCTTCCTTCACCATGCGGATACCTTCGTTGATGTAAGGAATGATGCAGCGGTTCGCATAGAAGAAACGTGCGTCGTTGACGACGATGGGCGTCTTCTTGATCTGGCGCACAAAATCGAGCGCCTTGGCCACGGCGACGTCACCGGTTTGCTTGCCCTTGATGATCTCGACCAGCATCATCTTGTCGACGGGCGAGAAGAAGTGGATACCGATGAACTTTTCGGGATCAGCCGAGGCTTTGGCCAATTCCGTGATCGGCAGGGTCGAGGTGTTGGTCGCAAAGACGCAGTCGGAACCAGTGACGGCCTGCACTTTCTGCGTGACCTCGGCCTTGACGCCCACGTCCTCGAACACGGCTTCCACGATCAGATCGCAGCCCTCCAGCGCGTCATAGTCGGTCGTTGCATTGATCAGCCCCAGAACCGCGTCTTTCTTCTCTTGCGTCACTTTCTTGCGGGCCATGCCTTTGTCGAGATGGGCTGTGGTATAGGATTTGCCCTTGTCTGCAGCCTCCTGCGTGTTGTCGATCAGCACCACTTCGATCCCGGCGAGAGCCGAGACCAACGCGATGCCAGCCCCCATCATGCCCGCGCCGATGACGCCGACGCGTGTGACATTCTGGTCCGGGGCCTCCGGGCGGTTCGCCCCTTTCTCGAGGGCCTCCTTGTTGACAAAGAGGCTACGGATCATCGCCGAAGAGGACGGATTCATCAGAACGTTGGTGAACCAGCGGGCCTCGATCTTGAGGGCGGTGTCGAAAGGCACCAGCGCACCTTCGTAGACCGCCGAGAGCAGCGCCTTGGCCGCAGGGTAGACACCTTGGGTCTTGCCGTTGACCATGGCCGAAGCGCCGACAAAGGTCATGAAACCGGCTGGATGGTAAGGTGCGCCACCGGGCATCTTGTAGCCCTTTTCGTCCCATGGTTTGACGATGTTGGGCCCGGAGAGAACCCAGGCCTTGGCCGTGGACAGCAATTCATCGGCAGGCACGACTTCGTCGATCACACCTGCGGCCATCGCTTTCTTCGGATCGTTCAACTTGCCCTCCAGCAGCAGCGGCGATGCCGCCATCGCCCCCAGCTTGCGGCTCAGACGGGTCGTGCCGCCTGCACCGGGGAAGATACCGACCATGATTTCGGGCAGGCCGATCTTGGCCTTGGGATTGTCGGCGGCGATGATGCGATGACAGGACAGCGGAATTTCCAGACCGATGCCCAGTGCTGTGCCGGGCAGGGCGGCCACGATCGGCTTGCCGCCCTTGTTGGTTTTGGGATCCATGCCCGCGCGCTCGATCTTCCGCATGATGCGGTGGGCGTTCATGATGCCGTCGAACAGACCTTTGGCCGGGTTGTCGCCCGCCATTTCCTTCATCTTTGCAATGACCTTGAGGTCCATCCCGCCGGCAAAGGTGCCGGGCTTGCCTGATGTGATGATCGCACCCTTGATCCCGTCGTCGGCGAGCATCTGATCGACCAGTGCCTCCAGATCGTCCCACGCTTCCAGCGTCATGACGTTCATGGATTTGCCCACCGTGTCCCAGACGATTGTGGCGACGCCATCGGCGTCCGTGGTCATTTTGAAGTCTGTCATCTCTTTATTTCCTCCTTCGGCGCAAGGCTTGTCACCCATGCTCACCGGTTTTGTCATGATTTGGCGGTCGTCGCCTTTGCGCTGGCGGCGAAGGCGTCTGCAATGGCGCGGGCGTCGTCCGGAGGCAGCACATATTCGCTGCCCGTGATCTTCCAGACCCCGTCGATACGGTTCAATTCCGAATAGCCCGGATAGGGCGGAGAAAGATCACGTCCACCGCGTTTGAGTGACGTCATATGCGCAAGCCGGATGACATCGGGTGACCGATATCCCGCCTCGACGCAGGTTCGGACGATTTCGTCCACGCCAAGCCTCGTGATGTAGGTTTCCATTTCGTCGTAGGCGCGTTGCATGTCAGTCAAGGTGTTGATTTCGATCGGTCCGGTCGTCGTCGTGATACGCAGCGGCAGGTTGAAGCACGCCGCAAAATCATCGAATTGCCGCGCAAGCATTGTCTCGGAGGTAATGTCGAGCAATGCCTGCGCGATATCGCTGGCGATGATCCGGTCCGGTCCGCCCATCACACTCGCTCGATGATCGTGGCCGCACCCATCCCTGACGCAATGCAGAGCGTCGCCAGTCCGGTGCCTTTCCCGGTCCGCTCCAATTCGTCAAGCAGGGTGCCAATGATGATGGCCCCCGTCGCACCGAGAGGGTGGCCCATGGCGATCGAGCCGCCGTTGACGTTTACCTTGCTGTCGTCCACATCGAAGGCCTGCATGAAACGCAGCACGACCGAGGCGAACGCCTCGTTGACCTCGAAAAGATCGATGTCACCGATATTCATGCCGCTTTCTTCCAGGATCTTCTGGGTCACCGGCACGGGCCCTGTCAGCATGATCGTCGGGTCGGTGCCGATCTTGGCCGTGGCCTTGATCCGGGCGCGCGGCTTGAGGCCATGCGCCTCGCCCCATTCCCTGGTACCGATGAGCAGACCCGCGGCGCCATCCACGATGCCCGACGAATTGCCGGCGTGGTGGATATGGTTGATCTTCTCGAGGTGGGGATATTTCATCATCGCCACCTTGTCGAAACCGGGCATGACCTCGCCCATCGCCTGGAACGCGGGGTTCAGTGCGCCAAGCGTCTGCATATCGGTTTCCGGGCGCATGTACTCGTCATGATCGAGGATCGGCAGCCCATTGATGTCATTGACGGCGACGATCGACTTCTCGAACCGCTTTTCGTCCCAGGCTTTCTTGGCCCGCTTCTGGCTTTCCATGGCAAGTTGGTCTGCGTCATCACGCGAAAAGCCGTACTCGGTTGCGATAATATCGGCCGAAATTCCCTGCGGAACGAAATAGGTCTCCATCGCGATCGATGGATCCACGGCAATCGCCGCTCCGTCTGACCCCATGGCGACACGACCCATCATCTCGACGCCGCCGGCGATATAGGCACCGCCAGCACCGCCGCGGACCTGATTGGCGGCCAGGTTCACGGCCTCCATGCCCGACGCACAGAACCGGTTGATCGCAAGGCCCGGGATCGATTGATCGAGGTCGGATGCCAGAACGGCGGTTCGTGCAAGGCACCCGCCCTGTTCGCCGACCTGGGTCACGTTGCCCCAGATCACATCCTCGACCGCATGGCCTTCCAGCCCGTTGCGTTCCTTGAGATTGTTGAGCACACCTGCGGACAGCCTCGTGGATGTCACCTCGTGCAGACTGCCGTCCTTGCGGCCCTTGCCACGCGGGGTGCGCACGGCGTCGTAGATATAGGCTTCGGTCATTTGGTCCTCCGGTTCGTCCGCGTCATCCGAGGGCGCGCGGCATTAGATCATAAGGGTGTTTCCAGCCGGGCAGGGCGGCGATCGCGTCCAGCCAGCGGTCGATATTGGGGTAATCCCGGCGCGCGAAGGTGAAGTCTTCGGGATAGTAAAGATATCCGCAACACGCGAGGTCGGCGATCGTGATTTCCGCGCCGGCGAGCCACTCGCGCCCCGCAAGATGGGTCTCCATCACCTTCAGGCCCGATGCGAGGCGCATCGCCAGAAAGTCGTTCACGTCTGTACTTCGCTTTTCCGGGGGCAGAAAATTCATGTTGAAGCGCAGCGGGCCGGCCAGACCGCTGACCTTGTGATTGTCGAAAAACATCCAGCGCAGCACTTCGCGGCGCTCGGCGGCGGATCTGCCGCCCAGTTTGCCGGTCTTGCTGCTGATATAGTCCTGAATGACGCCGGACTGGGTCAGGATGATATCGCCATCCTCGAGAACAGGAACCTCGCCCATCACATTGAGGGTGCGATATTCCGGTGTGCGGGTCGCCCCGTTGAAAAAATCCACGAAGGCGACGTCCCACGGTTGATCCGCAAGTGTCAGGGTCAGCGCGGCCTTGTAAGCGTTTCCGCTTTCTCCGAAGCAATGCAGTCTCATATCTCGCGCTCCTCCCAGAACGGCGGCCCGGATGTGCGGGTCGCATTTGAGTTTTTTGGCCAAGATGAAGGAAAGCCGGTCCGCATTTGCGAAACGTTCATCCTTCTGGCCGACCCTCGTATCGCGCCAATAGCTGGAGAGCGACTTGGCGTCCAAGGTGAAGCCCCGGTTCCTCGAGCGGGACCGGGGTGAAGCTTGCTGCTTCATCCTGGCCCAAAACTCCCGCCGGAGGCTCCGGTGGTCTCCAACTGCGGCACGGTCCGATCACGGGCGCGCCGCAGGCAAGAGGCGGATTGCTCCGCCCGGTCTCAGAAACTCGCCGCCTCCAGTGCCATCACCGTGTCAGCGCCGCTGTTGATGCGTGCAAGGTGCATCCCCGTCGCGGGCAGTTGCCTGGCCATGTAGTAGCGGCCCGTCGCAATCTTGGTTTCATAGAACGCGCTGTCAGCCGCACCGCTTTCCAGCGCCTCCATCGCGGCCTTGCCCATTCGTGCCCACATGTATCCCAGGCACACATGCCCCATCATATGCATGAAGTCGTATGACCCCGAGAGTGCATTGTTCGGGTTCTTCATGCCATTCTGCATGAAATACATGCCCGCTGCCTGCAAGTCCTTCGACGCCGCTTTGAGCGGATCGAGGAAGTCCTTTTTCAACGCCTCGTTACCCTCGTTTTCCTTGATGAACGTCTTGATCATCTCGAAAAACGCCATGACATGCTTGCCGCCATCCTGCGCCAGTTTCCGGCCCACGAGGTCAAGCGCCTGAATGCCGTTGGCGCCTTCGTAGATCATGGCGATCCGTGCATCGCGGGCATACTGGGACATGCCCCATTCCTCGATGTAACCGTGTCCGCCGTAGACCTGTTGTGCGGCCGTGGCGTATTCAAAGCCCTTGTCGGTCAGAAAGCCCTTGATGACGGGGGTCATCAGCGAGATCAGACCATCGGCTTCGGCATCGCTGTTCCGGTGCGCGCGGTCGATCAGGTATGCCCCCCAGTAGGTGAAGGCACGTGCACCTTCGACAAAGCTTTTCTGATCCATCAGATTGCGGCGTATGTCGGGGTGCACGATCAGCGGATCCGCGGGGCCGTCGGGGTTCTTGGCCCCTGTTACATCGCGCCCCTGAAGCCGGTCATTCGCGTAAGCTACCGCGTTTTGATAGGCGCTTTCAGCCTGTGCATAGCCTTGAAGACCCACGCCAAGGCGCGCTTCGTTCATCATGGTGAACATCGCACGCATGCCTTTATGCGCTTCACCCACCAGATAACCCGTGGCCTCGTCATAGTTCATCACGCAGGTCGAGTTGCCGTGAATCCCCATCTTTTCCTCGATCTTGCCACACGCCACACCATTGCGTGGGCCCAAAGAGCCATCGTCGTTCACCAGGAACTTCGGCACGATGAAGAGAGACACACCCTTGATCCCCTCGGGGCCGCCCTGGATCTTGGCGAGAACGAGATGAATGATGTTGTCGGCCATGTCGTGTTCACCGGCCGAGATAAAGATCTTCTGGCCGGAAACCTTGTAGGTGCCATCTTCCTGCGGCACGGCCTTGGTGCGCATGAGACCGAGGTCGGTGCCGCAATGCGGCTCGGTCAGGTTCATGGTGCCGGTCCATTCGCATGTGGTCAGCTTGGGCAGGTACTTCTGCTTCTGCTCGTCCGAGCCATGCGCGTAGATGGCCGAATAGGCGCCATGCGTCAGGCCCTGATACATGTTGAAGGCCATGTTGGCCGACACGAATGGTTCTTGCGCGGCGGTATGCATGACGTAGGGCAGGCCTTGCCCGCCATACTCGGGGTCGCAGTCCATCGCGGTCCAGCCGCCTTCTTTCATCTGCGCGAAGGCTTCCTTGAAGCCGGTCGGTGTGCGGACCACGCCGTTCTCCAGCAAACAGCCCTCGGTGTCACCGACGACGTTCAGCGGATGCAGAACTTCGGAGGCGACCTTTCCGGCTTCCTCGACAACCGCGTTGGTGAAATCACGGTCGAGGTCTTCGAACCCGGGGATGTCCTGTTCGCTGACGTTCAGCAAGTCATGCAGCACAAACTGAATGTCTTTTGTGGGTGCATTGTAGATCGGCATCTTTTCTGGTCTCTCCGTTGGTGTTGGTCCGGTCGCCCCGTTTCAGGCGGCCGTGGATTTGCGTTTTGCCAGTTCCTCGAGCTTGGCTTTGCCCCAGGCCATCTGTTCTTGCAGTTCGCCGATGGCCTCTTCCAGTTCGGCCTTTTGCGCCTGCATGTCGGCCAGATGCTGTTCGGCCAGGACGTAGGTCTTGGACAGCTGCGCTTCCTGACCGTCGTTCATGTGATACAGGTCGAGCAGCTGGCGGATTTCCTCGAGCGAGAAGCCAAAGCGCTTGCCGCGCAGAATCAGCTTCAGGCGGGCGCGGTCGCGCTTGGTAAAGAGGCGCTTCTGGCCTTCGCGCACAGGGAATAACAATTCCTTGGCTTCATAGAAGCGCAACGTGCGCGGTGTGACATCAAAAGCGTCGCACATCTCGCGTATGTTGAGCATGTCGGTCGTCATCGTTTCTATCCTCGGTACGTGTGTCTGGAACCACGCACTTGCGAACACTGGATAGACCATACAAGCAAAGCTGACGCGCACGTAAACGTAACGTGGCGTCACTGTTTGCCTGACGAAAGGTCAGCAAATTCCGGACCGTTCGCAGCGACATTTTAGAACTTCACGGATGCGTCAGACAACAGCGGCGGCGCAGGTCGATTCTTGTTTTGTCCGCGCCACTCTCGGTCTTGGGGCGTGTTGGTCGGCAGGGTAACTGACGCCCGCCCGGCAGATCATTCTGCAATGTTCGGGATGTGAACTGGCAGACATTCGCGTGGCGAAGCGCTAGCCGAGGGTCTTGGCGGTTTCGTCACGCAGGTCGCGCAATTCCGCGATCGTTTCCTCGAGCTGCTTTTTCTGTTCCGCCAGTTCGACCATTTGCCGGTCGGCGAGCGCCACCCATTCACGCATTTGCGCCTCGGTGCCCTCTTTCTCGTAGATCAGAAGCCATTGCCGGATATCCTCGAGCGAAAAGCCAAAACGGCGCCCCCGCAGGATCAACGTCATGCGGGCCAGTTCGCGTGGTCCGTAAAACCGCGAGCGTCCCTCTTTTTCGGGGTCCAGAAGCTCGATGTATTCGTAGTAGCGGAGCGTACGGGGCGTCACATCGAATTTTGCGCACATTTCTTTGAATGAAAGGCGGATTTCTGACATCTTGCTCCTCCTGTGAACATGCTAACGTCATGTCTCTGGTGGCACAACGGGGTTTGGGCCGCCGTGGAATCTGGTCAAGGGGCGGCAAAGCGGGTAACGCCTTGGGGGCAACAGAGGGGATATCCATGTCAGACACTCAAGCCCTGCGCCGCGAGAAAATCACCAGCCAGTTTATTTCGGCCATTCCCCATGCGAGGGAATTGGGCATGACGCTGACCGAGGTTTCCGACGGCAAGGCCACGATCGCCATGGATTATGACGCACGTCTGGTCGGCGACCCTGAAACGGGTGTGATTCACGGCGGCGCGGTTTCGGCGCTGATGGATACATGTGCCGGGGCCGCGGTCATGGCGCATCCGGCGGCTGCGACGGCAACCGCGACGCTCGATTTGCGCATCGACTACATGCGTCCCGCGACACCGGGAGAAACGATCACGGCAACGGCCGAGTGCTATCACGTCACCCGTTCGGTCGCCTTCGTGCGCGCCACGGCTGTGGATGGCGATCCGTCGCGCCCAGTGGCAGCGGCCACCGGCGCTTTCACGATCGACAGGGCCACACCATGAAACCCCGCCCCGAACCTGTGCAAGTCGTCAAGCAACGCCGAGATGCCGCCCTGCAAAGACTGGTGGCAGGCGTGCCCTACATCCAGTTTCTGGATATCCGCATCGACCGGCGGGGGGACGAATTGACGGCGATCATGCCCTATGCGGACAAGCTGATCGGCAATCCCGTTCTGCCGGCGCTGCATGGTGGCGTGACATCGGCCTTTCTGGAGGTGACCGGTATCGTCGAGCTGAGCTGGGCGATGATCTGGGAGGATATCGAATCGGGGAAACTCAGCGAAGACAGCCCGCGTATCGCCCTGCCCAAGACCATCGACTTCAGCGTCGACTACCTGCGCACGGGTCTGCCGCGTGATGCCTATGCCCGGGCGAGGGTGAACCGTTTCGGCCGGCGCTATGCCTCGGTCAGTGTCGAGGCATGGCAGGACAACAGGGCGCGCCCCTTCATTCAGGCAAACGGTCATTTCCTGATGCCGCGCCGCGATGGCTGAGGCACTGCCCGTCACCCATAGGCGTGTCCTGTCCATCGCGCTGCCGATCGTCATCTCCAACGCCACCGTGCCGTTGCTTGGTGTGGTCGATACCGGCGTCGTGGGACAGCTGGGGAGCGCGGCGCCCATCGGCGCGGTGGGCATCGGCGCCGTGATCCTTTCGGCGGTCTACTGGATCTTCGGATTCCTGCGCATGGGGACCACCGGCCTGACGAGCCAGGCCGCGGGTGCGGGCGATCGCGCCGAGGTTGATGCCCTTCTGTCGCGCGCCCTGCTGATCGGCCTTGCCGCAGGGGCCACAATGATCGTGTTCCAGGCATTCATATTCCGCGGGGCCTTCTGGATTTCGCCGGCAAGTGCCGAGGTGGAGGCGCTTGCCCGCGACTACATGCAGGTCCGCATCTGGTCGGCCCCCGCGACGATCGCGCTTTATGGGATTACCGGCTGGCTGATCGCGCGCGAGCGGACACGTGCCGTGTTGATCCTGCAGGTCGCCATGAACGGCGGCAACATCATGCTGAGCTATTGGCTTGGACTGGTGCTTGGCTGGGGCGTCAGTGGCGTCGCATGGGCCACGTTCATCGCCGAATGGGGCGGACTCGCGCTGGGCCTTTGGTTTTGCCGTGCGGTGTTCTGGCGTGCGGCTTGGCTGTCGGCCGAAAGGGTGTTCGACCTCGTGCGCTTGCGTCACATGGCGGCCGTCAACGCGGATATCCTGATCCGGTCGGTGCTGTTGCAGGCCATTTTCGTCAGCTTCCTGTTCTTCGGGGCCGATATCGGTGATCTGGAGCTTGCCGCGAACCAGATCCTGTTGCAGTTCCTGCAGGTCACCGCCTATGCGCTGGACGGGTTCGCCTTCGCCGCCGAGGCAATGGTGGGCCACGCGCTGGGTGCGCGTGCGCGCGCGACTTTGCGGCGTAGCGCGATCCTCAGCAGTTTGTGGGCAGCGGTCGTCTGCGCGGCTCTGGCGCTCTCTTTTGCGGTCTTCGGCGGCGCGATTGTCGATATCATGACGACCGCACCATCCGTGCGCGAGACTGCGCGATCTTACCTGCCGTACATGGTCGCCGCCCCGATCGTCGGGGTGGCAGCCTGGATGCTCGACGGCATATTCATCGGCGCTACACGTACCAAGGACATGCGGAACATGATGATCGTTTCGGCGGTGGTTTATTTCCTGACCGTGGTACCGCTGATGGCCGTCTTTCAGAATCACGGGCTATGGCTGGCGCTCTTGCTGAACTTCGTGGTCCGCGGTGTGACATTGGGTTGGAAATACCCCGCGCTCGAAGCCGCGGCGGACAGGCCCGCGTCAAGTCCAGTCGTTGCGACCTGAACCGACCGCATCGGCGACCGTGGCAAAGCCATCGCGCGCCAGCAACTGGTCGAGGCCCCGTGCGATCCCGCCGGCAAGCGATATGCCTCCGTAGACAAGTGCGGTGTACAACTGCACGGCCGATGCGCCCGCACGGATTTTCTGGTAGGCCTGCTCGGCCGAGCCGACGCCACCTACACCGATGATGGGCAACTGCGTCATTCCTGCCAGAGCCGCGATGACCCGCGTCGATTTTTCGAACAGGGGCTGGCCTGACAGCCCGCCCGCCTCGTCGATGTGCGGGCCATGAAGCCCCGTGCGCGAGAGCGTCGTGTTGGTGGCGATGATCCCCGACACCCCAGAGGCATTGGCCACGCCGGCGATGTCCTGCAGCTCGGCTTCGGTCAGGTCGGGCGCGATTTTCAGGAACACCGGGACAGGTGTGGCAAGCGAATTCCGGGCTGCCATCACACGGTCGAGAAGGGCCGCAAGGGCGGCTTTGCCCTGCAGGTCGCGTAGTTTCTCGGTATTGGGAGACGACACATTGACCGTTGCGAAATCGACAAGCCCACCGCAGCGGGTCAGGACGGTCGCGAAATCCGCGGCCTTGTCCGTGCTGTCCTTGTTGGCGCCGAGGTTCAGGCCGATCACGGCATCTTCGGGACGCCTTTCAAGCCGTTTGGCGATCGGCTCCATGCCTTCGTTGTTGAAGCCGAACCGATTGATTGCCGCACGATCCTGCGCGAGCCTGTAGAGGCGCGGGCGCGGATTGCCTTCCTGCGCCAAAGGCGTTGCCGCCCCGACCTCGAGAAACCCGAACCCCGTCCGCGCAAGCGCATGGATGGCGACGGCGTTCTTGTCGAAACCTGCGGCAAGGCCGACGGGATTGGGCAATCTCAGACCCGCGACGGTGGTCTGCAATCTGGCCGATGTAACAGGCCCCGATCGTGGCCCGAGCCCTGCATTCAATGCTTTGAGGGCAAGTCCATGGGCCGTTTCGGGATCGATGCGCCGTAACGCGGCCAGCCCGAGCCTCTCCAGCGCCTTCATGCAAGCTCCGGAAAGCTGTGGCTGCCATCGATCAGGGGCAGAGGGCGGGACCACGCGATGTCGTCCATTCGCATCGTGCGATAAAGATGCGGAAACAGGGTACCCGCGCGCGCCGGTTCCCATTTCAACGGTGCAAGTCCATTGGTGTCGACCGCGATCAACATCAGCCCGTCTTCACCGTCAAAGTACTTGGCTGCGGTTTCTGCCACCGTCTCGGCGGTCGAGAAATGGATATAGCCGTCGGCGACATCTATCGGGGCGCCCGCGGTTTCGCCCGTGTCCCGCAGGTCGGCCCACTCGTCGGCCCGGAAAATCTTGTAGATCAGCATGGATGCGTGATGGCGATTGCCCGGCGCGGCGTCAAGCGCCTGTTACAATTTGGGCAGTCGTATACCGGCCCAGGCGCATTACTCTAGGACATGCGTGAATGAATTTGACTTACTCACGCCCTCTCGACAAGCTGCGGGTATTCCAACATCGGGGGTAATTTCCAAATGAAAACAAGAATCCTGACAACCACATGTGCGCTTGCGATGGCGGCGGGAACGGCGTCGGCCGATTTTACGCTGCACGTCATTCACATCAACGACCTGCACAGCCGGATCGAGCCGATCAACCGCTTCGATTCCACCTGCAGCGCCGAGGATAACGCGGCCGGCGAATGCTTTGGCGGCATCGCCCGCGTCATCACCAAAATCAACGAATTGCGGTCCGAGCTGGAAGGCGAGAACGTGATCGTCCTCGATGCGGGTGACCAGTATCAGGGCAGCCTGATGTACACGACCTACAAGGGCGACGTCGAGGCGGAGTTCGCCGAACAGATCGGTTTCGACGCCATGGCCGTCGGCAACCATGAGTTCGATGACGGTGACGAGGGTCTGCGCAAACTGACCGACAATGTTTCGTTTCCGATCGTTTCGGGGAACATTGATGTTTCCAGTTCCAACGTGCTGGCGGGGCAGGTCGAAAACCACGTGGTGCTCGAGGTCGGCGGTGAGCGGATAGGCATCATCTCGGCCCTTGCCGCCGATACGGTAGAGACCTCCAGCCCATCCGATGCCGTGATCTTCACGCCCGAGGCTGAAAGCCTTGCTGCAGATGTCGCCGCGCTCGAAGAAGAAGGTGTCGACATGATCATCGCGCTGAACCATGTGGGTGTCAGCAAGGACATGATGATCGCCGAGACTGTCGATGGCATCGATGCGATTGTCGGCGGCCATTCGCATACGCTCTTTTCGAATACCGAAGAGGGCGCGATGGCCTATCCCACGATGGTTGGCGATGTGCCGGTCGTGCAGGCCTATGCCTATTCGAAATATGTTGGCCATCTCGTGCTCGAATTCGATGACGAGGGCAACGTGACCTCGGCAACCGGAGACACGATCCTGCTGGATGCAAGCGTTGCCGAGGATGAAGCCGCGGTCGCGCGTGTCGCGGAACTAGCGGGTCCGATCGAAGAGATGAAGACCCGCGTCGTCGCCGAAGCATCCGAAGCCATCGAGGGGGACCGTTCGGTCTGTCGCGCGATGGAATGCCCGATGGGCAACCTGGTTGCGGATGCGATGCTCGATCGTGTTGCCGATCAGGGCGTCCAGATCGCCATTCAGAACGGCGGTGGTTTGCGGGCGTCGATCGATGCGGGCGAGATCACCATGGGTGAAGTCCTGACCGTGCTGCCTTTCCAGAATACGTTGTCCACCTTCGAGGTGACAGGCGAGGCCATCATCGCCGCTCTCGAAAATGGTGTCGGCCAGATCGAAGAAGGTGCAGGCCGCTTCCCGCAGGTAGCCGGCATGTCCTTTGTCGTCGATGCATCGGCCGAGCCCGGATCACGGGTTTCTGAGGTCATGGTCGGTGGGGAACCCATCGATCCGGCTGCGACATATGGCATGGTGTCCAACAACTATGTCCGCAATGGCGGCGATGGCTATGCGATGTTCGAGGATGCGGCGAATGCCTATGACTTCGGCCCTGATCTTGCCGATGTCACGGCAGAGTATCTGGCGGCCAATGGCCCGTACCAGCCCTATACGGATGGCCGCATCACGATGCGTTAGGCCGACGAACCGTCACGGTAAACAAACGCGCCGCGGAAATCCGCGGCGCGTTTTCTTTTGTCAGTCTTTGGGGCTGGGCACTTCGTCGAGTTGAACACTGAGCGTGGACCACGTCTGGTCATGCGACGGCTTTGGCGGCGGATCGCAGGCACCGCGGTGAATGTTTACCTTGGCAATGAAATTGGCCGAAATCGGGGCTGTCACAAAGAGGAATGCCATGATCAGGAATTCGTGGATCGACGGCCGCCCGATGTCGAATGAATGGATGACCGACGCCACAAGCAACATGCCTATTCCCAATGTGCCCACCTTGGTCGGCGCATGCAGTCGCGCCATCGGGTCGTTGAATTTCAGAATGCCGATGGCCCCCACCATCACGAAGCCGGATCCGATGATCAGCGACAGCGAAGCGATGTATGTTCCGATGATCTGAGGTGTCATTCGATGATATCTCCCCGCAGGATATAGCGTGCCATGGCGACGGTCGAAACGAACCCGAGCATCGCGATCAGCAGTGCGACCTCGAAATAGATCTGCACGCCTTTGAAGATCCCCAGCACGATCACCAGCCCCAGCGCATTGATGACCATCGTATCCAGTGCAAGCACGCGGTCACCCGAGGTCGGCCCCAGGACCAGCCGCACCATGGACATGACCTGCCCGATGACCAGCGACAGAAAGGCGATCGTCACGGCGATATCGAGGACTTGTGTGGCAAGGATCATGCGAAAATCTCCATCAGGCGGTCCTCGTAGCGGTTGATGATATCATCGCGGATGCTGTCGGGATCCTCGGTGTGCAGCACATGGACCAGAAGACAGCTCCCCTGATCGGACAGATCGGCCGAAACGGTGCCCGGCGTCAGTGTGACGGTGCCCGCCAGCATGGTGATCGCCTCGGGCTGCCGCAGGCGGAGCGGCACGACGATCCACGCCGGTTTGAGCTTGTCGGCAGGCACCGTCAGCACGATCCACGCCACTTCGATATTCGCGACGACGATGTCCCATATGACGATCAAACTGTAACGGAACATCAGCGGCACGTTGAAGCGCTTGGGGGTATCGGGCCAATAGACCGAGGTACCCCAGGGGATGATGATGCCGAGGATGAATCCGAAGACGACCATCCCCGCCGAAACCTCGTTTTGCAGGACCACCCATGTGATCGTCAGGATCAGCGTGAGCAATGGGTGCGGCATCAGCCAGAGCATTGCGCGTTTCATCTAGTAGCCCTCCGCCGAGCTGTTCTCGCTGAGCCGTCCCGGTGTCTCCAGCACTGTCGCGATATAGGGTGCGGGTGCAAAAAGCTGTGCTGCGACCTTTGTCGTGTAGCCGTGAACCTGACCTGCGAAAACAGTATGCAGGCCAAGCAACAAGATGAGCGTGCCAACAGCGACATAGGACATCGTGGCAGGTTCCGTGGTTGCAGGCGCATCCGGCTCGGCAGGCATGGCCCGGGCCTTCCAGAACAGGGTACTGCCGGCGCGGGCGAAGCCGAGAATGCTGATCAGGCTGGTCGCTAGGATGATCGCCCAGATCCAGATGGAATGGTCGTTGGAAAAGGCGGCCTGCAGCACGAGAAGTTTTCCAAGAAATCCCGACAGCGGTGGTAGACCCGCCATGGCGATCGCCGCGGCAAAGAAGAGCGCCGCTATCGGGACCGCCCCGGCAATCGCGGGCTGCGCCTCAAGCATAAGGTTCCTGCGCCCGCTGCGGACGAGATCGACGATCAGGAAAAGCGCTGCCGCCGCCAGTGTAGAGTGGATCATGTAATAGAGGGCGGCCGCGATACCGCTTTCGGTAAAGAGGGCGACGGCCACCATGACGGTGCCCATCGATCCTATGATCGCAAAGGCGACCAGCCGGTCGAGCTGTTTTGCAGCGAGGATACCGACCATTCCCACCGTGAGTGACACCAACGCCACCGGCAGAAGCCAGACATCATGAAGGCCGGATGTCGCATCGAGATCGGTGGGAAAGACCATGGTGTAGATCCGAATGATCGCGTAGGCACCCACCTTGGTCATGATCGCAAATAGCGCCGCGACAGGCGCGGGGGCCTCGGCATAACTCGACGGCAGCCAGAAATGCAGAGGAACCAGCGCAGCCTTGATCGCGAAGACAAGGATCAGAAGAACTGCGGCAACGCGAATACCCGCTGTCTCATCCGGGCTGATCATGGCGACCCGCTGGGCAAGATCGGCCATATTCAGCGTTCCCGTCTCGGCGTAAAGCGCACCGAGCGCAAAGAGAAACAATGTGGACCCGATCAGGTTGAAAAGCACATATTGCACGCCGGCCCGCAAACGCCTTGTGCCGCCGGAATGGATCATCAAACCGTACGAGGCGATCAGCAGCACCTCGAAGAAGACAAAAAGGTTGAACAGGTCGCCCGTCAGGAACGCACCGAAAATACCCATGAGCTGGAACTGGAAAAGCGCGTGAAAGTGCCTGCCCCTCTCGTCCCAGCGTGAACTGATTGCGTAAATCAGCACGACCAGCGCAAGCGTCGAGGTCAAAAGGATCATCATCGTCGAGAGTCTGTCGCCCACCAGGACGATACCGAAAGGCGCGGCCCAGCTGCCCAACTGGTAGATCATGATCGTGCCGTCGGACGCCACCCACATCAGCGACGCCGAGATGATCACGAGGGCAAGGACACCAGCGATCGAAAAGACGCGCTGGATGCCGATGTGATAGCGTGCGGCCAGTACCACGAAGGGCGCCATCATCGCAGGCAGGATGATCGGTGCGATCAGCCAATGGCTCATGCCGCATCCTCCTCTTGCCCGGCATCCGTCCGGTCGTCGACATGGTCGTCGTCGGATCCCAGAAACGCCCCGAGGCCGATCATCACGACAACGGCCGTCATCCCGAAAGAGATCACGATGGCCGTCAGGACGAGCGCTTGTGGCAGCGGATCGGTGTAGAAGGTCACGTCGTCACGCAAAACCGGTGGTGCGCCCACGAAGACACGCCCTGACGAGAACAGAAATACATTCACTGCATAGGTCAGCAATGAAATGCCGAGGATCACGGGAAAGGTGCGCAGTCGCAGCACCAGATAAATGCCGGCGGCTGTCATAACACCGATTGCAGAGGCGATCAGAAACTCCATTCTAGACGCTTCCCCCTGCAGACCCTGGCTCGGGCGTGTTTCGAGAGGGGTCGATATCCATGGCGTATTCGCTTTCGGGTGAATCGTGCCGTCGTGCCAGACGCGAGAAACTCTCCAGCGACAGCATCACCGCGCCCACCACCGACAGGAACACCCCCACATCGAACAGTGCCGCTGTCGCAAGTTCGAATTCCTCGAACGGCGGGATCCGGACATAAGTGAAGGTCGAGGTCAGAAAGGGTTGGCCGAAGAACCATGCGCCGATGCCCGTCAACCCGGCGACCAGCACGCCTGCGCCGATCACCCCGTGATAGGGATAACGCAACCGGTCCGACGCCCAGGCAAAGCCGCTGGCCATGTACTGCATGACCACCGCGATCGAGACGATCAGACCCGCGATGAATCCGCCCCCGGGTTCGTTATGGCCGGCGAGGAAGATATAGAACCCCACCATGATGGCGACAGGCATCATCACGCGGGTCAGCACCACCATCATCATGGGGTGGACCCCTCCGGCCTGTGGGTTTTTCGGCTCGCGGTTCAGCAGGCGCGCGCGCACAGGCCCGCCCAGAAGCGCCTCGGTGAGGGCGTAGATCAGCAGGGCTGCGATGCTCAGTACGATGATTTCGCCGAAGGTGTCGAACCCGCGGAAGTCGACAAGGATCACGTTGACGACATTGGTGCCCCCGCCACCCTTGTACGAGTTCTCGAGGTGGAAAGCCGAGATCGCAGTCGTGACGGGATCTCGCAGCATATAGTGATAGGCTATCCCGAAGGCTGCCAGACCACCCGCGATCGCCACCGCCGTATCGCGCATCCGGCGTAGCACGGTGCTTTCGACAGGGGTGCGGTCGGGCAGGAAATTCAGCGCGAGCAGCAACAGTATGATGGTGACGACCTCGACGGTGAATTGCGTCATCGCAAGGTCCGGTGCACTGAGGAAGACGAAGCCGATCGACACCATCAGCCCGACGATCCCCATCAGGATCAGCGCGAGAAAGCGGTTGCGGTGCATCAGCACCATGCCAAGCGATGCCGCCACCAGCATGGCCCAGCCCGCGATCAGTACCGGATCGGTCTGCTGGTTGACGTAATCCGCCGCCCCGGTTGTGCCGGTCACCCAGGCGAAATAGCCGAATGCGACGATTACGGTGGTGCCAATGGCGGCATAGCGGGTGAAAGCACCGTTGTGCAGTGGTAAGGTGATGATCCGGGCAAAGGACACACAACCGTCAACCACCGCATCAAAGATCGGTTTGGCTTCGGGACGCGGCAGCGCGTCCCAGATGGCAAGGGCGGGCCTGAAAAGCGCCAGCACGACAAGGCCGCCAAGAACGGCGATAATCGACATGTAAAGCGCGGGTCCGAACCCGTGCCAGATTTTCAGATGCGCATCTGGCATCTCGGTCGTGCCGCCGAGCACGGATGCCGTGACGATCCGTACGAAGGGTTCGACAAGAAACGGGGCCACACCGATCACGATCACCGGAATGATCAAAAGGGCAGGCGGCAGCCACATCCCGACGCCGGGGTCATGCGGTTTGGCGGGATAGTCGTGACGCACCGGTCCGAGAAACGTGTGGCTGATCAGGCGAAAGCTGTACGCGGCCGAGAAAAGCGCGCCGACCGTCGCGAGAACCGGGACCAGCCATGCATTGCCGAAAAGAACCGTGTGCGTCGCTTCTTCCAGCATCATCTCTTTCGACAGGAACCCGTTGAGAAACGGGATACCCGCCATCGACAACGCGGCCAGGAGCACGATGGTGAAGGTCACCGGCATCAGCGTCCGCAGCCCGCCGAGGCGCCGGATATCGCGGGTATGCGCCTCGTGATCCACGATGCCGGCGGACATGAAGAGAGCGGCCTTGAAGCTGGCATGGTTGAGGATGTGAAAGACCGCCGCCATCGCACCGAATGCCGTGCCGGTGCCCAGCAGCATGGTGATCAACCCAAGGTGGCTGACGGTCGAGAAGGCCAGCAACGCCTTCAGGTCATGTTTGAAGAGCCCGATCACCGCGCCGAGGACCATGGTGATCAGTCCCGCGGTGGTGACGATGACGAACCATTCCGGCGTGCCTGACAGCACAGGCCACATACGCGCCATCAGGAAGATCCCCGCCTTCACCATGGTGGCCGAGTGGAGGTAAGCCGACACGGGCGTCGGGGCCGCCATCGCGTGCGGCAGCCAGAAATGAAACGGAAACTGCGCCGATTTCGTGAAGCAGCCCAAAAGGATCAGAATAAGCGCGGGAAGGTATAGCGGATCGGCCTGGATGAGGTCACGGTTTTGCAGGATCACGCTGAGGTCGTAGCTGCCGACGATATTGCCGAGGATCAGCATCCCCGCGATCATCGCAAGGCCACCCATCCCGGTCACGGCCAGCGCCATGCGCGCGCCCTGCCGTCCCTCGGGGAGATGTTTCCAGAAGCCGATCAGAAGGAATGACGAAAGCGACGTCAGCTCCCAGAAAACCAGCAAGAGCAGGATGTTGTCGCTCAGGACGATACCGACCATCGCGCCCTGAAACAGCAGCAGGTAGGTCAGGAACTCGCCCATGTTGTCCTTGCGGCTGAGGTATTGGCGCGCATAGGCAATGATCAGCAGGCCGATGCCGAGGATCAGGAAAGCGAAGAAAAACCCCAGCCCATCCAGCATCAGTGTGAAATTCAGCCCCAGCAGCGGCATCCAGTCGACACGCGCTGTCACGACTTCGCCTGCGATGATGGCGGGCAGGTTCGTCAGCAGGCCGACAAAGGCGCTGAGCGTGACGGTGAACGTAACACCGGCGGTGGCAGAGCGTCCGGCGGGGTTCATCAAGCCGGGCAGGAGCGCCCCGAAGAACGGCAGGGCAACGATGAAAAAGAGTGACACGTGTCCTCCCGGCGGGTTGTTCCGGCAGGTCAGGCCTTATCGGGTGGCGAATCCGCAGTCTGCCCTGCTTTGCAGCAGGTTTACTGCAGATCCACCCTGAAAGACCATGGCTGCCTGATGATTGTTTCGGTCCCGTGCATTCCGGCTGAGGTCGCAGGATGGTCAGTCGCCATCCCGCACCTCGCGCACCCACGCCACCAGTGTGGCCCGTGCTTCGGGGTCCATCTGAATGGCATTGGGTGGCGGCATGGCGTGGCTCACGCCTGACTGCAGGTAGATCGCACTTGCGTGCCGGGCCACGTCACCGGGGCTTTCGAGGTAGACGCCTTTTGGGGCCCATTGCATGTTGCCCCAGACAGGCTCGCGCGCGTGGCACATCGAACAATTACCTATTACCGTGTTGTAGGCTTCGTCGAAAAGGGCCGCATCTGCATAGCGCTGTTCATAAGGTGTGAGGCTGCGCGCCTCGGCGTCTTCCCACGTCTCGCCTGTGCGCACGGTCGAGAGCCATGCGATCATCAACATCAGCAGGACCGTCACAGCCCATGTCCAATGTGGCCCGCGGCCGGTCTTGTGCATCGTGTTGAAGTAATGCCGGATCGTCACGCCGGTCAGAAAGATCAGGCTGGCGATGATCCACGCATATTGCGTCCCGAAGGCGAGCGGATAGTGGTTCGACAGCATCAGAAAGACGACGGGCAGCGTGAGGTAATTGTTATGGGTCGACCTTATTTTGGCGATCTTGCCGTATTTGGCATCCGGTGTGCGACCGGCCTTGAGGTCTGCCACGACAATCCGCTGGTTCGGCATGATCTGGAAAAAGACATTGGCGGTCATGATCGTTGCGGTGAAGGCACCCAGATGAAGCAGGGCTGCGCGACCGGTGAATACCTGGTTGTAGCCCCAGGACATCGCGACCAGCATCAAGAAGAGCAGCAGCATCAGGAGTGTCGGGTTCTCGCTCAGCTTCGATTTGCAGAGCTGGTCATAGATGATCCATCCGATCGACAGCGAGCCGCCCGAGATCACGATACCCTGCCAAAGCGTCAGGTCGGCCTTGGTCGGATCGAGAAGATAGAGTTCACCGCCAACCCAGTACACGATCATCAGCAGCGCGGCGCCCGAAAGCCATGTCCAGTAGCTCTGCCATTTATGCCATGTCAGATGGACGGGCATCTCGGAGGGGGCGACCATGTATTTGACGGTATGGTAGAAACCGCCGCCATGCACTTCCCATTCCTCGCCGGATACCCCGTCCGGCAGGTTCGGGTTCGGCTTCAACATCAGGTCGAGCGCGATGAAATAGAACGATGCCCCGATCCACGCGATCGCGGTGATCACATGCAGCCATCGCACCGAAAACGCGATCCAGTCCCACAGAATGGCAAGGTCGTACATGTCTCAGCTGCCCCGGTAGGTGGAATAGCCGAAAGGCGACAGGAGCAACGGGACATGGTAATGCGCCTCTTCCGACATGCCGAAGCGAATGGGGATAACGTCGAGAAAGCGCGGGTCTTCGGGGGGTGTGCCCGCGGCGTCGAGATAGGCGCCGGCGTGAAAGACGAGCTCATACGTGCCGGTAGCAAAGCCCTCGGCAGGCAGGATTTGCCGGTCGGTCCGGCCGTCGGCGTTCGTTATCAATGTGGCTAACAATTCCCGCGCTTCCCCGTTCAATCGATAGAGCGCGATTTTCAGCCCCTCGGCCGGGCACCCGCGTGCCGTATCAAGGACATGAGTGGTCAGATATCCGGTCATTCCTGCGGCATCCCCTTCGTCGTCCGCGAACCATCGCTGGACACTAATCCCGTTTTTTGCATCTTGGAACCGATCAACCGTCCCCGAAGGAGCCCGCATTGAAACGCTACCCCCGCGATATGACAGGATACGGGACCGAAGTGCCACAGGCGAAATGGCCAAATGACGCAATGATCGCGGTGCAGATCGTGCTGAACTACGAAGAAGGCGGTGAAAACAACATTCTGCACGGCGATGAGGCATCCGAGGCATTTCTGTCCGAGATCACCGGCGCGTCGCCATGGCCCGGGCAGCGGCACTGGAACATGGAGTCGCTCTATGAATACGGTGCGCGGGCCGGGTTCTGGCGTCTCCACCGGATGCTCTGCGATACGCCTATCACGGTCTACGGGGTCGCCACAGCACTGGCACGTGCGCCCGGACAGGTTGCCGCCATGACCGCGGCAGGCTGGGAAATCGCCAGCCACGGGCTGAAATGGATTGAACACAAGGACATGAGTGCGGACGAGGAACGTGCCCAGATCCGCGAGGCGATCCGCCTGCACACCGAGGTCGTGGGAACACCCCCGCGTGGCTGGTATTCGGGGCGTTGTTCGATGAACACGGTCGATCTCGCGGCGCAAGAGGGCAACCTGGCCTATATCGCCGACAGCTATGCCGACGATCTGCCCTATTGGATCACGGCGGGCGGTAAAGACCAGTTGATCGTGCCCTATACGATGGACTGCAACGATATGCGCTTTGCCATTCAGGCGGGATTCACCAGTGGCGATCAGTTCGAAAGCTATCTGCGCGACAGTTTCGACATGCTCTATGCCGAAGGGCAGGCGGGTCAGCCCAAGATGATGTCGATCGGCCTGCATTGCAGGATCGCAGGGCGGCCCGGACGGGCGATGGCCTTGAAGCGGGCGCTGGATTACATGAAAAGGCATGAAGGTGTCTGGTTCGCCACGCGTGAACAGATCGCCGATCACTGGGCCGCGACACATCCACCGCGCGTCCTGAAGCGCCCATCCGCGATGTCGCGCAAGGATTTTGTGGCGGCCTTTGGCGGTGTTTTCGAACACAGCCCCTGGATTGCCGAGGCTGCCCACGAGCTTGAACTGGGCCCGATGCATGATAGCGCGACTGGCCTTCACAACGCGCTGACACGCATTTTCCGTTCGGCAGGTGAAGAGCGGCGTCTCGCCGTGCTCAATGCGCACCCCGATCTTGCAGGCAAGCTCGCTTCGGCAGGACGGCTGACCGCCGAAAGCACCGGCGAACAGGCAAGCGCGGGCCTCGACATGCTGACCGACGCGGAGCGCGCGCGATTCACGGCGCTGAATGAAGCCTACGTCGCAAAACACGGGTTTCCTTTCATTATCGCCGTGAAGGACAACACCAAGGCGGGCATCCTCAAGGCCTTCGAACGCCGTATCGAAAATGATCGCGCAACCGAATTCGCCGAGGCCTGTCGCCAGGTCGAGCGCATTGCCGCATTGCGCCTGATCGAGAAGCTGGACCGATGAGCAGGACCCTTATCCTGCAGCCGTTGACCAACGAGCAGTTTGCACCGTTCGGCGATGTGCTCTCGGTGGCGGGGACACCGGACAGGATCATCAATCAGGGCCTCTGCGGGCGGTATCACGACCGCGCGCGCATCGACGTGGCCGGTGGCAAGACGGGGATCAGCCTTTTTGACGCCGAGGCGCGTCGCCTGCCGATGACACTGCAGATGGTCGAACGCCACCCGCTGGGCAGTCAGGCGTTTCTGCCGATGACGCAACACCCGTTCGTGGTGATCGTGGCGCCGGATGTGGACGGACAACCGGGGACCCCCCTGGCCTTCAAGACCGCGCCGGGGCAGGGGGTGAACTATCACCGGAACACGTGGCACGGCGTGCTGACACCGCTTCATGCACCCGGACTTTTCGCAGTTGTCGACCGGATCGCGGAGGACGCGAACCTTGAAGAATATTGGTTCGAAACGCCTTACCGGGTGACCGACTAGCCGCCGATCTTAAGCGGCATGTGCCGGTTCACGTCCTTGTAAAGCAGATAGCGGAACGGTCCCGGTCCGCCCGCATAGCACGCCTGCGGACAAAAGGCGCGCAACCACATGAAATCGCCCGCCTCGACCTCGACCCAGTCGGTATTGAGCCTGTAGACCGCCTTGCCTTCCAGCACGTAAAGACCGTGTTCCATGACGTGTGTTTCCAGAAACGGGATCACCGCACCGGGCTGGAACGTCACGATGTTGACATGCATGTCATGGCGCATGTCGTCGGGGTCGACAAAACGGGTCGTCGCCCATTTGCCATCGGTTCCGGGCATGGGCGTCGGTGAGATGTCGTTTTCGTTGGTCACGACGACGGCGGGCGCATCCAGACCGCGGACCGCCTGATAAGCCTTGCGCACCCAATGGAACCGCAAGGGTTCATCGCCTGTATTCCGCAGTTTCCAGTCCTGCGAGGGAGGCAGGTATGCATAGCCACCGGCGGTCAGCACGTGCGTCTTTGGTCCTACCTGCAAAGTGGCGGTGCCTTCGACCACGAAGATCACAGCCTCTGCCGCCGTGTCTGTTTCGGGTGCGTCCGACCCTCCGCCCGGGGCCACTTCCATGATGTAGTGGGCAAAGGTCTCGGCAAAGCCGCTCAGCGGGCGGGCAAGAACCCAAAGCCGCGTTTTGTCCCAGAAAGGCAGAAAGCTTGTCACGATATCCTGCATGGTGCCCCGGGGGATGACCGCATAGCTTTCGGTGAAAACCGCGCGGTCAGTCAGCAGTTGATCCTGTGGCGGGTGGCCGCCATGTGGGGCGTAGTATTTGCGGACCATGGTTTTTCCTGCGGTTTGCGATGTCCGGACTATGCGCGATGCGGAAAATCCGGGCCAGCCGAAAATGCGCCGGTTACGACAGTACCGATCGATCAATCGGTGAAGGTTGCATGGTATGTCTCGCGCAGAACGTTCTTTTGCACCTTGCCCATGGTGTTGCGGGGCAGGGCGTCGACCTGGATCAATTTGCGCGGTTGCTTGTAACGGGCAAGCCTTTTGGCCGCAGCGCCGGCGATGGCATCCAGATCAGGCAGTGAACCATCCTCGGGCACGATCAGGGCAAGCACTGTTTCGCCCAGATCGTCATGTGGTACGCCGATCACCGCGCTCTCAAGAACGCCGGGTTGGTCGTCGAGGACCTGTTCCACCTCTTTGGGGTAAATGTTGTAACCGCCTGAGATAATGAGATCCTTGTTGCGCCCGACGATCTGGACATAGCCATCCTCGTCGATCCGGCCCAGATCGCCGGTGATGAAGAAGCCATTGCTGCGTAACTCGGCGGCGGTCTTGTCGGGCATCTGCCAGTACCCTTTGAACACATTGGGGCCGCGGACTTCGATCTGGCCGATCTCGCCATCGGCGAGCATGTCACCACTTTCGGGATCTGTGATCTTCACATCGACACCCGGCAGCGGAAAGCCCACGGTTCCCGCGCGCCGCTCGCCTGTGTAAGGGTTCGAAGTGGTCATGTTCGTCTCGGTCATCCCGTAACGTTCGAGGATGCGATGGCCCGTTGTGGTTTCGAACTGCCTGTGCGTTTCCGCGAGAAGTGGCGCGCTGCCCGACACGAAAAGCCGCATATGTTCCGTCAGGTCCCGGTCAAACCGATCATCGGCCAGAAGGCGCGTGTAGAAGGTCGGCACGCCCATCATGGCGGTGGCCGAAGGGATGTGCGCGATGATTTGATCGGGATCGAACCTGGCAAGAAAGATCATCGCTCCGCCGGCGGCCAGCGTAATGTTCGTTGCGACGAAAAGACCGTGGGTGTGATAGATCGGCAAGGCGTGCAACAGCACGTCGTCGGCAGTGAAATGCCACTGCGTGCACAGGGTCAGGGCGTTCGACAGAAGATTGGCGTGCGTCAGCATCGCCCCTTTCGACCGTCCCGTGGTCCCCGAAGTATAAAGCAAGGCTGCCAGATCGTCTTCTGTGCGAGGGACGGTCGTGAAGGTTTCGGGCATGTCCTGCGCGCGCACGCTCAGCGTCCCGGTGCCATCATGGTCCAGAGTTTGCAACTGCGCGCCCAGCCGTGCGGCAAGTGGGCGAAGGGCGGATTGCTTCGCGCTATCGCAGACCAGACAGCGTGCACCGCTGTTTTCGACGAAATAGGCCAACTCGTCGGTCGTGTATGCGGTATTGAGGGGCAGAAAAATAATGCCCGTCTGCACGCAGGCCGCATAAAGGGCCAACGCTTGCGGAGATTTTTCGACCTGTGCCGCCAGCCGGTCGCCGGGTGCCAGCCCCAGATCCGTCAATACATGGGCGAGACGCGCTGCCTGCGCCAGAAACGCAGCATAGGTTGTCACCCTTCCATCAGGCAGGTGCAAAAAGGCCGCATCGCTGCCTGCGTGCTGTCCGAAAAGCTGATCATAAAGCGGGTTTGACATCGCGGCCTCTCGTTAAGGGCATGGGTTTGGTTTTGGCATTGCTGCCGGGGCAGGTTCAAGCCTGCAGGACCACAGGTCTCATGGCCTTGCACAGCACGCCCGCAATCTAGCGCGCGGCCGTTGCGCCGGGCCGCCTTGCAAAAAGATCGCCCGATTGTGCCGCCGACCCCTGCGAGGCCAGCCATGCCGTCACGGCGTCCGCATCGCGCCAATCGGGCCACAGGAACGATCCGCCCTCACCCTGCACGATATTGAAGCGGTCGTTGCCCATCTCTTGCAACTGGCGAACAAGGGCCCGCGCGAGATGGGGCAGCGCGGGCAGGTATTCAACCGAGATCAGCGCTACAGGATGCGACAACCCGGCGAGAACTGCCTCTTCGCTGCCTTCCACGTCGATCTTGATATAATGGGGTACACCGTATTCGCCGATCAGATCATCCAGGGTGACGACCTGCACCTGTTGCGTGCGATCCCAGTTCACTTGCGTAAACCCCGTTGCGGTCTTTCCTGCAGTGACGAAATCGGCGCTGAGTGTCGACACCGTCGGGTGTCGCGACGAGACCGCCAAGGTAGCTTTGCTGGGCGTCTGTCCCACCGCGACAGGCAGAACCCTGATGTCGCGTGGCAGGGTGCGTCTCAGGAACCCGGCAAAGGGCTGCTGCGGCTCGATCGCTATGACGGATGCGCCGGCGCTGTTCATCGCACGGGCCCGCGTGCCGACGTGGGCGCCGACATCGAAAACGAGATCCCGTGGCGCAAGAAGACCGCGGTAAAACCGTCGCCACCGGATGATACCGGTCGGACTGTGGTAGATGATCAGGGATCGCAGCAGCCCGAGTGCTGCGGAAAAGTGTTGCCTAGCCACCGGTCCGGCGACCTTCTAACGAACGGTCCGCATCTCTCGTGCTACTCGGCAGGTTCATGGCTTTCCTGATCGGTCGCTGCGGATTGCTCCGTTGGTCGTTTGTCGCGCAACCAGAGGACCACCAGACCCGGCAGGCTTGAAATCAGGATGACCGCTCCGAAAACGACGCTCGCGGCCACGCCCTCGGCGGCGGGGGCGCCGATCAGCACGAAAACGGCGGCTGCCGCGCCCTCGCGGTAGCCCCAACCGGCGACCGACAACGGTATCAGCATCGCAGCTAGAATGAGCGGTACCGCGAAGAGCATTTCGGGAAAGGGGACAATCGTGCCAGTCGCCCGCGCGGCAAAGACGAAACCCGCGATGTTCGCGGCTACGATGACCAGACTGTAAAGGGTTTGCAGAAACGCGGTTCGCAGGCCGGACCAGCTATCCATTATGGCCCCGCCGAACCGGACGATCATTTGCGGGAGGAATGGTTGCACGAACCGCTTGGGGGCCAGCCAGACCACAATGCCGGTGACGACCACCCCTGCGATCGTGGCATAGCCGAAAAACTGCAACGAGGGTCGGCCGGACAAGAGCAGCCCGAGCACCAGCGCCCCGCCAAGTGCGATCTGCCCGGCCAGCCGTTCGATCACGACCGATTGCGCCGCCCTCTCGAGCCCGGCCATGCTGCGGGTCCGGACCGCGCGGACGGCATCGCCGACCACACCACCCGGAACGGTCGTATTGATCAGGCTGCCGAAATAGTACTCGGCGATGGCCACCGTCAGGGGCATCCTCGCCCCGAGCCGGGCCGCCGTAAGCTGCCAGCGGACCGCGCAGACGACAATCTGGACCGAACAGGCCAGCACCGCCAGAATGACCCAATTCAGATCGGCCGAGCGCAGGCGCGACAGAATATCATCCGCTCCGACAATGAGAATGATCGCCGTAATCAGGCAGATCGGCACGATAAAGTGCAGGATCCGATAGAAAACCGGCTTGGGTCTATCTGTTGATGCCAGGTGACGGCGGAATATACTCATAGGGGGGACATTGGCCGTTTCTTTTGGTTTTCAACTGCCTTCGGCTTGAATGCCGGGTTCCGACCACGGTACCGTAACCTCTGGCGAAACGAATGGGTGTCATGGCAGAACTCGAACTTCTTCAACTAAAAAAGACCTTCGAGGGCGGCGCCACGGCACTTGATGAAATTTCTATCAGCATACCAGACAAAGAATTCGTCGTCATCGTGGGACCGTCGGGTTGTGGCAAGTCAACCACACTGAGGTTGATCGCGGGTATCGACGACCCGACCTCTGGCGAGGTCCGGATCGGGGGTGAGGTGGTCAACGATCGCGCCCCGGGGGCACGCGACATCGCGATGGTGTTTCAGGACTACGCCCTCTATCCGCACATGACGGTCGAGGGAAATATCGGTTTTGGCCTCAGACGAAGGGGCATGACCCGCGCCGCAGTCGCCCGCCGCGTACGCGAGGTGGCCGAGATGCTGGAAATCGCGGACCTTCTGCGCCGGCGTCCCGCCATGCTGTCGGGTGGACAAAGGCAGAGGGTCGCCATGGGGCGTGCCATGGTGCGCCAGCCCAAGGTCTTCCTTTTCGACGAACCCCTGTCGAATCTCGATGCAAGGCTGAGGGTGTCGATGCGTGCAGAAATGCGCCGCCTGCAAGACATCATGCCGACCACCACGATCTACGTCACGCACGACCAGACCGAGGCGATGACAATGGCCGATCGCGTGGTGGTGATGAACGAAGGCCGGATCGAACAAGTCGGCCCTCCTATGGATATCTATCGCAAGCCCGCTAATCTCTTTGTGGCGCAATTCATCGGCTCGCCGGTGATGAACCTGATCGGGGCCACACTGACGGAGGGCGGGGTGCGACTGGACAATGACACGGTTTTCGCCCGGCCTGCGGGCCGCGACCTTGGCGAGGGCGGTCGCCGCGTGATGGTGGGGTTCCGGCCCGAAGCCGTCAGTCTCGCTTCGGGCGATGCCGGTATCGCCGCGCGCGTGGCAACGGTAGAACCTGTCGGCCAGGAGATCATAGTCGGCTTTGCGGCCGAAGGTGATCTGACCATCAAGAGCCGTCTGCCGCCTGAAACGACCCTGCGACCGGGCGACCAGGTAAGGCTGACGTTCAATACCGATCAAGCGCATTTCTTCGATCACGCGACCGGCCGCGCGCTCTGACACACCACCGGCCATCAAAACAAAAAACCAAACCTTCAGGAGAGGAATACCATGACACATCGCTTTATCCGGATTCTCGGTGCCGTTGGCGCCGCTTGCGCACTCGGGCTACCCACGAGCCTAGCGGCGCAAGATTTAATCACGCGTGACCGGGTGGGCCTGCCGGACGCGCCGAACACGATGACGTTCCGATTGACGGCCTTCGACCTCTATTCTTCCGACCCCGCGACCCGTGAAGCCTTCGAGGCGCTGTTCACCGACTTCATCGAAGCGCGGCCTGACTGGAAAATCGAAACACAGATCGCAACCGACAGCATCGGTCAGGAACAGGCGCGCATGCTCGAGCAGGCCCGCGCCGGACGTGGCCCCGATTGCGCAATGGTCGACAGCTCGCAGCTGGCGCTGTTCAAGAGCGCCGATGTGCTTGCACCGATGACCGCCCATTGGACTTCCGAAGAGATCGATGACCTCTTTCCCTACGTCCGCGAGGCAGTGACCAACGAGGCAGGCGATCTGCTCGCATGGTGGTGGTTCACGGACCTGCGGGTGCTGTACCGCGACACACGGCTTGTTCCAGAGGCGCCTCAGACCTGGGATGCGCTCGAAGCGGCGGCGCTGACCACCGTGGAGGCCGGCAAAGAGGGCCTTCTTTTCAATGGTGGCCGCTGGGAAGGCACGACCTTCGACTGGCTCGCGCATTTCTGGGCGCAGGATGGTCGCCTTGTCGATGACAGTGGCCGGCCCATCTTCGCCGAGGGTGAGAACCGCGAGAAGATGCTGACGGCAATCAATTTCTACAAGGACCTCGTCGATAACGGGGCCGCGCCACCGCGCGTGACAAGCATCGTCAACTACGATGAATTCAACGCTGCTGCCGCCGCCGGCACGACGGGTCTGTTTATCGGCGGCAACTGGCAGTACGGCCAGTTGCGCGGCACGCTCTCCGAAGATGATTTTGCCGCGTGGGACGTCTCGGCCATTCCCGGACCGACCGCAGATCAGCGTGCGACCGGCACTGGTGGCTGGACCATCGCGGCTTTCTCGGATGATCCCGAAACGGTGCAGGTCTGTGCCGAGATGATCAAGGAAATCTACTCTGGCCAGAGCAACGCCATTCAGGGCCTGCTGCCGACATCGGCCGCGCAATACGATCAGTTCGACGCCTTTGATGGCCCTGAATACGAGGTCTTTTCCGAAGCTCTTGAGGATGGGCAGGCGCGACCCGGTGTTGCGATCTATCCCGAGATCTCCAACGCGATCCAGATCCTGATGGGTGATGTGCTTTCGGGCGCCGCGACGCCACAGGACGCGCTGGATGCCGCGAACGACACCGTGCAGGCCGCCTACGAGCGGCTGTGACACCCGGATGACCGTAACGACGAAGGCGGCTGTCGCCGTGCCTGCGGCGGGCCAG
>JGI12048J13642_10086460_pt1 | contig 30361 bp, 40 predicted proteins | sample ElkSlonscriptome_16_FD_13642 | JGI IMG/M metagenome (IMG submission 13642)
GCCTGCCGCTGCGCTCTGCGATGCGGGGTTCATGCCGACCGGTCGGCGGGCGCGCAGGGTCAGCGAGATAATCGCAGCGAGAATGGCGACAAGCGCAAGGCCCAGCGCCCACAGCCAACCCGATTGCACAAGTGTGCGCCGAGCAAGCGACCAGTCGGAGGGCGCCTCGCGAAGGTCCGCGACGGGCGAGAGGGAAAGGGCCGGTTCATCGCCGGGCGGCGCGACCGCTACCCGCTTGGCCTGCTCGGGTGGACCTGCGTTTGCACCGGCTGTGCTCGCCGGCTCGCTGGTGCCGGTCAGGGCCGTCGGCGCAGCGGGCGGAGGGACGCGGGCATCGCGACCAGGCGAGGACAGTGTCGGCGACGGCGGGACGCTGGCGCGCGGGCGGGCCTGCGCCGGAGTGCCCATCTCTTCAATGATTGCGGGTTGCGGCGCTGGCGCTGGTATTGGCGCCAGCTGCCTGTCTTCGCCTTGATCGCGCTTTTCGGGCTGATCGGGGATGACACGGGGGGCAATCGGCACGCCGCTGCGTTCATCGACAGGGCCCTGCGGCGCAGGGGCGGGGCTCGGCGAAGGCTCAGGCAGCGAATAGGACGGGGGCACGTCCTGCGCGGCCAGAGCGGAAGCAGGCCCTAGCGATGCAATGACAGCAAGAAAAGGCGCGGGTGCAAAGGGCAAAGCGCGCGTTGAACGCCGCGGCTGGCGCGCTGTGCAAGAAGAGGCTGGAGGAGGGCGCATTGAGATGGGCGGGCGTCAGTTCCGGTGCCCGGCCAAGCTGGGCAAGAATTGTCTTGTGTGGGCGGCTCTTGTTCGTCTTGCGCTGCGTTTCGTGGCGCGGGATCGACCCGCGCCGACGCGGCTTGGGTTTAGCCGTGTCCAACGCGCTCGCAAAGCCTCGACGCGCTCACATCGGCGCAAAAGCCGCGGCGTTCAACGCTTGCCAGCCCGGCGCTTTCGGGGCAACAGCGCGCCATGACATCCGCAGATGATCCGCAAGCAGGCCAGCCCGCCTTTCTCGGCAAGCAGTCCGCGCTGCCCGCTTCGCCTGAAGAGGCCGCGCTCGATTACGTGCCCAATCCAAGGCCGGGCGCGCTTTATCTCGTGCGGTTCGCCGCGCCCGAGTTCACTTCGCTTTGTCCCGTCACCGATCAACCCGATTTCGCGCATCTCGTGATCGACTATGCGCCGGGCGAGACGATTGTTGAGTCAAAGAGCCTCAAGCTCTTCCTCGGCAGTTTCCGCAATCACAACGGGTTTCACGAAGATGTGACCGTGGGGATCGGCCAGCGCCTGTTCGACGAGATGAAGCCGCGCTGGCTCAGGATCGGGGGCTACTGGTATCCGCGCGGCGGCATCCCGATAGATGTCTTCTGGCAGAGCGGCGCACCGCCCGAAGGTCTGTGGCTGCCCGATCAGGGCGTGCAGCCCTATCGCGGGCGCGGCTGAGGGGCGCGGGGACACCGCCGCGCCCGCCCGCCTCACCCTTTACGCGAAAGCGCGACGTGGCGCTTCATGTGGTGGTCGGTGTTGCCGAACTCGCTTTCGAAGATCGTCAGCCGCTTGAAATAGTGCCCGATCGCATATTCGTCGGTGACGCCGTTGCCGCCATGGATCTGCACCGCTTCCTGCCCGATCAGCCGCGCCGCCTGCCCGATGCGCACTTTCGCTGCCGAGACCGCGAGCTTGCGTGTGCGCTCGTCCTCGCCAAGGCGCAGGGTCGCAAGATAGGTCATCGAGACCGAGCTTTCATATTCGGTGTACATATCGACCATGCGGTGCTGGAGCACCTGGAACTTGCCGATCGGCACGCCGAACTGCTTGCGTTGCTTGGAATATTCGAGCGTCATCGCGTGCGCGACCTTCATCGCCCCGCATGCCTCTGCGCATTGCGCGGCGATCGCCTCGTCCGTCACGCGCTCGATCAGCGGCAGGCCAGCGCCTTCCGCCCCAATCAGCGCATCGGCAGGCACTCTTGCGTTCTCGAAATAGACCTCCGAGGCACGGCGCCCGTCGACGGTCGGAAAATCGCGGGTGACGACACCGTCGGCCGCCTTGTCGACGACGAAGACCGAAACGCCCTCGGGATCGCGCCGCTCGCCTCCGGTGCGGGCGGTCACGATGAGGTGGCTGGCCCAGGGCGCGCCGATGACGACCGCCTTGTGGCCCGAGAGGACATAGGCATCGCCATCCTTCTTCGCAGTCGTCTCCAGATCGGCATAGTCATAGCGCCCGCGCGGCTCGGCATAGGCGAAGGCGAACACCCGCTCGCCCGCAATGATCGCGCCGAGATGCTCCTCCTTCTGCGCGGCTGTGCCCGCGTGTTTGAGGAAGCCGCCTGCACACACCACGGTGGGGACGAAGGGCTCGATCACGAGTCCCTTGCCGAATTCCTCCATCACGACCATCGCATCGACCGCGCCGCCGCCAAAGCCGCCATCTTCCTCGCTGAAGGGCATGCCCAGAATGCCAAGCTCGGCGAGCTGCGCCCAGATCTCGGGCTGCCAGCCGGCTTCGCTCTGGATCGCCTTGCGCCGCGTTTCCCAGTCATATTGCTCGCGCACCATGCGCGTCAGTCCATCGCGGACCATGTCCTGTTCTTCGGTGAAGTTGAAATGCACTTCAATGCTCTCCCGTGTCGCTCGTGCCTTAAAGGCCGAGGATCATTTTGGTGATGATGTTGCGCTGGATCTCGTTCGATCCGCCATAGATCGAAGTCTTGCGCATATTGAAATAGGTGCCTGCGGAATGCTGGGCGTAATCGGGGCCGATCGGATACTCGTTCGACATGTTGTCGTTGGCGAGGCCCAGATAATAGGGCGTGCCATAGCTGCCAACGGCCTCGAGCGTGAGCTCGGTCAGGCGCTGCTGGATTTCGGTGCCCTTGATCTTGAGGATCGAGCTTTCCGGCCCCGGCCCTTTGCCGGCCTGTTCGCCCGCAAGCGTGCGCAGCTCGGTAATCTCGAGCGCGGCGAGATCAATCTCGAGCTGACTCACCTTGCGCGCGAAATCCATGTCTTCGATCAGCGGCTTGCCATCGAGCGTTTCATTGGCGGCAATCTCGCGCAGCTTTTCGACGCCGCGCTTGGACCGGGCAACCCCGGCGATGCCGCTGCGCTCATGTGCAAGCAGGAACTTGGCATAGGTCCAGCCCTGGTTTTCTACCCCCACCAGATTCTCGACCGGCACCTTCACATCGGTCAGCCAGGTCTCGTTGACCTCGTGGGTCCCGTCGAGCAGCTTGATCGGCTTCACTTCGACGCCGGGCGTGTTCATGTCGATGAGCAGGAAGCTGATACCTTCCTGCGGCTTGGCCGCATCGGGATCGGTGCGCACGAGGAAAAAGCCCCAGTCGGCATGCTGTGCGAGCGTGGTCCAGGTTTTCTGGCCGTTGACGATGTACTCGTCGCCATCCCGGACTGCCGTCGTCTTGAGGCTGGCAAGATCGGAGCCTGCGCCCGGCTCCGAATAGCCCTGGCACCACCACACATCGCCCGAGCGGATGCCGGGCAGGTGGCGCTCTTTCTGCTCGTCATTGCCGAAGGTGTAGATAACGGGGCCGACCATCGCGACGCCAAAGGGCAGCGGCATGACTGCGTTGACCCGCGCATTTTCTTCAGACCAGATATAGCGCTGCGTGGGCGTCCATCCGGTGCCGCCATAGTCGACCGGCCAGGACGGGACCGACCAGCCCTTTTCGCCCAGGATCTTGTGCCAGGCGAGAAAATCCTCACGCGAGAGATCCTCGCGCAGGCCTGCATCGGCGAGATGCTTGGGGTAGTTTTCTTCGATGAAGCTGCGCACTTCCTCGCGAAAGGCGATCTCTTCGGGGGTGAATTCGAGGTTCATGCTCTCTCCGGCTCCTTGGTGGGTTTGGGTGTGTCTTTGTCAAAGGAAGCTACGCGGGGAAAGGGCATAATTCTTCGCCTGCGGGCCAGCTGCGAAAATTCCCGGTGCTGGCAGCGCGCGGGCTTGATCATATCGCGCCGCCATGGCGATGGTGCACCCTTGCAAACGCGCGCGCCACGTGTGTAAGCCCTGCATCATTGTTGCGGGGCTGTTTCATCGGTCTCGCGCACAGCCGTGCTCCATCTTCTTGAAGGACAAACCCTTGCGACTGATCGCCTTTCTTGCCGCCCTTCTCCTCGCATCGCCCACCTTTGCGCAAGGCATCGAGCAGACCAAGGGCGACTTCGAAGACAAGTTTCGCCAGCTGGACGAGGTGCTGCCCACGCCCAATGTCTATCGCAATGCGAGCGGCGCGCCGGGGCATGAATACTGGCAGCAGAAGGCCGACTATCGCATCACCGCGACGCTCGACGAAGACGCGCGACGGCTGACCGCGACCGCCACGATCACCTACACCAACAATTCGCCCGACACGCTCCCCTGGATCTGGCTGCAGCTCGATCAGAACATCTTCAAATCAGATTCGATGTCCGAGCTCACCAACACGTTCGGAGGGCCGGGGCGCCGTGGCCCGGCGGTGAGCGCGGCGAGCGGGGGCGAACCGGCCCAGCTGTCGCTCGAGGAGCTGCGCCGTCAGCAGGCGATGGAAGACAACACCTACGGCTACGACATCAATCGCGTCACGTCGGGCGGGCGTGCGCTCGATCACACGATCGTGGGCACGCTGATGCGGGTCGATCTGGCGCGCGCGCTGCGTCCGGGGCAAAGCATCACCTTCACGATCGACTATGCCTATAACGTGGTCGAGGAAAACGTGATCTTCGCGCGTTCGGGCTATGAGCACTTTCCCGATGATCCGCGCGAGGGGGGCAATGACATCTTCCTGTTCGCGCAATGGTTTCCGCGCCTTGTCGCCTATTCGGACTATGAAGGCTGGCACAACAAGGAATTCCTCGGGCGCGGCGAATTCACGCTCGAATTCGGCAATTATGATGTCTCGATGACGGTGCCCGACGATCACATCGTCTCCTCGACCGGCGTGCTCGCCAATCCGACTGCGGTGCTGACTGGGGCGCAGCGCCAGCGGCTCGCGCAAGCGCGCAATGCCGATTCGCCCATGTTCATCGTTACCCCGCAAGAGGCCGCGGCCAACGAAGCGACCGGTCCAACCGGCACCAAGACCTGGCGTTTTACCGCCGACAATGTGCGCGATTTCGCCTGGGCTTCGAGCCGCAAGTTCATCTGGGATGCTCAGGGGCATCGCCAGCCCGGCGCGGAAAACCCGGTCGTCATGGCGATGTCGTTCTGGCCCAAGGAGGGCGGCGATCTGTGGCGCAAATATTCCACCGCCGCTGTCGTTCACACGATGAAGGTCTATTCGCGCTTCAGCTTCGATTATCCCTATCCCACCGCGCAGTCGGTCAACGGGCCGGTCGGCGGGATGGAATATCCGATGATCACCTTCAATGGCCCGCGCACCATCCTGCAGGACGATGGCACGCGGACCTATTCGGAAAGCGAGAAGGTGTTCCTCGTGGGCGTCGTGATCCACGAGATCGGCCACATCTATTTCCCGATGACGGTCAATTCCGATGAGCGCCAGTGGACGTGGATGGACGAGGGAATCAATTCCTTCCTCGATAGCGTCGCGGGCTATGAGTGGGATCCGGACATGCCCTGGACCCGCAGCCTGCCGCGCGATCTCATCCCCTACATGACCTCGCAGAACCAGGTCCCGATCATGACCCAGTCGGACAGCGTGCTCAATCTTGGCCCCAATGCCTATGGCAAGCCGTCGGCCGCCTATCACATCCTGCGCGATACGATCATCGGGCGCGAACGCTTCGATTTCGCGCTCAGGGAATATGCGCGCCGCTGGAAGTTCAAGCGGCCCACGCCATCCGATTTCTTCCGCACGATCGAGGAAGCCTCGGGCACCGATCTCGACTGGTTCTGGCGCGGCTGGTTCTACACCACTGACCATGTCGATATCGCGCTCGATTCGATCTACAAGCTGCGGCTCGACACCAAGAACCCCGACATCGATCTCGCCCGTCGCCGGCAGGAATTGCGGGACGAGCCCGAAAAGGTGGGTGTTCGGCTGAACCGCGAGCAGAACGTGCCGATCTGGGTGCTCGAAAACCCCGGCATCACCGATTTCTACGACGAGAACGACCAGTTCACCGTCACTCCCAAGGATCGCAAGAGCTATGAAAGCTTCCTCGAGGGGCTCGAGCCGTGGGAGCGCCGCGTGTTCGATCGCGCGGTCGAGGAGGACAAGAACTATTACGTGCTCAGCTTCTCGAACAAGGGCGGGCTCGTCATGCCGATCATCCTTGGGATGACCTTCGCTGACGGAACGAGTGAGCGGATGATGATCCCCGCCGAGGTTTGGCGCCGCAATCCGCATCACGTGAGCAAGCTGCTGGTTTTCGACAAGGGCAAGGAGCTGGCCGAAGTGGTGGTCGATCCGGACTGGGAGACCGCCGATGCGGATATCGAGAACAACTACTATCCGCGCCGCATCATCGACAGCCGCATCGAGGCCTTCAAGCGGCCCGATCCGACATCGCGCACGGGCCGGGATCTGATGGCCGAAGTGCTGGTGCGCGATGAGGAGGATGAAGGGTCGCAATGATCGCGCGCCTGATTGCCGCTCTCGCATTGCTGCTGGCAGCGCCACTCGCCGCACACCAGCAGAAGATCGCGATCTCGATCCTTTCGCACAATGAGCGCACCGGCATGCTCGAAGTGGTCCACCAGGTGCCGCTGCACGATGCCGAACACGCCTTGCGCGCGCTCGGCGTCAGGCAGGCGGATATCATCAATGATACAGAGAGCCGCCGTGCATTCGCCCGCTATGTGGCCGATCGCTTCGAGCTCGCCGCAGGCGGCGCGCAGGTCAGGCTTGCCTTGCTCGGGAGCGAGATCGAAGGCGGCGGACTGTATATCTACCAGGAAGCGCCCTCGCCTGGCAGGGGCGCAGTGCTCACAGTGCGCTCACTGATCCTCACCGATATCTGGGCACGGCAGGAAAACCGCGTCAATTTCGGCGACGGGACCGAAGTGGAGACGCTGATCTTCCGCGCTGGCGATCCGGCCCGCGCCGGCGTGCTTCCCTGAACCAGAAACTACATTTGTAAACGTTTCGTCGACGGCGGAGCACGCTTCGCACGGTTTCGCCGGCTTTGCCGTGCGCGTGTTGGCCCCTGTTCAGCTTTGCGCACGCACTTTCGGGCTGCCTTGTTCATCCGACGAAGGAGCGATCCGATGATCCGTTTGCCGCGTACCTGTCTTGCTCTTGCCGCCATCGCCCCTGCCGCCATCGCGACTGCCACCCCGTTGATGGCAGGAGGACACCCCATCATCGTCGAGCGCGAACGCGCCTTGCCGATCGCCCCCAACAATTTCTCGAACAAGTGGTGGATCGACTACGAGACCGATATCAGCGAAGCCAAACGCGAACTGGCCAGCGATCTGCGCCGGGCAACTGACCTTGAAGACCGGATCGATGCGCGCGAGGAATTTCGCCGCGAGGTGGCCGATGCGAAATATGACTATCGCAAGGAAATGGCCGAGCGCGGCTTTCGCGTGGTGAATTTCCGCGAAAACAATCGCCGCTGGGACCAGCGCTTCGCCCGGCGGTGAGAGACTGCGCCCGCGAGCTGCGGGCGGTTCAGCCGCGTGAGGCCTTCTCGAGCGGTTCGCGCGTGACGGGATAGCCCGCATCCTCGAGGATCGTGAGCATCGGCTTGCTGCCGCTGGTATCGATCTGCGGGGTGATCGTGCGCACGGGGATGGCCAGCGCCTGGGCGCGTGCCTCTTCGAAGCTGGCAAACAGGGCGAGGCGTTCAAGGTTGCGCCGGGTCGGAAAGATCAGCTTGATCTCGCCGCGCGACGCCATGTCGAGCGCGCCCTGGGCGCTCGTCCAGAAGAGACGTGTGTTCTCCGCATTGTCGATCGAGATCGCGACATCGCCTGTGCCCAGGTCAACGAGATAAAAGCGCGTATCATAGACCCGCGCGAGGCTCTCGCTCTTGGGAAACCACCGCGCAAAGGGAGTGATCGCATCCAGATCGAGCGACCAGTCCAATCGGTCGAGCACGGGGGCAAGCGCTCCTTCGCGCTCGAGGATTTCACGTGCGGTCCGGGCCGCCTGCGCATCGATTGCGCCGCGCACGCCTAGCGCCAGACCGGTCTCCTCGATGGTTTCGCGGATCGCCGCGATCTGGTGTGCGGCTTCGTCGGCATCGAGCGCGATGGCGCCGCTGGCGATCTGGCGCCGAGCAAGTTCGTAATCCGCAGGATCGACCCTGCCGCCCGGAAAGACCGCCATGCCGCCGGCAAAGGCCATGGCGCGTGAGCGCACCGTCATGAGAATTTGCGGCGGACCTCCATCGGGGCAGTGGCGAAAGATGATGATGGTGGCAGCCGGGATGCCTTGAGGGGCGGCTTGCGCGGCGCGAGGCGGCGAAGCGGGCGAGGGGGTGGAATCGCTGGCCATCAGCGCAGGTCATGCCCGCTGCGCATGGCTGTGCCAAGCGGTCGTCCGCGAAAACAGGGCATGGGTTGGCACAAACGTGCCGTCGACCGGCAGGAAGTGTCGGAGATGCTTACAATCTGCCGTCAAATCACGCGGCACGGAATGTTAGAGAACTGAAATATAGAAGAAAATTGAATCTGGCATGTTCAGTGCATAAGATTGAGCGTTGACATGGTCTTCGATGAGGCGAGACCTTCCTGGTCTCTGGTCTTGCCTCCCCAACCCAAAGAAAGCCGCTCTGCCTGGTCCGCAGAGCGGCTTTTCTCTTGAGCGAGAGACATCAGCGCAGCGCATCGCGCGATCGCTCATCAATCGCTTATGAAAGGCGATGCAGCGCAGAAGCTCCAGCGCCTCGCTACTGCAAGGCTCAGGCCTTGGCCGCGCCGCTTTCGTCGAGCAATTGCTTTAACTCGCCCGCTTCGAACATTTCCATCATGATATCCGAACCGCCGACGAATTCGCCCTTGATATAGAGCTGGGGGATGGTGGGCCAATCCGAATAGGCTTTGATCCCCTGGCGGATCTCCATGTCCTGAAGCACATCGACGCTCTCATATTGAACGCCGCAATGATCGAGGATTGCGACCGCGCGGCTCGAAAAGCCGCATTGCGGGAAGAGCGGGGTCCCCTTCATGAAGAGGACGACATCGTTATCGCCCACGAGCGAGGCGATCTTTTCGTTGGTATCAGCCATTGGGAAGCCTTCACGAATGAGGTTAGGGAGTTAAGAAGGGTTACGTGGGAACCACCGTGGTCACTTGCAAGGCATGCAGTTCGCCGCCCATTTTGTCGCCAAAGGCGGCATAGACCATCTTGTGCTGCTGCACGCGCGACTTGCCGGCGAATTGCTCGGCGGTGACGCGCGCGGCCCAGTGATTGTCGTCCCCTGCAAGATCGGTGAGTTCGACTTTTGCTCCGGGCAGGGCCGTCTCGATTGCGGTGATGATGTCTTCGCCTCGCATCGGCATGGGACGCGCGCTCCTTAGCTCTCGCTCATCAACTGGCGGCGGGCCTCGATCGCCATTTCCTCGAGCTTGGCGCGGATATCGGCCTCGCTCACCTGGGCATCGGCCGCTGTCAGATCGCCGAGCAGCTTGCGGATCACATCCTCATCGCCCGCTTCCTCGAAATCGGCCTGGACCACCGCTTTCTTGTAGGCATCGGTTTCCTCAGGGGTCAGGTTCATGACCCCCGCCGCCCATTCACCGAGCAGGCGATTGCGCCGCGCGGCAACCTTGAACGCGGTTTCCCCATCCATCGCGAACTTTGCCTCTTCGGCGCGTTCGCGGTCCTTGAAATCGGTCATCTATCCCTCCGACAAAGTGCGCCTCACCGATAAAGCTCGGGCACCCATGCCGCAAGCGCGCACTTAGTCGATTGTGACGACAAGCTTGCCGACTGCCTCGCGGTTTTCGAGCTTGGCGATGGCCTCGCCTGCGCGTTCGAGCGGGAAAGTCTCCGAGACAAGCGGGTCAATCTTGCCCGCCGCCATCAGTTCGAACAATTCCTTGACCTGCGCCACGAACTTCGCCGGTTCGCGCGCGGTGAAGGCGCCCCAGAAGACGCCGCAGATGTCGCAGGATTTGAGGAGGGTGAGGTTCAATGGCATCTTCGCGATCCCCGCCGGGAAGCCGACCACGAGAAAACGCCCCTCCCATGCGATCGCGCGCAGCGCCGGTTCGGAATATTGTCCGCCGACAATATCGTAGACGATGTTCGCGCCTTCGGGCCCGCAGGCATCCTTGAACTTCTTCGAAAGCTCCTTGGAGGCAGCCTTGTCCATTTCCTCGCGCGGATAGATCACGACCTCGTCCGCCCCCGCTTGCCGCGCTACCTCGCCCTTGGCCTCGGAGGAAACCGCTGCGACGACCCTCGCGCCATAGGCCTTGGCAAGCTCGATCGCGGAAAGGCCGACGCCGCCCGCTGCGCCGAGGATCAGCACGGTGTCGCCTTGCTTGATATGCCCGCGATCCTTGAGCCCGTGGATGGTGGTGCCATAGGTCATCAGCAGCGAGGCGGCTTTCTCGAGCGGCACCCCATCGGGAACCGGGAACATGCGCGCGGCGGGCACGATCGCCTTTTCGCGCAGCCCCCCATTGCCCATGCCCGCCATCACCCGGTCACCGGCCTTGTAATTCTCGACCCCTTCGCCGACCGCCTCGACCACGCCCGCGATTTCGCCGCCGGGCGAATAGGGGCGCTCGGGCTTGAACTGGTAGAGATCGCGGATCATCAACGTGTCGGGATAATTGATGGCGCAGGCCTTGACCGCGACGAGCACCTCGCCCTTGCCGGGCGCGGGCACCTCGATTTCGTCGAGCGTGAGCGTTTCGGGTCCGCCAACTTCGTGGGTGCGGATCGCTTTCATGGTCATCCTCTTACTTGTGAAAATTTGCGGCGAATTCAGACATTCGTGCCACGCGTGAGCCAGCCAAGCCGCGCCCCGCGGTCTTGCTCAAACGCGCCGATCGCGCTGTCGCGCTCGAGCGTGAGCGCGACCTCGTCGAGACCGTTGATCAGGCAATGCTTGCGGAACGGATCGAGCTCGAAGGTGAAGCGATCCTGGAACGGCGTGGTGACAGTCTGGGTCTCAAGGTCGATATCGATCGCGTGGCCCTCGCGGGCGACCTCGAGCAGCCGGTCGACCGCTTCCTGCGGGAGGACGATCGGCACGATCCCGTTCTTGACCGCATTGCCTGAAAAGATGTCGGAATAGCTCGGCGCGATCACCGCCCTGATGCCCAGATCGAGCATGGCCCAGGCGGCGTGTTCGCGGCTCGATCCGCAGCCGAAATTGTCGCCTGCAATGAGGATCGGCGCACCCTTGAAAGCGGGATCATCGAAGATATTGCCCGGCTCGGCGCGGATCGATTCGAACGCGCCTTCGCCCAGCCCCTCGCGGCTGATCGTCTTGAGCCATTTGGCCGGGATGATGATGTCGGTATCGACATTCTTGCGGCCAAACGGGATTGCCGTGCCGCTGACGCGTGTGACTGGATCCATGATGCTGTCTTGCCCCGGCTTGCTGTGGCTCAATCGGTCTCGGGGGGCTCGCCCGAGGGCACGTCACCGGGGGGCACGGCCTTGTCCTGCGGCTTCTTGATGAAGCGGCGCCCGGCATAGAGCAGCGCGGCGGCGACGGCCGCCGATCCGATCGCGGCGGCAGCGCGGCCGGCGTTCTTGTTGTTGTTGTCCTTTGTCATGCTCGCCTCCATGCGCCTCGCGCAGCGCTCTTTCAAGGGCCGTCAGGCCAGCTCGCGCGGATCGGCAAGGCGGCCCGCGACCGCGCTTGCTGCTGCCATGGCGGGCGAGACGAGATGGGTGCGCGCGCCCGGCCCCTGGCGGCCGACGAAATTGCGGTTCGAGGTCGAGGCGCAGCGCTCGCCGGCGGGGACCTTGTCGGGGTTCATGCCAAGGCACGCCGAGCAGCCCGGCTCGCGCCATTCGAAACCGGCACTGGTGAAGACGGCATCAAGCCCTTCGGCCTCGGCCTGCCGCTTCACGAGGCCCGATCCCGGCACGATGATCGCCCAGCGTACATTTTCGGCCTTGCGCCGACCTTCGAGCACCTTGGCCGCCGCGCGCAGATCCTCAATCCGGCTGTTGGTGCAGCTGCCGATGAAGACATTGTCGATCGCGATGTCGCGCATCGCGGTGCCCGGAGTGAGGCCCATGTAATCAAGGCTCTTTTGCGCGGCATCCTGCTTGGAGGGATCGGCGAAGCTCGCCGGGAAGGGCACGGAGCCGGTAATCGGCACGACATCCTCCGGACTCGTTCCCCAGGTGACGCTGGGGGCGACATCGGCGGCATGGATGACAACGCTCTTGTCGAACACAGCGCCCTCATCGGTGCGCAGCGTGTTCCAGTAGCCGAGCGCTTCGTCCCACGCGGCGCCTTTCGGGCTCATCGGACGATCCTTGAGATAGGAAAACACGGTTTCATCCGGCGAGATCAGTCCGGCGCGCGCGCCTGCCTCGATGCTCATGTTGCACACGGTCAGCCGCTGTTCGACGCTCATCGCCTCGAACACCGCCCCGCGATATTCGATCACGTGGCCCGATCCGCCCGCGGCCCCGATGCGGCCGATGATGTGGAGGATGAGATCCTTTGCGCTCACGCCTGCGCCAAGCAGCCCCTCGACGCGCACTTCCATCGTCTTCGAGCGCTGGAGCAGGAGCGTTTGGGTTGCGAGCACATGCTCGACCTCGCTCGTGCCGATGCCGAAGGCGAGCGCGCCGAGCCCGCCATGGCTGGCCGTGTGCGAATCGCCGCACACGATCGTCGTGCCCGGCAGCGAAAATCCCTGCTCGGGGCCGACCACATGGACGATGCCCTGCTCCGCGTCCGCATCGCCGATATAGCGAATGCCGAAATCGGGCGCGTTCTTCTCGAGCGCTGCGAGCTGGGCGGCGCTCTGGGGATCGGCGATCGGGATCTTGCCGCCCGCCGCATCGCGCCGCGCCGTGGTCGGCAGATTGTGATCGGGTACGGCAAGCGTCAGCTCGGGGCGGCGCACGGGCCGACCGGCCAGACGCAGCGCCTCAAAGGCCTGTGGGCTTGTCACCTCATGGACGAGGTGGCGATCGATGTAGATGAGCGCGGTGCCGTCCTCGCGCTCCTCGACGAGGTGATCAGCCCAGATCTTCTCATACAGGGTGCGCGCTTGTTTCGACATATCGGCCTCGCTCGGTTGCAGGAAAGGCCCCGATAGCTGCGAGTCGGCAACACTTGCAATATTCCCGTTGACACGAATCAAATTGGCAATGGAAATTTCACCCTGCCTGCCCTAGTTTACACCCATGTCAGCATCGCCGCCCGCCGCGCCCTTCACCTATCCCATCACGGTCGATCCCGAGGATATCGATTTCATGGGGCACGTGAACAATGCGCGCTATCTCAACTGGGTGCAGGATGCGGTCCTGGCGCACTGGAAGCGGATCGCTCCGCCCGAAGATGTCGCGAACAAGGCATGGGTCGCGCTCAAGCACGAGATTACCTATCGTCGGCCCGCTTTCCTCGACGACGATGTGATCGCGAGCACGGTGCTCGAACGCTACAATGGCGCGCGCGCCTTCTATCACACCGTGATCAAGCGCGGCGAGGACGTGCTGGCGGAAGTCAAGTCGAGCTGGTGCTGCCTTGATGCCAAGACCTTGCGCCCGGCGCGCATCGGCGATCACTTGCGCGAGATCTTCTTTCCGAAGGACTGAGCGGCACGCCAAGCGCGATGCACCCGAGCCGAGGCGGGTTGGGCGCAAGAGAGCGCGAGACGAGATGATTGTGAAGCGACGTGCGTGCCGCTAGGAAACCGCATGACCAGCCAGCGCGTATCTTATTCGTGACGCAGAACCGCACCCATCTGCCATCCGCGCGCAAACAAGCCACGATCGGCCTATCCCTCGCCAGTCTCACGGCCGGGGCATGGATCGCGATCCATTGCTATGGCATGTTCGTGTTCGAGCTGGCGCTGGCGAATGCGCCCCTCGCTCTGGCGCTCGCCGCCGTGCAGGTCTGGCTGAGCGTCGGCGTTTTCATCATCTGCCACGATGCGATGCATGGCAGCCTTGCGCCCGGCATGCCACGCGTCAATGCCGCGATCGGCGCGGCGCTGCTGATGCTTTATGCCGGCTTCAACTGGAAGCGGATGCGCGATGCCCATTTCACGCATCACAAGCTTTCGGGCCGCAAGGGCGATCCCGATTTCGACGAGGAGCATCCCTCGAATTTTCTGGCGTGGTACTGGACATTCTTCAAACGGTATTTCGGCCTGCAATCGCTGCTCTTCGTGCACCTTGTTGTCGGCATCTACCTGTTCGTGTTCGAGATCGACTTCCTGCAGATCTTCGTGCTCTATGGTGCGCCCGCGCTGCTCTCCTCGCTCCAGCTGTTCTATTTCGGCACATGGCGCCCGCATCATCAGGCGCCGGACAAGCCTTTCGTCGATCGCCACAATGCGCGCAGCAATGATTTCTCGCCGCTCGCAAGCCTCATCACCTGCTTTCATTTCGGCTATCATCTCGAGCATCATCGCCAGCCCGAAGTCCCCTGGTGGGCGCTGCCGGCGGCCAAGCGTGCAGGCGTTGCGCTGGCTGTGCCCACGGCATTGGAATGCGATACCAAAGAGGCTAAGGCGGGCGTGTCATGACCTGGCTCGAGATCGTCCTCACTGTGCTCTCATCGCTGATCGGCATGGAGATCTTTGCCTGGGTGGCGCACAAATACATCATGCATGGCTGGGGCTGGGGCTGGCACCGCGATCATCACGAGCCGCATGACAACGCGCTCGAAAGGAACGACCTGTTCGCGGTCGTCTTCGGCACGATCAACGCTGCGATGTATATCTACGGCGCGCTTTATTGGGATTGGCTCTGGTGGTTTGCCGTCGGCATCTCGCTTTATGGCGTGATCTACACGCTGATCCACGATGGACTCGTCCATCAGCGTTATTTCAAGTGGGTGCCCAAGAAGGGCTATGCCAAGCGGCTCGTTCAGGCGCACAAGCTGCACCATGCGACCATCGGCAAGGAAGGCGGGGTGAGCTTCGGCTTCGTTTTCGCGCGCGATCCGGCAGTGCTCAAGAAGGAGCTGAAGCAGCAGCGCGAGGCGGGCGTGGCCGTGGTCAGGGATAGTCTGGGGGCTTAAAGCTCCATCCGGTAGGCGCCCAGCATCCTTCCCGGGATCGATCCTGAAGGCTCCTGTCCGAACCAGGTGCATCCCATCGTTTCGTAAAATCGTGCGGCGAAGGGATCGGCGGTGACGACGAGCCTGGCAGCGCCGCGCGCCCTGGCGGTTTCACGCGCCCAGTTGAACAGGACGCGTCCGGCGCCTTGCCCGATCCAATCAGGTTCGATGAACAGCTTGTCGAGCTCAGCCTGCGTGCCATCGCACGAAATCTGCGCGATGCCGACCATTCGACCCCCGCAGCGCCCGACGACAACGGTGCTCTGCGCGAGTTGCTGCGGGTCCAGCGTCAGCTCGTCGCGGCAAGCCTCGATGAACTCGGCTGCGTATCCCCAATGCGCTTTCGAGCGCAGGCACAGCGCGCTTGCCTCCGCCAGATCATCTATCAGCGCCGCGCGCAGGACAATGTCAGACACTCGCCAGCCGCGCCGCGTGTTCTTTCACCAGCGCGATCATGTTGGGGATCCCTTGCGTGCGGTTGCTCGATAGCTGGTTGCTGAGCTCGAAGGGCTCGAGCGCGCCGGTCACGTCCATCGCCGCGACTTCGCTCGCCGGCCGGTCCTGCACAGCCGCAATCACCAGCGCGACGATGCCCTTGGTGATCGCTGCGTTGCTGTCGGCAAGAAAATGGAGTCGCGTATCCTCGCCCTCCCGGTGTTCGGTCGGATAGACCCAGACCGCCGCCGAACACCCGCGCACCAGCGTCGCATCGGTCTTGAGGGCATCGGGCATTTCGCCGAGATCGCGGCCAAGCTCGATCAGCAGGCGATAGCGTTCATCGCCTTCGAGAAATTCGTATTCTTCGAGAATATCATCGAGAGTTCGCATGCGCGCCGATGTAGGATGAGGGAGCGGGTTTGCCTAGCGGCTGCGCGCGCGAACGAGGCTCGCTCAAAGCTCGACCCCGCTGGCGATCGCTTCGAGCTTCTTGATACGCTCCTTGAGATCTGCCAGCTCGATCCGCGCTGCGCCAACGCTCATGCCCTTTTCATCCTCACCCGCGCCCGCGTTCTTGCGCTCGTCAAGCTCGCGGCGCTTGAGTTCGAGCCAGCCCTGCCAGGCGCGCAGCAAGGCGGCCATGACGACGCTGAGCCCGAGAAGGCAGGTCAAGGCAATCACGATCACAGGATCGATAGAGGTCGCATCGATCATCATTCGCTTAGGTCCTCTTGGCTGGTGTTTTTGCGGGGACTGTCGAGTTCCTGTTCAAGTTTCCTGGTGCCCGAGCGCAGGGCATCGATTTCGGCAGCGATGCGCTCGCGCTGGCGCGAATCGGCGGAATTGGCATCGGTCGCGATCCGCTCGAGCACCTGGATGCGTTCGCGCAATTGCGCGATCTCGCGGCGATCGGCTTCGTATTCGTCACTCGAGCGCGGCGCGAAGACCGGATTGCCATCCTCGTCGCGCGTCACTCCGAGTTCGCGATCATGGCGGCGCGACCAGATTGTCACGAAAGCCCAGATCGCGGCGATGACAACGGCGGCGGTCCAGAAGCTCATCAAGCCTTCTCCCCCGTCTTGGGCTTGCTGATGCGCAGCGCCTCGATCTCCTCTGCGAGATCATGGCTGCGATCGGTGGCGATGCGTTCGAGCACGCGGACCCGCTCTTCAAGGGGCGTGCGATCGCGCTGCTGCCGGGCGGGCGGGCTCGTTGCGTCCTTGCGGCGACGACGTACCATCAGGAAGCCGACCCCGGCACCCGTAGCAGGGGCCAGAGCGGCCATCTGGAAGGCATCCATCATGAGCGGTGTATCGGCTCCGAACATCACGCGTTGCCCTGATCCTTGCGCCCTTCCAGCGCTTTGGCGCCCAGCGCGTCGATCTCGGCGCCAAGGTGATAGCCGCGGTCGGTCACGATCCGCTCGACATTGGCGAGCCGATCCTTGACCGCGCCCACCTCGGCGCGCAATTCGGCGTTTTCCTTGGTCAGCAGCGCGACGCGCTCTTTCGCCTGATTGTCGGTGACGGGCTTGAGCGCCTGGCCCCAGCTGCCCTCGAGCGGATAGCCGTTCTTGACCCGCAGCCAGGTCGTGAAGACCCAGCCGATGATCGCGGCAAGCCCGACGATGATCATGAATTCAGGGGTGATGAGATCGCCCATTATGCCTTCTCCCTCGTAGCTTCGTCGATCGGCACGCCCGAGCCTGCCGCCGATCCGCCGCGCGCATCGCGCAGCGCATCGATTTCCTCGGCGAGCGAATAGCCGCGATCGGTCACAATCTTCTCAAGCACGATCATGCGGTCTTCCATCGCATCGAGCTTTTCGTGCAGTTCGCGGTTTTCCGAGCGCAGGCGCTTCGCCTCGTCGCTGTCGGCGCGTTCGGTCTTGCCGCCCCATTCATCCTCGAGCGAATAGCCGTGCTTGGCGCGGATCCAGTTGTTGAGGAGCCAGCCGAGCATGCTGAGCGCGATGATCGCGAGAACGAATGGCGGACCGCCCCAATCCATCATGCCTTCTCCCTGGCGGCCAGATCGAGCGGAACGCCCGCATTGGCGGCATCGGTCTCACGGGTATCGCGCAAGGCCTCGATCTGCGTTGCGACATCATAGCCGCGATCGGTGACGATGCGCTCGAGCACCTGGACGCGATCCTCGAGCTTGGCGATCTGCGAGGCGTATTGCGCGGCCTTCTCGGCGCTGTGCGTGGCGGTGGCTTCGAGCTCCATCTTGGCGATCTTCTGCTTGTGGCTCGACCAGATCGCGACGATCGGGATCGAGACGCCGATGATCGGGATCATGAGGGCTAATGTTCCGGCATCCATGAGTGGTTTCCCCTGTTCGTCTGTGTTCGGTTTCCGGGTTCAGACTGCGCCGCGCAGCGCCTCGATGGCATCGGCGGTGCGGCGGGCGGGATCGGTCGCGATGCGTTCATGCACGGCGATGCGATCTTGCATCAGCGCTACCGTCTCCTTGAGATGCGCATTCTTGCTTGCGAGCGCCTCGCGCCTGCCCGCCTCGCAGAACTTGAGCTCGGCCATTTCCTTGCGATGGTTGAGGATCGTATCGATAACACCCCACAGGGCTGATCCCCCGCCAAGCGCAAACATCACGATCACAACGATTACCCAGCTTTCCACGAGACGCTTCTCCGTTTTAGGTCAGGGCTCTATCGCAGCCGTTCGATCTCTGCGTTGAGGCGCGGATTGTTCGAGACATAGTGTGCCTCAACTGCGGCCAGGCGCCGGTCGATGTCGCGGAAATTGGCGCGGATCTCGCGGGCGGTGCGCTTGGGGCTCTGCCGCACGCGCTGCCAGTATTGTTGCTCGCGCGCATCCTGATAGAGATGCGGGGGCTTCTTGTTGAGCAGGAAACCGGCGAGAAAATAGAGCAGGAGCGGCCAGCCAAAGGCGAGCGTGAGGCCGACAAAGCCGAGGCGCACCCAGAACCGGTCCACGCCGGTATAATCGGCAATCCCCGCGGCAACGCCCATGAGCTTCGCATTGTGCTTGTCGCGATAGAGGCTGGTGCGCGGCGAATTCATGATTGCTGTCCTTTCTTCTCCTGCATGAGCATTTCGAGTTCACGCAGCTGCTGGTTGTCGGCTTCCTGATCGGACTGGAGCCGTTTCACCGGGGTGAAATCGGGATCGTCATGCGCGACGAGCCGCTCGACCGTGTCCATCCGCTCATCGAGCCGCTTGGCGAGGTTGTAGAGCTCTTCGAGCAGCACCTCGTCATCGCTCGTGATCGTGGCAGAGGTCTTCCACTTGGTGACGTAATGAAGGATCATCCAGGGCAGGCCGATGAACAGCATGCCGACGATGAATATGGCGACGAGTTCTTCCACCTTTATTCCCCTTTGCTATCGGCGCTGTCCTTGCCCAGCGCCTTTTTCATCTGTGCAAGCTCATCATCGATCGCATCAGCGCCTTCGAGCGCGGCGATCTCGTCGGAGAGCGTGGGTCCGCCGCTGGAAATGTCGAGCGCTTCGGCGCGGCCTTCGGCATAGTCGACGCGGCGTTCGAGCTGGTCGAACTTGGCGAGCGCCTCATCGGTGCGTTCAGTGCTCATCAGCGTGCGCAGCTTGACGCGGTTTTCCGCGCTCTCGAGCCTCGCGGCGATCGCGCTCTGGCGGCCGCGCGCCTCGCGCAGGCGATGCTGCAGCTTGGAAATATCCTCTTCATAGGCGCGCAGGGCATCATCGAGCACGGCGATTTCCGCCTTGAGCTGATCGCCCATGTCGCCCGCCTTCTTCTTCTCGACGAGCGCGGCGCGCGCAAGATCCTCGCGGTCCTTGGACAGCGCGAGCTGCGCCTTCTCGCCCCAGTCGGCCTGGAGCCGCTCGAGCTTGACCACGTGGCGATGCATCTCCTTCTGGTCCGCAATGGTGCGGGCCGCGCTCGCGCGCACCTCAACCAGCGTCTCCTCCATCTCGAGGATGATCATGCGGATCATCTTCGAGGGATCGTCCGCCTTGTCGAGCATATCGTTGAAATTGGCGGCGATGATATCGCGGGTGCGGCTGAAAATGCCCATGAAGGCGGCTCCATCTAGAAATGGGTTGGTGCTGTTTGCATTGCGCGTCGTGCCGGTTTCCTCATCCTCGGATTCGCTGGCCCGGTGCCGGTGACTTTGCGTCGGAGTGGGGCTGGTGCGCAAGGCTTCGATTTCGGCATCGAGCCGGGAGACCTTGTTGGCACGCCTGGCGGGCGGTTGGACCGGAGCGGCGGCAGCGCCATCGGGGGACTGCGCGCTGCGCTTGTCGGGGCCTGCACGCTCCGGTCCGAGAGGATTGCGAGGATCGGTATCACCCATGACTGCGCTCAGGCCATTTCCACGACCGGGGTGATATCGCCATGCGCTGCAAACGCGCTCGCGCTGGGCTGAAACTGGGTGGTAAGCGCGATGACGCAGGCCATCGCGGCAATGCTGGCGAGGCTGGCCTGGCCGAGCTTGGTCCCGAAGAATTCGCTGGTGTACATGATGGTCTCCCTTGATACGTTCCGGCGATCCGCCGGGCTTGCCCAATGCTTTGCAATCGCCGTGCCAAAACCGGGAAACCCCGGAAAATCGGTGGATTTCCAGGCATTCGTTCCCGAGCAATCGGTTTGTGTTGCCAACCCTTGGGAATTTTCACTATAGGTTGGTCCGGGGAGCTAAGATGGAACGCGAAAACCAGTTCATCGGGCAGTCCACCGCCTTTCTCGATGCGGTCGAGCGCGCCAGCCGTGCCGCGCCGATGAGCCGCCCGGTGCTCGTCATCGGCGAGCGCGGGACGGGCAAGGAACTGATCGCTGAACGCCTCCATCGCCTGTCGACCCGCTGGGACGAGCCGCTCGTCACCATGAACTGCGCCGCGCTCCCCGAAACGCTGATCGAGGCCGAATTGTTCGGCCACGAAGCCGGCGCCTTCACCGGCGCCACCAAGGCGCGCACGGGACGTTTCGAGGAAGCCGACAAGGGGACACTGTTCCTCGACGAACTGGGCACCTTGTCGATGGGCGCGCAAGAGCGGCTGCTGCGCGCGGTCGAATATGGCGAGGTCACGCGGATCGGCGCCTCGCGGCCGGTGCGGGTCGATGTGCGCATCGTTGCCGCGACCAATGATGATCTCCCCGCGCTCGCCAAGAGCGGCGAATTTCGCGCCGACCTGCTCGATCGGCTGAGCTTCGAGGTGATCACGCTGCCCCCTTTGCGCGTGCGCGAGGGCGATGTCGGGGTGCTGGCCGAATATTTCGGACGGCGCATGGCGGCCGAGCTTGATTGGCATGGCTGGCCCGGCTTTGCCCCGCATGTGGTGGCCGCATTCGAGGACTATGGCTGGCCGGGCAATGTGCGCGAATTGCGCAATGTGGTCGAGCGCGCGGTCTATCGCTGGGATGATCCTGAAAGCCCGATCGCCTATGCCCAGTTCGATCCGTTCGACAGCCCGTGGAAGCCCAAGGCGCCTCCGCATCGGCGTGCCGGGCCGACAGGCGAGAGCGCGCCGTCCGCGGCGCAGTCGGCGCCCGGCGGCGCAGCGGCGGGGCCGGTCGATTTCGAGGCGATCGATGATCTGCGCGCGGCGGTCGATGCGCATGAGCGCGCGATCGTCGAGCATGCACTGGGCAAGCATCGCTGGAACCAGCGGCAGACCGCAAAGGCGCTGGGCCTTTCCTATGATCAGCTGCGCCATTGCATCAAGAAGCATGGCCTGATGGAAGAAGTGGCCGAAAGCTGAGGGGGCGATTGTGCCATGGGGCACCGATCGGCGACCAATGAGCACTTGCCAAGCGCGAAGGGCGCGCTTATGTGCCGTGCATCCCGACATCGTCGAAACAGTGCAAGGCTGGCGCCGAGCGGGGCCGCCCGCCGATCGCTTGCGCGTTGCATGCGATGCGTGGCATCTGACCGATCTGCCGGAGAACCATGACTGATCTCACTCGCCTTATCGAACTCGTCGAACCCGAAGCGCGCGCGCTCGGTTTCGAGCTCGTGCGCGTGCAGATGATGCAGTCCGAAGCGGGGGAAGGCGGACAGGCGCTCCAGATCATGGCCGAAGACCCGGCGACGGGCCAGCTCGTGATCGAGCAGTGCGCGCAGCTTTCGCGCCGCGTCTCCGATCTGATCGATGAGCGCGAGGAAGCGGGCGAGGTGCTGGTCGAAGGCGCCTATCATCTCGAGGTCTCGTCGCCGGGCATCGACAGGCCCTTGACGCGCGAGAAGGATTTCGCGCAGTGGGCCGGGCATGAGGCGCGGATCGTCATGCAGAAAGGCTGGAGCGGCGAGGAGAGCGCGCAGCGCGTCTACAAGGGCGAGCTGCTGGGCATTGCAAGCGGCACGATCGCGCTCGAGGATGCCAAGCTTGGCCCGGTGCGCCTGCCGCGCGACAAGGTTCATGCAGCCAAGCTCGTCCTTACCGACGCGCTGATCGCTGCAACGAGGCCGCTCGATATGGACGGGGCGGAGGATATCGTCGAAATTGTTGAAGACACCCTGGAAGAAAAGGCTGACAACTGATGGCCAGTGCCATTTCCGCAAACAAGGCTGAACTGCTCGCGATCGCCAACTCGGTTGCATCCGAGAAGATGATCGACAAGGCGATCGTCATTGAGGCGATGGAAGAGGCGATCCAGAAAAGCGCGCGCAATCGCTATGGCGCGGAAAACGACATCCGCGCCAAGCTCGATGCGCAGACCGGCGATCTGACGCTGTGGCGCGTGGTCGAGGTCGTCGAGGAGGTCGAAGACTATTTCAAGCAGGTCGACCTGAAGCAGGCGCAAAAACTGCAGGAAGGCGCTCAGATCGGCGATTTCATCGTCGATCCGCTGCCCCCGGTCGATCTTGGCCGGATTGATGCGCAATCCGCCAAGCAGGTGATTTTCCAGAAGGTTCGCGATGCCGAGCGCGAGCGCCAGTTCGAGGAATTCAAGGACCGCGCAGGCGAGATCATCACAGGCGTCATCAAATCGGTCGAGTTCGGCCATGTGATCGTCAATCTCGGCCGGGCAGAGGGCGTCATCCGCCGCGATCAGCAGATCCCGCGCGAAGCCGCGCGCGTCGGCGAGCGTGTGCGCGCGCTCATCACCAAGGTCGAGCGCAACAATCGGGGCCCGCAGATCTTCCTGTCGCGCGCCGCGCCCGATTTCATGCGCAAGCTGTTTGCTCAGGAAGTGCCCGAAATCTATGATGGCATCATCGAGATCAAGGCCGCTGCGCGCGATCCGGGCAGCCGCGCCAAGATCGGCGTGATCAGCCACGATTCCTCGATCGACCCGGTTGGCGCGTGCGTCGGCATGAAGGGCAGCCGCGTGCAGGCGGTGGTGCAGGAATTGCAGGGCGAGAAGATTGACATCATTCCTTGGTCCGAAGACACCGCGACCTTCATCGTCAACGCATTGCAGCCCGCAACCGTCGCGCGCGTGGTGCTCGATGAGGACGATGGCCGGATCGAGGTGGTCGTGCCTGACGATCAGCTCAGCCTCGCGATCGGTCGGCGCGGGCAGAATGTGCGGCTCGCCAGCCAGCTGACCCAGCACCAGATCGACATCATGACCGAGCAGGAGGCTTCCGAGAAGCGCTCGAAGGAATTCGCCGAGCGCTCTAAGATATTCGAGGAGGAGCTCGATGTCGACGAAACGCTCTCGCAGCTGCTGGTGGCCGAAGGGTTCTCCGAGCTCGAGGAAGTCGCCTATGTCGAGATGGCCGAACTCGCCAGCATCGAGGGCTTTGACGAAGAACTCGCCGAAGAGCTGCAAAGCCGTGCGATCGAAGCGCTCGAACGACAGGAGGCGGCACACCGCGAGGCCCGCCGCGAGCTCGGTGTCGAGGATGATCTGGCGACCATGCCGCATCTTACCGAAGCGATGCTGGTGACTTTGGGCAAGGCGGGCATCAAGACGCTCGATGATCTCGCCGATCTCGCCACCGATGAGCTGATCGCGAAGAAACGCGAGGCGCCGCGCCGCCGCAACAATGCCGATGGCCCGCCGCTGCGCCGCCCGCAGCGCCAGGAGGACAAGGGCGGGGTTCTGGGCGAATATGGCCTCTCAGAAGAGCAGGGCAACGAGATCATCATGGCCGCGCGTGCGCACTGGTTCGAGGATGAAGAACCCGCCGGTGCGGCGGAAATCCAGGAGGCCGCCGATGCGGACTCCACCCAATGAGCGCCTGACGTCCGACATCGCTGACGAGGTTCAACCCGGTTCTTCCGGGAGCGAGCGGCGCTGTGTCCTTTCAGGGCGCGTCCTCCCGCGCGAAAGCCTCATCCGGCTGGCAATTGCGCCCGATGGGATGGTGTTGCCCGATGCGGCGGCCAGGGCTCCCGGGCGCGGCGCATGGATCGCCCCCGATCGTGCAGCCCTTGAAGCGGCCATCGCCGATGGCCATTTCAGGCGGGCGCTGATGCGCGCCTTCAAAGGCGGTCCACAAGATCAGACACTGCGCGTTCCGGAGGATCTGCCGGCCCGGATCGAAGCCGCGTTGATGCGCCAGGTGTGCGATCGGCTCGGGCTCGAATTGCGCGGCGGAAATATCGTGCTCGGCTCTTCGCGGATCGAGGAACAGGCCCGCAGCGGAGCGCTCGCCTTGCTGGCGCATGCCAGCGATGCCAGCGAAGGCTCGCGCCGCAAGCTCGATCAGGCCTGGCGCGTGGGGCTGGATGAGGAAGGATCAGGGCTGATGGGTCTGGTCTTGCCTCTGGACCGGGCGACGCTCTCTGTGGCATTGGGCCGCGAAAATGTCGTCCACGTGGGTGTCAGGCGTGGCAGCGGGGCGCACAAGCGCGGGCCCGATGCTGCGACACGCATCGCCGATGCGATCGCGCGCCTAGCGCATTTTGTCGGGGCGGATCCGGGCCTGGCGGGATCGAAAGCTGTCGCCAAGACGTCTGCACCAGCAGACGACGACATGAAATTACGTGAAGGACTAACGAGCTAGAATGAGCGACGATAACAACAAACGCACCCGTAAACCGCTCGGCCTCAAGCGCGCTGTCGATGCTGGCGAGGTCAAGCAGACCTTCAGCCACGGCCGCACCAACAAGGTCGCGGTCGAGGTCAAGCGCCGCCGCAAGCTCGTCAAGCCGGGCGAGGAACCAGCGCCTGCGCCCACGCCAGAGCCCGCGGTCACGCCCGCGCCGCCTGCGCCCGCACCATCGCCCGCAGCGCGCAAGCCCGCAGCTCGCAAGGCGCCCTCGGGCGAGACCCCGCAGGAGCGCGTCAAGCGGCTGCAGCTCGAGGCCGAGGAAATGCGCCTCGCGCAGCTTGCCGAGGATCGCAAGCGGCAGGAAGAAGAGGCCAAGAAGCGCGGCGAGGAGGAAAAGCGCCGCGCCGAGGAAAACCGCGCCGAAGAAAAGCGGGCCGAGGAAGAAGCCGCGAAGCGCGCTGCCGAGGAAGCCGCAGCGCCCAAGGCGAGCGAAGCCGAGGCGCAAGACGAGCCCGCGAACCAGTCCGAAACGGCTGAAGCAAAGCCGGCAGAGGCTCCGGCCAAGAGCGGCCTAGCCGATCCCGCCCCGGTCCAGCGCAAGTTCACGCCCGTTGCCCGGCCCGAGCCCAAGCGCCCGGAAAAGAAGAAGAAGGAAGATAAGCGCGCCGCGCAGGCAGCCCCAGGCGGCTCCGACAAGGACAAGCGCCGCTCGGGCAAGCTCACCGTCACGCGCGCGCTCAACGAGGATGAAGGCCGCCGTGCGCGCAGCCTCGCCGCATTGAAGCGCGCCCGCGAGAAAGAGCGCCGGATGCAGGGCGGCGGTTCGGCCAAGCCGCGCGAGAAGCAGGTGCGCGATGTCATCGTGCCCGAAGCGATCACAGTGCAGGAACTCGCCAACCGCATGGCCGAAAAGGGCGCCGACCTCGTCAAGGCGCTGTTCAACATGGGCATGATGGTGACGGTCAACCAGACCATCGATGCTGACACCGCCGAGCTGCTGGTCGAGGAATTCGGCCACAATATCCAGCGCGTCTCCGATGCCGATATCGACATCGTGCCGGCCGAGGATGATGATCCCGCCGAGACGCTCAAGCCGCGTCCGCCCGTCGTCACGATCATGGGCCATGTCGATCACGGCAAGACGAGCCTGCTCGATGCGCTGCGCGGCGCCGATGTGACCAAGGGCGAGGCCGGCGGCATCACCCAGCATATCGGCAGCTATCAGGTCACCACCAAATCGAAGGACAAGATCACCTTCCTCGATACCCCCGGCCACGCCGCCTTCACCGAGATGCGCGCGCGCGGGGCGAATGTCACCGATATCGTCGTGCTGGTGGTTGCAGCGGATGACGGGATCATGCCGCAGACGATCGAGGCGATCAATCACACCAAGGCCTCGGGCGTCCCGATGATCGTTGCGATCAACAAGATGGACAAGGACGAGGCTAACGCGGACAATGTCCGCAATCGACTGCTCGAACACGAAGTGATCGTCGAGAAGCTTTCGGGCGATGTGCAGGATGTCGAGGTATCGGCCAAGACCGGCAAGGGGCTCGACGATCTGCTCGAAGCGATCGCGCTCCAGGCCGAACTGCTCGAACTCAAGGCGCGGCCCGATCGCGATGCCGATGCGACCGTGATCGAAGCCCAGCTCGACAAGGGCCGTGGCCCGGTCGCGACCGTGCTGATCACCCGCGGAACGCTCAAGCGCGGCGATACCTTCGTCGTGGGCACCCAGAGCGGGCGCGTGCGCGCGATCATCGATGACAGCGGCAAGCAGATCAAGGAAGCCGGACCGTCCATGCCGGTCGAAGTGCTCGGCCTTGGCGGCGTGCCCTCGGCAGGCGATCAGTTGACCGTCGTCGAGAACGAGCAGCGTGCGCGCGAAGTGGCGCAATATCGCCAGGAGAAGGCGACCGAGAAGCGTACTGCGCTCGCGCCGACCAATTTCGACACGATGTTCAACAATCTCCAGTCGAACGTCATCGAATGGCCGGTTCTGGTGAAGGCCGATGTGCAGGGCAGCGTCGAGGCGATCGTCAACGCGCTGCACAATATCTCGAGCGACGACATCAAGGTGCGCGTGCTTCATGCCGGCGTCGGTGCGATCACCGAGACCGATGTGAGCCTGGCTGCAGCCTCCAATGCCCCGATCATCGGGTTTGGCGTGCGCCCAAATGCCAAGGCGCGCGAACTCGTCAAGCGCGATGATGTGCGCATGATGTATTACGATGTGATCTATCACCTCACCGAGGAAGTCGCCAAGGAGATGGCGGGCGAGCTCGGCCCCGAGCGGATCGAGACGGTGGTCGGCCGCGCCGAGGTCAAGCAGGTCTTCCCGGCGGGCAAGAAGGACAAGGCCGCAGGCCTGCTCGTGCTCGACGGGGTCATCCGCCGAGGTCTGTTCACGCGCCTCACCCGCGACGATGTCATCGTCTCGGCGACCAAGATCGCCTCGCTCCGACGGTTCAAGGACGATGTCGACGAAGTGCGCGCAGGGCTCGAATGCGGCGTCGTGCTCGAGGATACGAACGACATTAAGCCGGGCGACAATCTCGAAGTGTTCGAGGTCGAGGAGCGTGAACGCACGCTCGAGGTCGGCTAGACGGCAGGACGGATATGGGCTGGCAGGAGGATATCAGACAGGGCGCGCAAAGTTCGCCTCACTCTGCGCTGCTGGGCTCCGAGTTTGTGGGCTATGACGAGGCGACGCAGACCGCGACGATGCGCTTCACTGTCAAGCGCGAGATGTGCACGTGGCGCGGCGGCGTGCAGGGCGGGCTCATCGCGGGCTATCTCGACGATGTGATGGGTTATACCCTCGTCGCTGCCACCGGCGGCGAGGTGGCGCCGCTCAATCTCGACCTCTCGATGAGCCTCATCCGGCTGATCCCCGAAGGCGCCGTGATTACGGCCAAGGGCAGGGTGGTCAAGGCCGGACGCAAGGTCGTCTTTCTTGAAGGCGAGCTTCTGTCCGAGGACGGCAAGCTCTATGCCCGCGCGACCTCGACCGCGATCCCCACAGCGCGTCCCACGCCGACCGAGACGGGGATGGGCTGATGGCGCGCAGGCAGGATTACACCGCCGAGCAGCATTCGGTCCGTGTCCTCAAGGTGGGCGAGCGCGTGCGCCACATTCTCGCCGAACTGCTGGCGCGCCAGGAAGTCCATGATGATGTGGTGAGCGCGTCCAATATCGCCGTCACCGAAGTGCGCATGACGCCCGATTTGCGCCATGCGACGGCTTACGTGAAGCCGCTGCTGGGTGCGGGCGAGGATGATATCGTCCATGCGCTGAGGCAGAACACCGCTTTTCTCCAGCGCGAGGTCGCCCGCCGGCTGAGCCTCAAATTCGCGCCCAAACTCAAGTTCCGCAAGGATGAAAGCTTTGCCGAGGCTGACCGGATCGAGGCGCTGCTGCGCGATCCCAAGGTCGCGCGCGATCTGAAGGATGGCGAGGAGGAAGACTGATCAGCGCGGGATCATCCGCGCGCGCAAGGTGATATCGACCTCGTTGCCCACGATCACCTGATAGCTCTTCATCCCGAACTCGCGGCGATCGATCGTCATGGTGCCTTCAAAGCTGACCGCTTCGCCATCCTGCGTCTTGAGCGGCGGGCGATCGAACACTACGGCGAGCTGAGCCGGGCGCGAGATGCCGCGCGCCGTCAGCATGCCCGCGACCGTGCCGCGGCGATCGTCCTTGAACCGGAGCGAGCGCCCGACAAACCGCACGGCGGGATATTTCTCGACCCAGAAGAACTTCTCGCCGCGCAGCCGCTTGAGGGTCACGCTGTCGGGCGCTTCGATCGCGGTCGCATCGAAGGTGACATCGATCCGGGCCTTTTCGGCCGCGCCAGGAACGATCGTGACCTCGCCCGACATCTTGGGAAAGCGCGCGGTCTTGCTCGCAAGGCCGAAGAAGGGGACCTTGGCGGTGACGAGGCTGGCGGTTTCGTCGAGCCGGTAGTTGCGTGTCGGACCGGAATTCAGCGTCCCGCCTGCCGGCTGGGCGGCTTGTTTGCTTGCGGACTGGCCGGCGGCATCCTTCCCGCTCGAACCCGCGAGCGCGCCTGTCGCCAGCGCAGCGAGCGCGGCAAGCGACAGCAGCGCAATGGCAAGGACGCGAAGGGCGGTGAAAAGGCGGATCGTCATGATGATGTTACGATTGAGGGCATGAAACGGTTTCGAAGTTCTTCGACACGAGGCTTGCAAAGCGGCTAGACCAACAGCCCCATGGCCAAGCTCTATTTCTACTATGCCAGCATGAATGCGGGCAAAACCTCGAGCCTGTTGCAGGCCGATTTCAACTATCGCGAGCGCGGGATGACGACCATGCTGTGGACCGCCGCGCTCGATACGCGTTCGGGCGGGATGGTGAGAAGCCGGATCGGGCTCGAGGCCGATGCGCATCTCTACGAACCCGGCAGCGACCTCTACCGGACGATCAGCCAGGTCCATGCGCGCACGCCGCTCGATTGCGTGCTGCTCGATGAGGCGCAGTTCCTTACCCCTGATCAGGTCTGGCAATTGGCGCAATTGGCTGATCGCGATGCGATCCCGGTCCTGTGCTATGGCCTGCGGACCGACTTTCGAGGGCAGCTCTTTCCCGGTTCGGCGGTGCTGCTGGGGATTGCCGATGCGCTGGTCGAATTGAAGGCGGTGTGCTGGTGCGGGCGCAAGGCGACGATGAATTTGCGCATCGATGGCGAAGGCCTCCCGGTCAGGGAAGGCGCGCAGACCGAGATTGGCGGCAATGAGAGCTATGTCGCGCTGTGCCGCCGCCATTTCAGCGATGCCGTGCGGGGGGAGCCGGGCGCGCTGGGCTGATGGGGGCTTGAACGATGGCCGATGGCGCGCAGGCCTCGCGCTTCCTATATGCCCCGAATGCTTGAAACCCTTACCCTGGCCCTGGTGCTTGTCCCGTGCCTTGTCATCGCGATCGTGTTTCATGAGGTCGCGCATGGCTATGTCGCCAAGCTGCTCGGCGATCCCACCGCGAGCGAGCGCGGGCGCCTCACGCTCAATCCGATCGCGCATGTCGACCTGGTCGGCACGCTGCTCGTGCCCGGCGCGCTGGCGCTGTTTGGCGGGCCGGTGTTCGGCTGGGCCAAGCCGGTGCCGGTGATCAAGCAGCGGCTCGCCAATCCGCGCTTCGGGATGATGGCGGTCGCAGCGGCTGGGCCGTTGAGCAATTTCCTGCTGGCAGGGTTAGGCGCGGTGCTGCTTGGCGCGAGCTGGGTTTCAGGCGCGCAGTTCGATCTCGCGGCGACGGGTTCGCCGCTGCTTGTCGATCAGGCGGGCGATGCGCTCTATTGGCAGAGCGGGCTCTATTTCTTCATTCTGATCAACCTGTTTCTCGGGCTGTTCAATCTCCTCCCGATCCCGCCTTTCGATGGTTCGCACATAGTCGGCGGGCTGCTGCCGCGCTCGCTCCGGCCGGCTTGGGAGCGGCTGCAGGGCGTGGGCATGGCGCTGATCATTGTCGTCGTGGCGGCAAGCTGGGTGTTCGGGACGGGCTGGCTGGTGGCGGTGCTCGGTGCGCCGATGGAATGGGCGATGAGCCAGTATCTCGGGCTTGCAGACTGGGTTGCACGCGCGGTCTGAGGGCTTAAGGGCCCAGGCACGGATGCGGCGATCAGGCGGCGCGCAGGGGCGGGGCCTTCTCGTCGAACCATGCAGCGATCCGCGCCTGTTCCTGCTCGCCGAGATGCAGATAGAGCTTCGAGCGGCGCTTGAGGACATCATCCGCGCTCATCGCGAGTTCGGCGCGCACGAGATATTCAAGCTCGGCCTCATAGACCTCGCCGCCCAGATCCTCGCCCAGTTCCTCGCGCGTTGTCGCAGGGCCCAGCACATCGCGCAGCCGCGAGCCATAGGCGCGGGCG
>JGI12048J13642_10281816_pt1 | contig 30304 bp, 19 predicted proteins | sample ElkSlonscriptome_16_FD_13642 | JGI IMG/M metagenome (IMG submission 13642)
AATGTTTATTCAAAATACGCGAGGTGCCATGGTCATTTTTAAAATGGACTATAAAGGATGGCGTGGCAATATTTTTCCCACTGCTTTTCGCAATTTCTCTCTCAGTAATATTCAGTGCGACTCTGTTCAGGGGCCAGCTTTTGAAATTGTGGGTGTAGATGAAAAACCGATTGAAAACGTAACGGTGAAAAATTCAACCGTGAAATATGCAGCCGAAAAGTTAAAAGTTGAAAAAGCAGAGAACGTGGTTTTTGAGGATGTTCGCATTAATGGAAAGACCTTCAACTAGCGGTTAGAGATCAATTACTAGAGAATCTCAATAACCCACCAATCTAGGTAGCCAAAGACTCAACTCCGGAATAAAGGCTACTAAAAGTAATACCAAAACCAAGACGGCAAAAAGCGGAATCAAAGGTCTTATTACACGCTGAATATCAATATTGGCCACACCGCAACCCACGAAGAGCACAGAACCTACAGGAGGGGTGCACAGCCCGATGCAAAGGTTCATCACCATCATAATACCAAAGTGAATGGGATCAATACCAATCTCAATAGCAACAGGAAGAAAAATGGGTGTGAAAACCAAAACTGCAGGAGTCATATCCATAAAAACTCCTACAAAAAGTAAGGTGGCATTGATAATGAGAAGAATTATGATAGGATTATTAGAGATTCCTAAGAGAATTTCGCTAACCACTGATGGGATATTCTCATAACTGAGCATCCAACTCATAGCCATGGAAGCAGCTATCAAAATGGCCACAATGGAAGTGGTATTGACTGATTTTAAAATTACATCGCGCAGCTTGATTACAGAAAGCTCCCTGTAGAGAAAACCTAAAATAAGCGTGTAGATTACGGCTATGGCGCTGGCTTCTGTAGCAGTAAAGATACCGGCGATAATTCCTCCGATCACTACCACTAGTAAAAAAAGGCTGGGCAGAGCATTTAAGAAACTCCTAACTGCTTCCATGAGCTTAGGCCGCGGGCTCGAAGGGTAGCCTTTCCTTACGGCAAAAATCCCTCCAACTACCATCAAAGCCAGGCCCATTAAGATACCCGGGATGTATCCTGCCATAAAGAGAGCTCCAATGGAAACCCCGCCGCTGGCAAGCGAGTAAACGATAAGGATATTGCTCGGTGGAATGACCATACCTGTGGTGGCACTGGAAATGTTAATTGCTGCTGCATAACCTTCATCATAGCCTTCCTTCTTTAAAATAGGGTGCATAAAGCCGCCAATGGCGGATGCTGCAGCCACTGCCGATCCTGAAATCGCGCCAAAAAGCATACAGGCGATAATGTTTACAAAGGCCAGGCCACCCGGAAACATCCCCACCAGAACTTTGGCAAAGTCTATAAGCCGTTTTGCAATACCACCTGTATTCATGATGTTTCCTGCAAGAATAAAGAAGGGTATAGCAATCAAGGCAAAACTATCTAGCCCCGTAGCCATTCTTTGCGACATGGTGATGAAAGCAATGTCTGCCGGCATATGTACCAACATGGTAAGCACTGCAGAAATAGCCACACTGTAGGCAATGGGAACACCTATTGCCAAAAGCAGGAAAAAGGAACAAACGAGTAAAAGTATAGCTTCCAGTCCCATTTATGCGTTGACCTTTGAGGGTTCAAAGTATTTAATTTGTGGATTAATAAAGTTGAGTGCAGCGTAAATACAAGTAAGCACACCGCTAATAGGAATAGCCAGGTATACCCATCCTAAACTCAAACCCAATGCCGAAGAAGTTTGCTTCAAAACGAATGTGATCTTCACTAATCCTCCACCACCATAGATCAATACCGATGCAGAGAATAGAAAAATAAGCAAGTGGATAAATCTTCTTAGTCTTCTTTGAAAACGAGACGTTTTATTGACCATAACAAGATCAATAGCCAAATGCACTCTCTGTCCAAGTCCGTATGCGGCACCGATCATTCCCAACCAAATCAAGAGAAAGCGAGCCAACTCATCAGTAAAGGAAGATGGCTCCTTAAGTATATAGCGTGAAGCTACTTGCCAAGAAACATCAACTACCAGCGCAACCATAAGTACGAGCAAAAAAAAGGCTAGTATTTTATCCAAAACTCTCCGAGTCTGAATTGCTCTTTCGCTAATTGCTTCGGTCATATCTGATTTTTTCTATTGTTTCTCGTAGCAAAGGGTCTTCTTTATAGCTTGAAATAAGTGATTCCGTTCGTTCCATAAACGAATCTTTTTCGGGATAAACAACTTCAACTCCGGCCTTCTGTACTTCGGTCATTGCATTATCTACATCTGCCTTCCACAATTCTCTTTGGTAAGTTACAGATAGATTAGCGGCTTCATGCAGCCATTTTCTCTGTTCTGAGCTTAATCGATTCATGGTAGCTGAGCTTACCACAACCACATCGGGAACCATAGTGTGCTGATTGATGGTGTAGAATTTACAAACTTCATAGTGACGCGAAAGGAAAAAGCTTGGCGGATTGTTTTCTGCCCCATCCACAACACCTTGCTGAAGAGCCGTATAAAGCTCACCCCATGAAATAGGTGTAGGGCTACCACCAAGGGCTTTAACCATTTCAATGGCGGTGGCACTTTCCTGAACTCTAATTTTCAATCCCGAAAGATCATCAGGCGATTCAAGGCGTTTATCGATTGTGTAAAAACTTCGACTTCCGGCATCGTAAAAACATAAACCTTCTAATTTGAAGGGCTTGCTTGCTGCCAGCAGTTCTTTACCAACAGGCCCATCGAGAACTTCAAATTGATGCTCTTTTGAAGTAAAGATGTAAGGCAGACTCAGTACTTTAAGTTTAGGCGCAAAATTTTCAAGGACGGCTGCTGAGACTTTCGTAATATCCAGGCTTCCTATTTGGAGCAGCTCAAGACACTCTCTCTCGGTGCCTAATTGCTGAGAAGGATAAATTTGAATCTTCAATTCCCCACCACTTATGGAGTCCAATTTCTGCCCCATATATTCCATGCTGCGGTGCACGGTATGCGAAACGTCCAGGCCATGAGCCAGCCTGAGAACTTGTACCTTCTTTTTTTCTTGGGTGCAAGCCAAAAGCAAAAAGGAGCAAATGAATAAACACCACGGCTTCATCATGCTAGCGACACCTTTTTAGAATGTCTAGAATGGAATAAACTTTAGTTTTGAGTTGGTCGTGATCGAAGTTTTGTAGCAGCTCCTTAGTGATGAGTTTGCTTCCCATTCCTACACAATGCACTCCCGCACCGAACCAGGCTTTGAGATTATCTTCTGTTGGACTTACGCCACCTGTGGGCATAATTTTTGTCCAGGGCATTGGGCCTTTCACCGCTTTCACAAAAGAAGGACCACCAACCTCAGAGCCGGGGAATATTTTAACAATATCGGCTCCCAGTTCGTGTGCTCTTACAATTTCCGAAACTGTTCCACAACCAGGACTCCAAAGTACTTTTCTACGATTACAAATCACGGCCATCTCTTGCACCAGAGCGGGACTCACAATAAAATCGGCCCCCAGCTGTAAGTACAGAGATGTGGTACCGGCATCCAGAACCGAACCTACACCCACAGCCAGTTCGGGAAGCTCCTGTCGCACCTTTGCTATCACAGCTTGAAAAACTAGGTGCGCTCCATCCCCCCGATTTGTAAATTCTACCGCTCTGATACCTCCTTCATAACAAGCTTTTACCACTTGGTAAGCTAAATCGGCATCGGAATGATAAAACACAGGAACTACACCTGTGCTACCCAATTTATCCGAAACTGTATTTCTATCAAATGCTGCCATAATCTTTATCTGGAAACTCTGCCTGAAGCGTCACCACTCATCAATTTCTCAACTTCATCTACAGTTACCATATTAAAGTCGCCTTTGATGGTATGCTTGAGGCAAGAGGCTGCCACTGCGAAATTTAATGCTTTTTGATCATCTTCAGGCCAGGTGACTAGACCGTAAATCAATCCGCCCATAAAGGAGTCTCCGCCTCCAACTCTATCAACGATGTGGGTTATTTGATACTGCGGCGATTCATATAGTTTATGCCCATCCCAAAGAACACCGGCCCAGGAATTGTGATTTGCGTTGATAGATCCTCTCAGGGTAATGATGATTTTTTTTGCGCGTGTAAATTTTGCCATCAACTGCTCGCCTGCAGATTGGTAAGCCGCTGCATCCACACTATGGCCCTGGGTTACGTCTACTCCTTCAGGGTGAATACCAAATACTTTCTCTGCGTCCTCTTCGTTCCCGAGAATTACATCGCAACCTTCAACCAAACCGGGCATAACTTCGCCTGCCTTTTTACCCCATTTCCACAGATTCTTTCGGTAATTAAGGTCTGTAGAAACCGTAATTCCTCGTTCGTTTGCTGCTCTAATCGCTTCTCCACAAACCTCGGCCGCACCTTCACTTACCGCCGGAGTTATTCCCGTCCAATGAAACCACGTAGCTCCGTCAAAAACAGAATTCCAATCTATTTTACCCCCTTCAATTTCAGAAAGCGCAGAATGGGCTCGATCGTAAACCACTTTGCTTCCGCGGCTCACCGCTCCCGTTTCTAGAAAGTAAATTCCGATCCGGTCTCCTCCGCGTAGTATTTTACTCGTATCAACCCCATGACTATTTAGTGTTCGTATAGCCGCATCACCAAGATCATTATCGGGTAAACGCGTTACAAAGGTGGGGTTCAGGCCGTAGTTGGCCAGTGATACAGCAACGTTGGCCTCTCCGCCTCCGTAGGTAGCATCAAATGAATGGGCTTGCCTGAAGCGCAGGTAATCCGGTGTTGCCAATCGAAGCATGATTTCTCCAAAAGTGACGACTTTATGCATGCGTTTGAATCTTTTTTGCGTGTTTAAAATTGAAATAGTTGCGGGCATTGTGATAGGAAATGTCTTGAACTACTTTCCCTATCCAGTTGTAATCCATCGGTAAAAGACCTTGCTCTATATCTTGCCCGAAAAGGTTGCAAAGTGTTCGGCGAAAGTATTCATGACGTGGATAACTTAAGAAGCTTCTAGAATCTGTGAGCATACCGACAAATCGGCTAATCAACCCCATGTTTGAAAGAACATTCATCTGCTTCTCCATACCGTCTTTTTGATCTAAGAACCACCAGCCCGATCCGTATTGGATTTTGCCGGGAATGGAGCCGCTATTGTAATTTCCCGCCATAGTAGCAAAGAGCTCGTTATCTGCAGGATTGAGGTTGTAAATGATAGTCTTGCCCAGGCTATTCGCTTCTTCTAAGCGATTGAAAAGTTGCATGATTCCCATGGCATGACTGAAGTCTCCCATAGAATCATAACCCGTGTCTGCTCCGAGCTCGCGTAATTTTCGGGTGTTGGTATTTCGCAAAGCACCCAAATGAAATTGTTGTGTCCAGCCTCTTTCATCGTAAGCAATGCAAAGTTCAAAAAGCAGGTGCGTTTTAAAGCTTCCAGCTTCTTCCAGGGTAGGACTATATCCATCTATTAATTTTTTGAAAGCTGCCGAAGCGTTGTTTTCGTTGTAATCTCCTGTGAATATTGCTTCAAAACCATGATCGCTAAGTCGGCAACCTCGGTGATGAAAATAATCCATTCTTTCTTTCAAGGCTGAGATTAAATCCCCGTAGCTTGAAATTGAAATGTTGGTTACCTCTTCTAATTTTTCAAGCAAATTGCACCACTCGTCCTTATTTTCAATAGCAAAGAAAGCATCTGGTCGGAATGTGGGCAGCACAGAAAAAGGTAAGTTCTGTTCTGCACATGATTCGTGATAATTAAGATCATCTAAAGGACTATCTGTGGTACATACTACTTCTACATTTGACTGGTGAATAAGCCCTTGTGTGGTCATGGCAGGGTCTTGAAGCACTGAAGCTGTCTTTGTGTAAACTCTGTCTGCGTTTTCTCCTGATAGCAGGTCCTGGATGCCGAAATAACGCTGCAGCTCCAGATGTGTCCAATGATAAAGTGGATTTCGCAAGGTATAGGGTACCGTTTCGGCCCATTTTTTAAATTTCTCCTTTGAATCCGCTTTTCCCGTAATGTATTTTTCATCCACGCCATTGGCTCGCATGGCCCGCCACTTGTAATGGTCGCCGTTCAGCCAAACCTCGGTGATATCTTTAAATTGATGGTTATCGGCAATTAATTTTGGGTTCAGGTGGCAGTGGTAGTCGATGATGGGCATGTCCTTTGCGTAATCATGGAAGAGCCGCTGAGCCGGAGTTGATTGAAGAAGAAAATTACTATCAATAAAATGCTTCACACCTTTCTTTCTTTTAAAATTAGACGTTCAATACTGTTTTTACCCCGACATGATCGAAGTGTAACTGTGCTTGTTAAACTACCCTACTCCAAATACCCGAACACGAAGCTTTTCGGCTTATTCAATCGCAACTGAAGTGCACTGCTTCTTAACGTGATTTTGGAAGGTGCACTTTCGTAAAGTACACGAACCTTTGCTTTGGCTGGAATGGGAAAGGGCCAATCATATATAAAATTGCTTCTTTCATTATTCTCTCTAAACAAAAGGAAATAGATTTTCCCGTCAGGACATTGCGCAGCAAAGCCGCAGAAGCTATATCCCGAAGGTTCTTCACCAACAGGGATAATTGGAACCCGACTCCAGGCGCTTCGATGAGTCTTCCAGAGCTCAATAAGCTCAGAAATTTCAAAAGCTTCTTCGGGCAAACCGGTAGCCTCCATCCAGGCCAGGGGCTGCCCCATCATAGTTATGGCAAAAAGGTAATCAAATGAATACGTAGAAGGTTCTAAGCCCGTTTCTGGGTATTTATCTGTGTTGCGCCATTTATTTAGGAAACTAAGTTGAAGGCGCTGTATGGGTGTGTAATGCCCAAGTAGCCAGGCATTTCGAAGAGAAAGATGTGGAAAGTAGTTTCCCCAGTCCGTATATCGGTTTTCCAAAAATATACTTCCATACTGATCCATGAAGTGATATCCTCCTCGCGTTCCTGCAGTGACATCCATATTAAATACAATATCGGGATGTGAATTCTGCGCAGCTTTTAGTAAATCTTCGAGATCTCGTTCTGCTGATTTACTACCAAGATTTACTCCATCGATTTTAAAAAGTCGAATACCGTAATCATCGCGATATTTTCGCCAAATTGAAAGGTGCAAAGATGTATCAGAATATGACCTTGCATCGCCTGGATTATACCACAATCCGAGTTCCATTCCCAGAGAATCAGCTTTGTTTGAAACTGCTACCAGACCTTCTGGAAAACGGGTAGGATGGGGTTGCCAATCTTCGTAGGTCCAAGATTCCCAGTTCTCACCAGCGGCTTCTGCAGAGTTTCGAGACAGCCCTGCTTGCCATCCATCATCAATCTGATAGTGGGTGATGCCTAGCTGATTGGCAACATCCAATTCAGTGAGAACGAATGATTGGCTCACACGTGCATCGCGATTGCGATCGCCCCAGGTATTTAAGGTGAAGGTATTGTCATATTCGGGTATATATCGATATCTAGCCAACTTGTAGCGCAAAAGCAATTCATCAAGATCGTTTTTACTTTTGGCAAAAGCACCGTAGGCCACATTATACACCCTTTGCCAAGTTCCTACCAGATTTTCGTCCAGACCGGGCCCATATATTTCGAAGTTGCCAGGCTGGATAGCAGCGTCATATCCTGGCCAGTTTACTTGAGAATGAGAGATTGGCGATTCCTTTAAAACAAAATGCCAGGCGCCTTGCTCGCCATTATAAATTCTAAATACATTACCCAGTATAGCAGCTTTTTTCTTGTAGGCTAGATAGCGATCAATCTGTACCGGATTGCTATGGTAGTCAGTTGCATCCTGAAAGCGAACGGCATCCACCGAGTATTGATCTCCCGCAAATGGAAAATAGCTGTAAGAATCGCTATTAGAAGTTAAAAGTTCTGCTGCTTCTATCATTTCATTGCTCTCCTCAGCACTTGTTGAAAAAGTTGATAATGGTTCTTTAAGCATTACTTCTATACTATGCACCCAAACAGGTAAATCAGTATAAAGATCAATGTGCTGCCGCATCTCATATTTATCGTAAGAAACACTGAGTGTAAGCCTATTGAATGCAGCACACCTATACGTGGCATTCACAAATTTTCGCTTTACAGTGCTAGGGCTAAGGAGTTTGATTTCTGCAGATAACTTGCCTAGCGGCGATAGTTCGTTCGAAGAAATGGCATCGCCAGTTTTCAGATTTTTGAGTCTTATTGGCATCCATTCATCATTCATTTTTAGCAGCCTTAATTCAATCTCGGCGTTCTGAATGGTCAACGTATCAACTGAATTTTCTTGTGCAGCTAGGTATGCGCAGCTCAAGAAAAGCGATATAAAAAGCAGTGCTAATTTTGAATTTATTTTGCCGCCTTTAATCATAGATTTTTCAGTATTTCAGCTGCTTTTTCCGGCAGGATGTCTCGCTGGGGCTCTCCGAACATTTCATAACCTACCATGAATTTTTTCACTGTAGCACTGCGTAACAGAGGCGGGAAAAACTGCATGTGCATGTGATAGCCAGGGTATAGTTTTCCATTGAAGGGTTTTTGATGTATTCCTGATGAATACGGAAATGAAGCATTAAAGACTTTGTCGTATTTTTTGAGAAGTATGCTGATTGCATTGGCCATTGCTTCGCGTTCAGCAGAGCTAAGCTCTGTTAAATCTGGAATAGCACGACGCGGAATCACCATGGTTTCAAAAGGCCAACAAGCCCAGAAAGGTATCAAAACCACCCAATATTGATTGCTGTAAATAATGCGTTTATTTAAAGCTATTTCTTCTGAAAGGTAAGCTGAAAGCAGAGTGCGTTTTCGCGTATTGTAATATTGCTCCATTCGCGCAATTTTTCTTGCCGCGATACTGGGGATATTTGACTGAGCCCAAATTTGACCATGGGGGTGCGGATTGCTGCAACCCATTATTGAACCTTTATTTTCGAAAATCTGAATATGCTTCACATAGCCGAGTATGGAAAGCTCTTGTGTTTGGAGACACCATGTATCAATGACAGCTTCTAATTCTGATTTTTTCAAGTGAGCAAGGCTCTTACTATGATCTGGATGAAAACATATAACCCTGCACACACCATTTTCAGGGGAAGCCTTCAAAAGCTCACTTCCTTCATATTCAAATTGATGTTGCTTTTCACTGGAATGTGGAAGTAGGGCAGAAAAATCATTGTCGAAAACGAATGTTCCTTCATATTTGGGATTGAGCTTACTTCCGGCTCTTTCGTTTCCAGGGCATAGATAGCAGTTAGGATCGTATGAAGGAGGATCCGAGACAAATTCTGACTCCTCCATACCCTGCCATGGCCTTTTATTTCGGTGTGGTGATACCAGCACCCATTCATCAAGCAAAGGATTGTAGCGACGGTGAACCTGATCAAAGCTTTTCATGAGCTTTCGATTTTTTGAGTTTGGCAACCGTTGGCAAAACTGAACATCAAAAAGGTGCATTTAGCGCCTGTTTTCACTTGATAATCTTCACTTAGTTGAGTTTTTTGAGTATTATTTAGGGCCTTTTCTGCATAAACAAGCACAGCTCCGCCAAACCCTCCACCCACTTGCCGCGCTCCATAAACCCCCGGACTTTTTCGCAGAAGCACTGCCAGGTAATCTGTTTCTGAGCAAGTGGCATCGTAATCATGCTGTAAACCCAGATGTGAGTCATTTAATTGCGCTCCGATAGCCTCAGGGCTACCCCCATTTTCAACAAGCCGTTTCATAGATCTTACGCGTGCATTTTCTTTCAGAAAAAATCGGAGTCTTTTAGCGGCAGTTGGCAGTTGCTTTTTGATGGCTTGGATGTGAAGTTCATTCAAATCTCTGAATTGGATTTCGTTTGTAAAAACTTTTCTAATAGCTTCCAGCCCTTCAGCGGTTTCGCGGCAACGTTCATTGTATCCGCTTTCTGCGGCCAGGCTGTGTTTTATGCCCGAATCCACAAGAAACCAAATTCCATTGATTGAACTAAGCGAAACGGATTCCATTTCCAGGCTCAGGCAGTCAAGCAGCATAGCTTCCCCCTCTTTACCGAAGAGACAAGCCATTTGATCCATTATTCCACATTCCAACCCAATGTACCGACGTTCTAAGTCCTGAGCCATTAAAGCTACTTCCCTTTTAGTGAAATGAACCCCTGACAAACTTGACAGACCCGTAATTGCTCCGCAGCTGAGTGCAGCGGAAGAAGATAATCCGCTACCAATCGGTATATCACCACCAAAAACACAATGAAATGCAGGTATATTCACACCCTTTTCAGACAGTAAAAGCGCAGCAGCACGCAAATATGCGCTCCAGTGGTTCGCATCATCTATACTTGTTGAAAACGAATCTATTTGAATATTCTCATCAGCATTGAGTGCAGTAATAGAAGTTTTGGAATTATCACTGAGCCCAAAGGCAAGCCAGATATAGCGATTAATGGCCGCAGGCATTACCAAACCACCATTATAATCGGTATGCTCTCCAATAATATTTACACGACCGGGAGCTTGCGTAATGAGCTCAGGCAGCGTGCCATGGAGCTTTCTGAATTCATGCTTTATGTGGCTGGCATCCATCATCTAAAAAAATAGTATAGAGCAGCCACAATTCCGATTACACCTAGTGCCCCATAGTTAAACACATGGCCTGTACTAAACCATTCCCATCGCGGTACTGTAAAAGACTCCGGGCGTCGTTTTTCGAAGAGTGAAATCACTACAAAAATGAGAGCCAGTAAAAGTGTACTTACCCCCATACGGTTAAGAAAAGGCATACCGGGAAAAAGATATTGTTCGAGTACCCAGCCAACTGGTATAGTCATGAGAACTGTAGCAAATGCCGCATGTCGGCCTGCTTTTTTCCAAAACATTCCCAATAAAAAAATGACTACCACTCCGGGACTTATCAGTCCGGTAAAGTCTTGGATAAACTGAAATGCCTGATCAAGTGTCGCCAGCTTCGGGGCAATGATAACGGCAACGACAAGAGCTGCAGCGCTCACTAATCGGCCTATAAATACTTGCCTTTTCTGGGTAGCTTTGGGCCTGAGCACGCGTTTGTAAATGTCTAATGTAAAAAGAGTGGCGGTGCTATTAGTCATTGAGCTCAGGCTGCTTACTACGGCAGCCATAAGTGCCGCAAATGCCAGTCCGCGCATTCCCGTACCCAACACATTACTGAGCACCCAGGGATAAGCTTCATCGGAAGCCTTTATAGGGGCATTCAGGGCAAAAGCAGCAATGCCAGGAACAACAACGATTAGCGGCATCAGGATTTTCAGGTAGGCGGCAAATACCATCCCTTTTTGTGCTTCTGGAAGGTTTCTACCTGCCAATGCCCGCTGAATGATGTATTGATTGAGGCCCCAATAGGATATGTTTGCTACCCAGAGACCTCCGAGTAGTACTCCCCAACCGGGTAGATATTGGTAACCTTCACGGCCTTTTTCCAGAATCATTTCCCATTTTTCAGGATATGATTCTAACATATGTTTGAAACCAGCAATGAAACCTTCGCTTCCTCCAACCAAACTGACGGCTTGCCAGGTGGCTATTAAGCCCCCTAGTACTAGAAAAATTATTTGAATAACATCTGTCCACGCAACTGCCCTAAGACCTCCATATACTGTGTAGGCTGCTGAAAAAGCGGCTAGCATAAGCACACCAGTTCCGAGTTCAATATCTAACAATGTTTTTAGAGCAAGGGCACCGAGGTATAGTACGGAAGTGAGGTTAACAAATACATAAACCAAGAGCCAAAATACTGCCATACTCACCCGCGTGCGCACATCGAAGCGACTTTCCAGATACTCGGGCATTGTATAAATACCTTTGTTAAAAAAGATGGGAAGTAGAAATTTTCCGACTAGTAAAAGGGTAATAGCCGCCATCCACTCATAACTAGCTATGGCCAGACCGATAGCATAGCCTGAACCTGACATTCCAATGAATTGCTCAGCCGAAATATTAGAAGCTATTAATGAAGCACCAATGGCCCACCAAGGAAGACTTTTACTCGCCAGGAAGTATCCTTCAGCACTTTGATTTGCCTTTTGTCCCCTTAGGGAAATGACAAGCGCAATGGCCAACACGATAACGATGTAGACTACAAAAACGACTATGTCAAGAGACTGCAGCATCAAAATGCTCAATTAGTTTTGGAACTCTGAAAAGATTTGATTGGGTCCATTTTCAACTTTTTCGATAAGGACTTCGTCATAGAGCAAATCATCAGCTGTGAAGGCCTGGAAGCGAATTGTTTTTTCTCCTATCTCTATTACTTGATAAAGCTGTAAGTTCTCACCATAACGATCCATCCATGGTTGGATTTCCAAAGGATACTGCTTCCTACCGCTTACACTAACCACGTAGAAACTTCCTTTCATATCTTCCCCATCCTTACGGTTTGCACTATAGTTTGTGCCACGAGCATAAGTGTGGTCGTGCCCTTGCAGTACAAGATCTACGTTATGTTTATCGAAAATCGGCTTCCAATGTTCATTCACACCCTTATTATATCGCCCTTTAGAGCCTGAGTATACCGGGTGATGAAAAGTAACGATACTCCATGTTTTTGGATTTTCTTCGAGCACCTTTTCCAACCATTCAACCTGTGACTTGATGCCGCGATTGCTGTTCAAGGAAATAACTCTAACATTCCTATAATCGATGTAATAAGCTTGATCTTCAAACCCTTCCGGACCATTATTAGGGAAATTGAACTGGGGCTTCCAGTATTTTGAAAATGAAATTTTCTTTCCTTCTAAATTCTTAACATACTCGTGATTACCGGGTGTGGCGATAACGGGGATGCTTTTCTTGAAAGGCTCGGTTGATGCAAAAAACTCAGCCCATTCGTAATCATTATCTGCGTGGTTTATGAGGTCGCCGGCATGGAGAACGAAGGCTGCATCAGTACATTTTAAATAAGCACTGCGCATAACCCTTGCCCATGTATCGTAAAGATCATTCTGTGCATCGCCCATGTAAATGAATTTGAAAGAATCAGCTGAATTGACGGGGCATCTATAGGTACTCCACTCACTCTTGTAGTCTTCTCCTTCAATTCGGTAAATATAGTGCTCGCCCGGATTCAAATCTTTGATTCTGGCACTGTGGTATCGCGATGTGTAAGAAATACCTTCAACATCTTTGTAATTCGCCACCACTTTTTTGATTTGAGACTCTTGATCGGCTCCCGGACCATTTTTGGTATAGTGCACTTCCATATCACGGTGGCTTGTGTCAGTTCGCCAGGTAACGGTTAGTTCTGTGTAGACGTCGCCTTGCCAGCTCAGACTTACCCTATCGGCAAAAGGAGCTGGTGCAAAATGCAATGCAGTATGCTCTGGCGGACTGTGCTTTGCCAGCAGGAAAGAATCGTTAGGCGAATGCTCTGTTTTAACCAGTTGACTTTTGGACGGTTTAAAATCAGCACAGGAATATAAAATCAGCACTGTACAAAAGACTGAAATAAGTCGATAGACACTTTTATTCACGTTCAATTCTAAACTTGAGATGGTATAAAATAACGCAGGGGAACTACCCCCTGCGTTTCAGAATAAACACAAAAATTAACGAATAGTACCATCGGGGTTTTTCGCCCAACCAATGGTCCAATCATTTGCTGCATTTTCAACAGCACCCACGAATGTAACCGACTCGAAAACCGGATTGACTGAAGAAGGATTAAAATTCTCTTTTGCTGTAACGGTCGTGCTTGGTACAAATTGATCAACACCGATACCAGGAATAGTCTCGAATGTGAAATCATCCGGGCTTTCTCCACCTGTTAGTGCATTATTGAAGAAAGGATTAGTTAGTGGATCTCCATTCATATCGAAAGTGCCGAAGAAATCCATGGCTTCATCCTTGATCGGATCGGCATTGTTAAATACATAGGAGTAAGCAAAAACATAGTCGCCATTTAGGTCAGTAACCATAATAGGCTCCAGTTTCAAGTCTTCATCAACAGACTCAGCCAAAATAGAGTTGTAGATCTTAAACGTATTTTCAATTGCACTGCCTTCGAAGAGATCGCCACCTTGCGATGCATTTTGACCCGGACCAAGAATGGTCAGGTTTGCTGCTTCAAGACTTGCAGTTTCCCTTAATCGGAATTCAGTCTCATCGTGATCTTCACCCTGACAGATTATGAATTGCATGGTTCCGTTGTAGTCATCTCCAACTCGGAATCCGTTATCTCCTGATTTGGTATTCAGAATTCGCGAAAGGTGTATATTTCCATCAGTAATGTAGAGTCCTTCTGCATCACATCTAAAGGCTTGGAAATATTCAACTGTATTAGAATCGTCACAACCCGAGATACGAAATCCGTTATCGGCATATTCACATCTCAAATAGCGAACTACAGCGTTTTGGGTTTCATCCAGTCTAAAACGATCCCAGTCTCCTGGCTGTGGGTCGCCCGTAGTCAATACAGCATCAGAAGTCATTACTACTGGTGCAGTTGATGTTCCATTTATGTTAACGGCAGAACCAAGCTGTGCTTCCACTTCAACAGCAGCATCAGCAGAAGAATTTAGATAAACAGTTACCCCAGCTTCTATAGTAAGGCTTGAACCAGAACCAAAGAACACACTGTTTTCAATGAAGTAGCTTCGGCCTTCGCTAAAAAGTACCTCTGTTCCATCAGGTACTATCCCATCAGATGGCAATGTTACATTGTACACTTCAGTACCACCAAGATCAATTGTTGGATAAACTGCCACGCTAATGGTGAATTGCGTGGCACCCGAAACGGTCCCAGCTGTATTTTCCAAAGCAAAGCTGTAGGAAATTTCATCGCCCTCCGATGCATCATTTTCTACTGCCGGAGTAGTGTAGGTAAAAGATGAAGCGCTTGCACTTATTGCAATTTCTTCCAGGAATCCACCATTTCGGTTTACGATAATCGCGGCAGCCGCGCCTCCACCGTCAAAGGTCATTTCTACATCAGTGGTTTCGCCCGGTGCCAGCACAACATTGTCATCACCTTGAATAGTGATTGCTGACGGATTGGGTGCGGGTGGATCATCTTCATCATCATCGTCGTTGCAGCTGTGGAGCAATGCAGTGCTCGCTAGTGCAAGGCAGATTACTGCCGTTTTAAATAAAAGGTTACTTGTTCTCATGACTTGTAAATTTGGTGTTCATATTAAGATTATCGAATATTTCCATTTATATCTTTAAACCATTCACCTTCAGCTGTCCAATCGTTGGCCATATTTTCTACAGCACCCATGTATGGAGCAGAGTCAAACCAGCTGCTTATTGAAGACGAATTGAAAGGGCTTGATGCAGAACCCACGAAGTTTTCCAGGTTTATATTTGGCACGGGCTCTTCAGTTAAGTTGTAGTTTCCACTCTGAAAGAAGAAAGTTTCGGCTTCTTGACCCCAATTGACACGATTGCTCCATACCCTGGAATTGTCGAGGACCATTTCGATACCTAGTTCTTGTAAATCTAGATCTTCTACTCGGGCAGCATCATCTGGAAAGTTGGTGACTAGCATATTTTGGAGAACACCGTAAGCACCTCGTCTAACTCTGAACCCACGTCTTGTGCCGAAGGTTCCGCCTTCTTCCCAGCCATTCCCGATCAAGGTGACATTGGCTATATTGAAATTGGTACGGGGTTCGTTCAAAAAAAAGTTTTCATCACTGCGGAATTCAAGTGATCGCGCCTGATTCCAATAGTTCAGCGGAATAAGTGTGGCCATAATATTTGTTTGAAAAAGCCAGAATTGGCCTTCGCCTTGCCAACCTTCATCGGCCCATAAACCATAGCCACCATGATTAATGGCTGCCAAATACTTAATTCTGAAATCGCCACCTCTGATCCGAATTCCTGTATTGTAGCACTCCCACACCTGGATGTGGTTTAAGTTTGTGCTACTCCCAACGCCGTATAGCTGTAGAGCGTGAAGTTCATCTTTGCCGGCGTATTCAATACGTATATAGCTGAGCGTACCGCTATTGTCTGTGTTGGAATTTCCGCCATACCTGAATCCGTCATTTAGAAGTATATCACCCTGATTTGTAGGTGCATTTCCATATAGAAATAAGCCACCCCAATCTTGTTGCTCAGGACCTCCGAGCAGCACCCTGTCACTGGTAAATACAATAGGCGCAAAAGCTGAGCCTTCTGCTAATATGCGAGAACCCTGAGTGATTGCAAGTCTGCTGACATATTGATCTGAAGGGCTAGAGCGAAAGTATACAGTTGTTCCTTCATTTATGGTTAGGGTGGCTTCGTTTTCAACTGAGACCACGCTGTCAATAAGCCAGTTAATACCCGAACTGAGCTTCAAATCTTCATTGATACGCCCCTTAACAACAGTAAATTCAATACCGTTTATGATTTCGTCTTTAATTGAATAAGGGTTGCCAGCACGTATACGGACGATTTGAGACTCAACGATGATTCCATCGCGATCCGTTACTCTGAAAACATGATTGAAATTCTCTCCATCTTCAGCATTTTCGGGAATTTGGAAAACGTGTGAGAAATCGAACCGGAATTCATTGCTGTATGTCTGGCTTTCAACCAACACGTCGTTCACAAAAATCTCAAAAAGAGCGATTCCAGCACTCGCACCTACTTGCAGATCTACTACGACCTCTGCTCCAGGTTCTTGCAAAATCAGACCTCCTTCGTAATTTAGTATAAGTACTGTTGGGGCTGGCCCTTCAAAGGGTTTGTCCTTTTCGCATGATGCGAAAAAAGCCATTGCCAAGGTAAAAAGCACAGTATTTTGGATAGCTCTTTTCATAATTTAAACGTTAATCCAAATCGGGTCCACCAGCCGAAGTAGGCTATTCTTGAAATACGCTCAGGGATACCCTGATAGCGAATGGCAGGGGCGTTCGTTATATTCACAAATTCTGCATAAACAGAAATTCTTTCCGTAATGCGTTGATTGACATTGAAATCGACCTGTAGGCGTTCATCCTGAATAATGTCATCATTTAAATTACCAGCCACAGAATTGAGGAAAGAGCCATTGTAATTGAGACTTATTCGAGAAGAAAAGCCTTTATAATCGTATCCCAACATAGCGTTCCAAGTGTGTTGTGCCTGTCCGGGCAAAGAGATATCATCGCGCTCCTGAGTAAAGGCATCTGACTCGGTGAAAGTGTAGTTCAACACCACGTTGAATCCTTTCAGGATACCTGGCAAGAAGTCGAGCTGTGACATGATACTGACTTCTACGCCGTACACTTCAGCAAGCTCACCATTTTGTTCTTGCTCGAAGCTAAAACCAGCTGTACCCGGGAATCCTGGAAAATCTTCAGCCAAAGATGGCTCGGACCGGGTGAATTGGAAACGGTCCATATGTTTGTAAAAGGCTCCAACTGAAATAAGTCCGGCATTGCTAAAATACCTTTCGAACATCAGGTCTAAATTGTTAGATAAGGATGGCTGTAGCTCTGGATTTCCCAAACGGAGTGTGATTGCATCAACATCGTAGTTAATGAAAGGAACAAGATCAACAAAATTAGGCCGTGCATAGCTTTGAGTATACGCAAATCTGATATTGGTCATTTTGTTAATGCTGTACTTCATTTGAAGGTTTGGCAATAGAAAACCATAATTGCTACCTCCCTGAATGGGCGATGCAATTACGCTGGTACCTTCTCTAAAAACATCAAAGGCATCGTAGCGCACATCGTTATATTCGTATCTAAACCCTGCAAGAACCATTAGCTGGTTTATTTGCAGTCTTGTCATAGCATAAGCGGAGTAGATGTCTTCAAACGCATCATAGGTATCACTTAAGGATAGTCTTCGCGAATCCCAGGCGTCGTCGCTTTGGGTAAGAAAACGACGATTTTCTTCAATGTAGTTGGTAAACGCTTCGTCGTCAATTAGTGGTGCTAGCCGGTACCGGTCGTTGAGATATTCAATAGGCTCTCTGTCGCTGATCACACGAGCGAAACTCTCTTCGAGTCCAAGAACCTGGTTTGGATCATTCCATGCAAAAACTACATTGTTTCGAAACTTGCTGTTCTGCTGCGAACGAACCTTGGCTCCAAATTTTATAAAGCCTTTGTATTCGCCCAAAAGGTATTCTCGTGTTACATTTATTTTCCCAACGATATTATCGGCTTGTGCTGATTCTTCGTCTTCTTCATAACGTCTAAAATCATTGAGCAGCAAAGGGTCGTCAAGAGGTGGGAAATTTCCGTAAATATCAAACTGGGGCACTTCGCTGTAGATACCCCCTTGGTTGCGGGCTACAATTCCCACTCCTTCCCTTGCAAAATCTCCGCGAGTACTGGCAAAATCGCGTTCGCTGTATGTGTAATAGCCACCCCATTCCAGAGTCCACAAGCCCATTTCATGGAAACCTTGAAGATTAAAATTGTGATTGGTTTTCAGCTCATCCCAGATATTTATATCGCGCCTAACTCTCCCTTCACCCAGGCTATCAAGGTCATACCATGTAGATGCTGCCCGATCAAAATCAAATCTCAAGCGGTTACGTACATCATTATCTTCACGCCTATTGTACATGTAATTGAAAATGATGTCGTGATTTTTATTGAATTTGTAGTCAATAGTTGCTGTAGCACCGATTCGCGTTCTATTGTTTTCGGTTTTACGAAACTGATAATCCTGCATCACTATTGTGTCTCCATCTAAAGCTTGCACAGGTCTGGGCAGCCCCTGCCATCTGGCGTCAATTCTATCTTCACTATTATCTGTTCCAAAGAAACTTACGCCTGTCATTATCCCTAACTTGCCCTGGGGCAATTCGTCCGTCGCAAAAAAGCGTTTCGAAATCCTAAATCGGCCAATGCCGTTAAATCCTCCGGAGAGGTCATTATAGCCTGCTCCTGCTTCTGCTCGAATACTAAGGTCAATACCTCTGGCCGTAGGTGTGCGTAGATTAATGTTTCCACCAATTGCATCACCGTCCATGTCGGGTGTAATGGCTTTAGTTACTTCAATTGATCCTAATTGATCAGCCGGAATTAAATCAAGCGCTTCTGTTCTCTGACCACTTTGTTGAACGCTGGGAATTTGCTCTCCATTAATGCTCACAGTAGTGAAGTGGACGGGTGTACCACGAATTGATACTTCAGAACCTTCCCCTTTATCGCGATTTATGTTGATGCCAGGAATTCGTTGCAAAGCTTCAGCCACGTTTACATCAGGTGTTTTCCCTATTTGGTCAGCTGATACTACATTTTTAATGTTGTCACTAGCTCTTTGCTGGTTAAGCGCCCGCTGGGTACCGTCGTAACTGCTAACTATATTGACTGCACCCAACATTTTACTCATTGATCTTAGTTTGATTTTTCGAAAACTGCCATCATCTTCAGGCATGTTTAGATTAATTTCTTTGGGCTCGTATCCCAGATAGCTTACTACAAGAATTATTTCACCTTGTGGCAACGTTCTGAATTCAAAATTACCATCAACATCAGTGCTTACACCATTATAGGTATCTTTAAGCACAAGCGTGGCTCCTGGCAATCTATCACCGGAAAGGCTGTCTTCTACCACACCCCGAAGACTATAGTTTTGGCTATATGCTGAAATTCCCATGAACAACATGGTGTAAATCAGAATGGATGTGTAGAATAAACGGGCCTTCATAATAATTGAATCATAATTAAAATCGAGATAGAAAAGATTAAAGCCACGACTATTTCAAGTGCATATACCCTGTAAAGTTGTCGCTGCTCTTTATCCTTTCTGTTTTCTGACATATTTCGATTCATTCACTTACGCCGGGCAAACATAAAACGGAAGTCTCCGAAGCCGAAAAATTTGTGTATCCGAATACGGGTGTTGATGTTACACTTCTGTAAAACCTGTTACATTTATTAGTTGTCATGTTACATTTGTCATTTTAATGCGCTGAATATCATTTATATATATATAACAAGAAGTACGGTCTCTCAAGCTGTTTAATACGCCTTAATTGAGATGTCGACCCCATCATAATAAGCATTACAGTCTTCGAATACGGGCCGCACTAAGTAGGGTCTTTCCTTTTTCCGGAAGGAATTTGATAAAAACACCTTGCCCATCTTTAGCTTCTGCAGCGAATGTGATTCTCGCAGGCATATTTAGACCGTAGTCACCGCCCAAATCAAGGCTTTCTACTATTCGCTTTCCATTTGCTTCAATATGGAATATTCTCTTTCCAGGCTCTTTTCTCACCTTTTCATCCACATCAGCAAAACGTCGACTGTAGGGAATATAATCTACCATGAATAATTCAACCTCGTATCTTCCATCAGGGACATCAATTTTCAGGGCATTAATATCTTCAATCATCGTTTGGTAAAGTGGATCCAAAAACTCAGTGGTGAGGATATCTTCCTTTGTTCCCGGTTTACCACCTACGTAAACCTTCTCACTACCGATATACCCGTAGCTTCCGGGTTTGTAACGTGGAGCGGGTACCCAGTTTATTTCGGTAAGTGGATCGAAAAAATACTGGTCAGTGCCGAGATTCAGCGCCAAATCAATATCAGCTGTCAGCTCAAATGGTATTTTGTCGAGCTCTTTTATCGCACAACGGCGCATTCCATCAGCCCTCACGCATATTTCGTATGTTCCGGGAAGGTGACGAAAACTCCATCGGGCAATGCAACGCTCCGGGACGGCGGCACCTACGAAACGGTTGTCAACGTAGAGACTGCATAAATTTGAATTACTGAATGCCCTAATTTCACCCTTCCATAGGCTATCTTCAGTAGAAGTGGATTGATAGATTAATTTTTCCTGCCAGACATGGCCCAGGTTGAGCTGTGGTTCTTCACTCATATAGCTCTGCGTGAGATGATATGCATCTTTTGGCTTACGATCGGCGGTGAGCAAACCTTTACTATTCAGATGAGATATAGCATCCACTCGTCGCTCAGAGCTGAAATCGATTAAATTCCATACACTGGCACCCGCGATGAATTGTCTTTCTTGAATTTGCGCCAAAAATGCCGACATAAAATCGAGTTGCCCTTCTGTTGTAAAGTCAAACCTCTCGGGACTGTTACTGCTCAAGCGCACATCTGAACCGGCTCCAAACTCACTCACCATTAACACCCTTTCAGGGTGGTTTTCGTGCTGCTCATCCATGAATTTCCCAAAATCTTTGTAGGTATCGTAATACCAGCCATGATAAAGGTTCCACCCTATAATCATCGGTACATCCAGAATGCCCGACTCTTCGTAAAGTGGATACTTGTGAACAGCCATGGCTGTGTAGCGGGTAGAATCCTCCTTGCGTGCAATTGCTTCGAGTTCTTTTGCCAGGAAAAGGGTGAATTCATTTCTTTCAGGAAGTTCATCTTCGGGAAGGAATCTATGCTTCCAGTAAATTTCGTTCATATACGCCCAGATCACTACGGATGGATGGTTGTAATGCTGACGAATCATTTCCCGAAGCATGTTTTTAGAATTCTCCGTAAATGCATCACTTATGGTAATTTCGTTCACTAAAGGAATTTCTTCCCACACCAAAATTCCACTCCGGTCAGCAGCTTCCAGAACTGCTCTACTTTGTGGGTAATGTGCTGTGCGTAAAAAGTTGCCCCCCATCGCTTTTAGCAAGGCTACATCCTTGCGGTGCATATCATCGCTCAGTGCATTTCCCAGGCTCCATCGATCCTGGTGTCTATTGGCTCCCTGTAACTTAAGCGGCGATCCATTGAGGAAGAATCCTTCAGAAGCATTAAATTCAAACCACCTGAATCCAAAGGGGTTGTACACTTCGTCCAGTAAAATGTCTCCTTCATAAATAGCCGTGCGCACAGTGTATACTGAAGGCTCCGAAGGGCTCCACAATTTGAAGTCGGTTAATCCTGATTTTTCCTGAATGAAGTCAAGAGTATCTCTTCCTTTGGTAGCCATGCTGGTAGCTATTTCATATACTTTTGAATAGGAATCATCGTAAACAGAACTAACGATTTTAAGCTGTGACTTTGATTTGTCGTGAAGCATGATTCGACCACGTATACGTAAATCAGCGCTGTTTTCATCTAAGCTCGTACAGTCTATAAACACACCGCTTGATCCATGATTTAATAAATCAAGATGCACCTGTTCCGTACTGATAAGCCAAAGATTGCGATAAATACCCCCGAAAAAGGTGAAGTCAGCACTGAGCGGCGGAATGGAGGTATCATGGCCATTGTCTACCTTTACTGCTAGAATATTGCCCCCCGGCTTAATATAGGGGGTAATGTCGAAGGTGAACGCAGTATAACCACCTATATGGTTACCTACCTCTTGGCCATTCACATACAGGGTAATTACCTGATTGGCACCTTCGAAGTGCAGAAAACGCCGTCTACCGTCATCAGGAACTTGAATCTTCTTGCGATACCAGGCTTCACCCCGGTAATAGCCGCGACTACCATCGGCAAGAACATCTACATTATTCCACGTATGCGGAATTCGAACTGGTAGCCAGGAGCTGTGATCATAGGATTCTTCACTCGCTTCGGGTAGGGAGCCTTTGTCAAAATACCAGGCGTCATTTAGGCTTATTTCTATACGTTGAGCGTATGCTGTAAACAGAGGTGAAAAAATTAACCCCACATTTAAGCAGAAGAAAACTGAGAGATACTTTAAATTCGTCATGTCGGTTATTTCTTTTGCGTAAGAGAATGAACCGATCTGGACGTCTTTAGACTGTAAAGTTAATGTTAATTGATTCTATTTTGCAAAGACTTTTCCTCGTTTTTCTCTTTTTGAGCTGTTATCTGCCTGTCGTGGATGCTCAGCACAATACTCAAAAGAAGGCATTTTCGATCCTAGGTGTAGGTGATGGTCTATCGCAAAATTCGGTATTGAGCATACATCGAGATGTTTATGGTATGATGTGGTTAGGTACGCGAGATGGTTTGAATCGCTATGATGCCTATCAGTTTGGTACCTACAAACATATTCTTAACGATTCTACCAGTCTTGGCGGTAATGTGGTAAATGGAATATGTTCAGATTCTCTCGGCAATTTGTGGGTAGCAGATAATAGCGGCCTTAGCATGCTTAACAGGGGAGCCGACGTTTTTGAGCACTACACTCTTCCCGCTGCCAAAGATGCCAACGAAGAATTGAGATTTGTTACCTCGATTGATGGTGAGATATATGCCTGTGGTTGGAGCGGAACCTACAAAGTGAATCCAGACTTGAATGCATTGGTGCGTCCTTCTTTCCTGAAGGCTCCAAAAGATCTAATGAAAGAGTCTGCATCGGGGCTTTGGCGTGATGAAAATGGCCGCTGGTGGTTAGCTACAACACGCAATGGGCTATATGTGATGGATAAGAGTGGTGCTGTAATCCGGCATTACCATCTCGAAGGTATCGGTGATTTTCAGATTTTGGACAATCGAATCGAAGCATTGCATTTTTATTCAAATGGCGACACATATGTCGCAACTTATGGTGCCGGAGTTTACCGTATTAATGATTCAGGGAAAATTTCAGGTCATTGGTGCAAAAATAGCGAGCATGCTTTAAACAACGATTATGTGCGGTGCATTGAAGCAGATCAAGAAGGGTTTATTTGGGCAGGTACCTTAAGTGGAATCAGCATCATTGATCCCAAAACGGGCGAGACAAAAGATTTATCAATTTTTTCAGGCCTAAAAACCCAAAAACGTGATATTTCCGTGCGCAGCCTTCACAGCGATCCTGCGGGTATTATGTGGGTAGGAACTTACCATGAAGGTTTGGCCTTTCATCACCAATTGCTTTCACGCTTTTTGTTTTTCGGTGCAGAGGACAAAAACATCTCAGATCCGGCAACATCCGTAGTTTCAGCATTTGCTGAAGGAGAAAATGGCAAGATTTACGCGGCCAGCGAAAGGGGTGGAATGGATATTTACAGCCCCGAAAAATCTTTGTTCAGTCATTTATCTCTTCGGCCCGATGGCCAAAGTGAAGAACTTCTGGTCAAATCGATGTGCTTTAATGACAATCTGGGATTACTCATCGGCACGTTCAAATCGGGTCTTTACATCTTTTCTCCTGAAAGTGAAAGTCTAACTAAGTTGAACATTGATGGCGAATCAAAATATCCAATGCTCAATGAGGACTTAATTAACTGCATTGTACCGGCTAAAGGAACCGAACATTACTGGCTGGGTACTGATCGAAATGGAGGCATACATCTGGCGGATGTTGGACGAAAAGAACTTTTAAAATTGCCTCACCGGGATACTCTCGTGAATCTTATCAATGATGCGCCAGTAAAACATATTTTACAAGATCGCCTCGGTAATGTTTGGGTTGCCACAAAAGGTTCAGGTCTAATTGGTTTTCATCCTTCAGGCGGAGTCTTCTTCCACGAAAAAAAAAAGGAGCTTGAAGAATGTAATCACTTGCTGGAAGATGACCAGGGCAACATCTGGATAAGCACAAACGGTTATGGAGTGGTAAGGTTTGATTTGAAAACACGAAGATATCACTCTCTCTCAACCAGCGACGGGCTCTTAAATAATACGGTTCTGGGGTGTGTTAAAGACGCTTCAGGTCATATTTGGGCCGGACTGTTTAATGGTGTGGCTAATATTGATCCAAAAGATTTCAGCATCCGAAATTATGATTATAGCCGCGGCTTTCCGCTATTTGCAGTAAATGAAGGGGCGGTATTCTCCAGTAAATCGGGCTATCTATTTTTTGGAGGCAAGCGCGGGTGGAGTGCATTTCAACCAAATACCCTGAGGGAAAATGAATACAAAGCACCAGTAGTTTTCACTGATATTCAAGTGATGAATCAAAGTATCGCCAAACTGAACTCTCTAAAAAATCAACACCTTCACCAAATAGAAGAGCTCACGCTTGAGCATCATCAGAATGTAGTGACTTTCACTTTTGCAGAGTTGAATTATATCAATCCAGCCAATAACACCTATGCTTACATGCTCGAAGGTTTTGATAGAGACTGGGTGATGGCGGGACAAAAACGAGATGTTACATATACGAATCTACCTGAAGGCAGCTATTTGCTAAAAGTGCGTGGGAGCAATAACGACGGAATTTGGAATGAGGATGAACTAACTCTCAGACTTGAAATTCTACCTCCGCCCTGGCGTACATGGTGGGCCTTTGTACTCTACGCCCTGTTTATCGTTGGGGGCATTCTGCTCATTCGCAACAATGCGCTACGAAGCGCAAAGCTCAAAGAAAACCTACGTCTTGGAGCTCTTGAAAAAGAGCGAATAGAAGAGAACCATCGACTCAAACTTCAGTTTTTTACCGATATAAGTCACGAAATTCGCACCCCCCTTACCCTAATTGTCAATCCACTTGAAGACGTACTCAAACGAGAAGATCTCAGCGAAGAACTAAGGAAGTCGCTTAAGACCATGCGCTACAACATTCGCCGTTTGTTATTGCTGGTGAATCAACTCCTAGAATTGCGCAAAATTGAAATGGGGAAGCAGAAAACAGAGCTTCAAGCCATTGAACTCAGGAGCTTACTTGGTAGAATTTGTGATGCCTACCGGGGCATGGCTGATAAAACCGGAATTAAGCTGAGTTTTGAAGCCGATCTACCGGCTCAACCTGTACTTGCCGATGTGGACAAGTTGGAAAAGGTTTTGCTCAACCTTCTGTCTAATGCTTTCAAATTCACTCCACAGGGAGGAGAAGTTAGCCTTAAGGCCAAATCGGTAGTTGTAAACAATAAGCAACACTGTGTGATTGAAGTCGGGGACACCGGAACTGGTATTGCCGCTGAAGATCAAGAACGGATATTCGAACGCTTTTACAAAGGGGGTGATGGACAAAAACAAGGTAGTGGAATAGGTCTCTCACTTGTGAAGTCGCTCATAAATTTGATGGGCGGTACTATTCATATGGAAAGTAGGCGTGGTAAAGGGAGCCGATTTATAATTGAATTTGTTTTCAAAAGCCATCCTGAAGGCAAGAAGCTTGTTGACCTAAATCAGGTTTTGGAATTGCCTCCAGAGTACCTTGTTCCTGTCAAAGATGAACAGTGGGAATTGAACTTAATGGATGGCGACGAAAATCGGCCATCTATCATGGTTGTGGAAGACAACGAAGAACTCCGACACTATGTGGTTCAGAAGTTCAGGAAGACCTTTCGTGTTATTCAGGCAGAAAGTGCCGAAGAAGCTATTGACCTTATGTCGGATACCTTACCCGACCTGGTCATTTCCGATATTATGCTGCCGGGTATAGATGGAATAGAGTTTTGCCAAAAACTCAAATCAGATGTAAATACGAGCCACTTGCCAATTATCATGGTTACGGCTCGTCAGAGTGATGAAGGGCGCCTTGAAGGTTTGCGGCACGGGGCCGACGACTACCTCATGAAACCTTTTATGATGGAAGAGCTGGAAGCCCGTATTAACAATATTCTGCAAATGCGGCGAAAACTCAAGTCGCATTACCGGAAAGAAGGTAGATTGGCTGATGACCTTGTGCCTGCATTGCCCAATCACGATAGGGAACTGCTCACCAGGCTGGATGCCATTATTGAAGAAAAGATCGGTGCACCCAACTTAAGTATTGAAGAACTTAGCAATGAATTAGGCCTGAGCAGAGTGCATCTTTACCGCAAGCTGAAATCGCTTATAGATCTTTCCCCGAGTAACTATGTACGGCATTTTCGTTTGCGAAAAGCCGCAGTTATGCTACAACAATCTGATATGCGGGTTTCGGAAATTGCCTACGCCGTGGGTTTTCAGGACCTGAACTATTTCAGCAAAAGCTTTAAAAAGCTATTTGGCTTGTCACCAAGCGAGTTCCGGGATACAATAAATCAGGAATCGGCATAAGCACTTATTGATTCTTAAAGGTAAAAAGAGCTTCTTCAAACGTTAAACGGTAAATTTCCTATTGCTACATATACCGTTGGTTGATGTGCATTTTGATGAAAGCATTCAAAACCAGTAAGATCTATTCGGAAATAAATCGCCCAAGCCCCATTTCGAGCCCTCGAATTTCCGCCAATCCTTTGAGACGTCCAATAGCGGTATACCCGGGATTGGTATTTTTTACCTGATCATCTAAAATGCTGTGACCATGATCAGGCCGCATAGGCAAATTGATTTTACGTACCTGCATAATTATAGAAAGCATAGAAACAACTTCAACCATATCCGTGCTGCCATTTAGGTGATCAGCTTCGTAAAAGCTTCCATCAGATTCACGCTTTACGTTACGTAAATGGACAAAATGAATGCGGTCGGTAAAGGCATCGATCATGGAAAGGATATCGTTCTCGGGTATAGCCCCTAGCGAACCTGTGCAGAAACATATGCCGTTGGCCATACTCGGTGCGGCGTCAAATAGCTTCTGATAGTCATCTTGCCTGCTTACCACTCTCGGTAATCCAAAAAGCGGAAAAGGCGGGTCATCAGGGTGCAAGGCCAATAGCAGATTGTTTTCTTCGGCAACAGGTACAATATCCTTTAAGAACTCAATTAAATTCTTGCGAAGTTCATCAGGTCCGATATCGCTGTAGGCTGAGAGTGCTTCCCGGAACGCTTCAACCGTATAAGTCTCTTCAGACCCGGGTAAACCTGCCAGAATGCTTCTTGTTAATTCGTCTTTTTCTAAATCAGAAGCAGTTTCAAATCGCTTTTTGGCTTTTTCTGATTCGGTTGATGAGTACTGTGCTTCTGGTCGTTTGAGAATGAATAAATCAAAAAGTATATAGTCAATCATATCAAACCGCAAGGCTCTGGCCCCGTTTGGTAGTTGAAAGGCCAATTGGGTTCGAGTCCAATCGAGCACAGGCATAAAGTTGTATGTAATGACCTTTATACCCGCCTCGGCCAAATTGATCATGGACTGCTTGTAGTTCTCAACGTATTTTTCGAAACCGCCTGAACGCTTTTTGATCTCTTCATGAACCGGAATGCTTTCAACTACCTCCCATTTTAATCCCGCTTGTTCAATCTCATCTTTTCTATCCCGAATCATTTCCAAGGGCCATACTTCTCCGTTTGGAATTTCGTGAAGCGCTGTAACCACGTGAGAACATCCCGCCATTTGGATATCTGCAAGGCTCACAGGATCATTTGGACCAAACCAACGAAAGGATTGTTGGAAGAGATAGGTTTTCATAAGCCTCCGTACGAGCTAAAACCACCATCCACCGGCACTACAATACCCGTAACAAAACTGGATGCGTCGCTGCAAAGCCAAACCAGGGTTCCTCCAAGTTCTTCAGGTTTTCCGAAGCGCTTGAAAGGTGTATTTGCAAGGATTGATTTAGCCCGATCTGTAAACGAACCATCGGAATTGGTCAATAAACTTCGGTTTTGTTCGGTGAGAAAAAATCCCGGCGCAATTGCATTTACACGGATTCCTTCGCCGTACTTTTCAATCATCTCCGTACTGAGCCATTTGGTAAAATTATCAATAGCGGCTTTTGAATTGCCATAACCCAATACCCTTGATATTGGTTTGGAAGCAGTCATCGATGAAATATTAACTATTGTACCTTTTTTAGTTTCAGCCATATCTTCCCCTAAAACTAAAGATGGAAGTACCGAGCCGGTAAGATTTAATTCAACCACTTTTCTGTAGGACTCAACATCGAGATCAAAGAAATTTTGATGGGGTGAAATGGTGGCTCCGGGCATGTTTCCCCCCGCTGAGTTTACAAGAATATCAATTAAACCAAATTCTTGATGAATCTCGCTCCGTGCCTTGTTTAGTTCTGCTTTAGAAGTTACACTCGCTGCTATGTAAATAGCTTTAAATCCTTCATTTCGCAGTTCTTGAACTTTGTTTTTCAGTTTTACTTCATCTCTTGCAATCAATGCAATTTTTGCTCCCGCAGCACCTAATGCCTTGGCCATAGCGAATCCGAGCACCCCAGAACCACCTGTGATTACCGCAGTTTTGCCGGCGCACGAAAAAAGATCATTGTTCATTTGATCGATTCATTAATATTATTTTAAATGCCTTCTTAGAATTGAAGGTATTCAATTCTTTTTGGGTTGGCTTAAATCTCTTAAGCACTTTGAGAAAATCCTGATCGTAGGAATTGGGATCCAGCCTTTTCGAAAACTCCTTATGTAGTTTATTAAGCGTCACTTAAATTTAAGACGCTTTAAATTAAATAATCCCCGAAATTAAATTTCAGGCTGATGCTCTCACTTCGCGCAAACTCTTAAGTGCTCTTGATATTTGGGTCTCTACAGTTTTCACCGATAAGTTCAGCTCAGAAGCAATTTCGTGGTACTTTTTTCCGTCATGTCGGCTCATTAGGAAGATACGTTTGCAACGCTTAGGAAGATCATCTATAGCAGCTTCCACACGAAATACTGCATTTTTCCAGTAAAGACGCTCTTCAGGATCGGGATCAGCAGCCGGTATGTGTTTAAAGGCTTCTGAATCAAGACTGGATTTTCTGCTATTTTTTCTGATCAGATCAAGAGCTCTGTTTCTCACACTGGCAAAGAGATAGTATTTCAGATCTGTTTTAATCTCTAGCTCCTTTCGCTTCTCCCAAATTTTCAGAAAAACGTCCATAGCACATTGTTCTGCTTCAAAACTATTATCCACATATTTCATAGCAAATGCACACATTGCAGAGTAGTAATTGTCAAAAATAGATGCGTAACCTTTTTCCGGGTTTTCACCCAGAAGTTCATTGATCAATTTGGCCTCTTTCTGTGGGGTCATATTTGGAGCATTTTGTCTGCGCTTTGACACTTATTTGCGCTCAATTTCTTCTCCAATTTAGTTTTGTACACCCTACACTTCCAAGGATTTCCAACTGAAAATCAACGGGAACGTTTTCGGCAACGTTCCCGAAATTTTTTTCAATTTGAAATGCGTACATTTTACACCTAAATTCAGGCTTAATTTGGGACACACTACCATAAAAGATATCGCTCGAAAATTAAAGATTAGCACCTCTACGGTTAGCAGAGCATTGAGGGATAAATACGATGTAAATCCCGAAACGCGTCAAAGAGTGCTTGACCTAGCCAGAGAACTTAACTATTTGCCGAGTTCGCAGGCATTAGGACTCAAGCAAAAAAAGACTTTAACGATTGGCGTCGTTGTACCCGAAATTGATAATGAGTTTTTTAGCGATGCCATTTACGGGATTGAAAATGTGGCCTTCGAGCGCGATTACCATGTAATGATTTGCCAAACCAGAGACTCTGCCGAACGAGAAGAGCGAATCGTAGAGAAATTACTGACGGCAAGAGTGGATGGGATTATCCTTTCAATATCGAGCAGTGTGACGGACGTGAAGCATCTAAAAAGAGTTATGGAATACGATGTGCCCCTTGTTCTTTTCGATCGGATTAGCGACGCAATTGACACGCATAAAGTGCTAAACGATGATTACGACGGTGCCCTAAAAGCAGTTGAGTAT
>JGI12048J13642_10011666_pt1 | contig 30189 bp, 25 predicted proteins | sample ElkSlonscriptome_16_FD_13642 | JGI IMG/M metagenome (IMG submission 13642)
CCCGGCCAAATTGATTTTCACCTTGCCCGATTCTCTTTGCCATAATACAGAAACACCGCTTTCGCTTTTGCCATCGGTTTTGGTTGATTCCAAAACTATTTTTTGAAAACTTGGATCGAAGGTTTCTTTGACATCCTCGTTGAGATATTCAACTTCATTTCGCAAATACTCGTTATTTGCGAGGAGTTCGCGCTGTTCTTCTTGAGCGCTGATCAACTCCTCTTCCGCATTTTCGCGCTCTATGTATTGCCAAAAGGCGAGCAACAAAGCAACTGAGGCAGCCGCAGCCCACACCAAGGGCCAAGTCGTAGATGTTTTCGATTGAAGAGGAATTACTTTCTTTTCCTCAGGAGATTCAACCTTATCTTCTTTTATAGTGCTACTCGCATTGTCAGCAGGTAATTGTGAATGTTTAGATACCTCAGACATAATAGACGATTTCAATCCTTCAGGAGCCTTTACCGCACCAATAGTGGCAAGCATTTCCAGATCCATCTCAGCCTCCACCAATGCGGCTTTGATTTCGGGATATATTTTGGATAAGCACTCTACTTCTCGGCGTTCCTGATCAGAAACATCGCCAAGAGCGTATTGCTCCAAAATTCCGGTCTCTATGTATGCCTTAACGTCCATTTCCAAAAATTGTCCGTAGCTCTTTCATTGCACTTCTTATCCGTGTCTTAACGGTACCCAGCGGAAGGTCAAATTTCTCTGCAATTTCAGGATGACTAAATCCCAAAATATACGAATGCTCAACCAAATCGCGCTGATCTTCATCCAGCCTTGAAAGTACGGTCTTTAAATCTTGTTTTACCGAAGGATCAGGGGAAGTAGAACCCTCACCATCATATACGACCTTCAATTCCGATTGGATTTCCGACTTTCTATTTTTCTTGCGAATGGCGTCAATCGACTTGTTCTTGACGATTCGCATCAACCAGGTAAACAGCCTGCCTTTATCGGGATCGTAAGATTTTGAGTTTTGCCATATCTTGACAAATGCTTCTTGAAGCACGTCGCCCGCCACAGCCTCATCGCCTACCATTCTCAATATGACTCCGTAAAGCGCATCCGAATAATTATCATAAAGAAGGTCCATTGCTTTCACATTGCCTTCTTCAAATAATCGCACTATTTCTTTTTCTACCGGAGCCACTTTCTAATAATGCTCAAACTTAAAACAAAGTTTTGACCGGGTGACAGTTTCAGTCTGCCATTCTGTAAAGAATCAGCTTATTATCTGTTCCCCTTGTGCCAAAGGACATTATAGAATCAGCATTAGCGACCTCAAATCCCTCCTTGGCAAGATAAAATTCACCCCGCTTCGTCTCGCTTCGCAATTCAAGAATTTCCTTTCGCTTTCGTTCAATCATAAAGGCGGTAGCACTATGAACGTAGTTAGGGCCGATGATATATAGGGGTTTCCCTTCGGTGATTTTTGCCACCTCTCTCGCTCCGGCTGCATAAGTGGCGCCTTTCGCATCTCTGTTTGGAAGAACAAACCAATCAAACCCTACTCGCACTACCAGTAAAAAGATCCCTAGCAATATCCAACGTCTCTCTTTTTGTTTGAAATAAACCAGCGCAATAATCGCCATAGCTAAGGTGAGAACCGCCAGTTTAAGTATTGGGTCGGCTACGCCCAAGTCCATAATCCGGCTGACGGCGAACCAAGGCGCCAGTGACCCAAGCACCATTATACCCAGCAGCATGAACTGAATTATTGAAGAGACCCGAGGTTCTGATTTTCTTTCGGCTATGGCCAAAAGCCCGAATAGCAACGGCAGAAACATGAACAAATACCGTGGATGAACTCCGGGAGAGGTCCAGTAAACGATGATGTTTAAACCAAAAACCAAGATTAGGAATCGACCAAAATCATTAGTCCACAAATCTTTGAATGCTCCTTTTCGAAAAAGGAAAATGATAAATATCGTCCAAGGAGCAAAGTGGTATAAATTCTCCAACGGAAATTCGTAGAGCGCTTTTAACGAATCAACAATACCATGATCAGTCACTGTTCGTTTGCTTGACTCGACCCACAGCGTCTCAAAAAGGTCTGCCAATGGTTGGGGGTTCACCTGCAGATAAGCATAGTAATAAAATCCCACGGGCACGATAAAAAACAAGGCGCCGACGAAATGCATGGGGTGAAAAACAATTTTCCAATTCTTGGTATAAATTGCAAAAGCGATAATGGTAAATCCTTGAAAAACGATTGGCGGAAGCCCCTTCATCAAATAGGCGACGGCGCTAAGAAAATAAGTAGATGCAAAGAGCAGAAAATACGTTTGCCGCTTTCCCAAGTAATAGAATAGCATAAAGTTGGTGAATATGATCGCCGAGAAGGCAATATCAATCAAGCCCAGAAAACTGTCGTAAAACAAAATCCTGCCGCTGGTTATGGTCATAATTGCCACTAACCAACCTGTTTTCTTTCCGAGCGATTCCCCTATAAAGCGTATGATCAGCAGACCATAAAGCAAAATGGCCAATACAACCGGAAAGCGCAGTGCAAATAGTGACGGTTCACGAAAAAGCTTGAATGAGCCGGCGATAATCCAATTGTATAACGGAGGCTTATTGTAATAATAAACCCCGTTCACTGTAGGCGCAATAAACTCTTCGTTGAAGAGCATTTCAAGTGCGATTAGCGCGCGAAGGCTCTCATCGGTGTGAATAAAAATATGGTGGACGCCCAGATTGATTAATAAAGCAGGCACCAGCAAAACGGCAAAAAGACCGTAGTAGAAATTATCGCTTTGTAAAAGTCTGGAATTCATGAACGCCTATCAGCGCTCAAAAATAGCATTTTGGATCAGTCTTCGAGCGCGGTCAAGATGGCTTCATCAAGAGGAGTAGCCCCCGAACGGTACCGATGAATTAATTCTCCTTTTTCGTTGATTAGAAATTTCTCAAAGTTCCAATTTATATCTCCCGTGAAGTCAGCGTTTTCTTCGGCAGTAAGCCATCGAAACAGCTCGTGTTGATCTGAACCTTTCACACTCACCTTTGCCGCCATGGGAAAAGACACACCGTAATTTTTCTCACAAAATGCAGCAATTTGTTCATTCGAGCCCGGCTCTTGTCCGCCAAAATTATTCGCGGGGAAGCCAACAATTACCAGCTTTTCTCCCATTTCATTGTGTAGCTCTTCCAACTGTTTGTATTGAGGAGTATAGCCACATTCCGAGGCAGTGTTTACAATCAAAATTTTCTTTCCCTTAAAGTCTTTGAAGTCTATGGTACCTCCCTCAAGCGCAGGCACTGAAAAGTCATAAATCGTCATGTCGTGGTCGTTTTGAGCTGAAATCGCAATGGTAAAAAACAGGGCTAAAATCAGGCTTAGCTTTTTCATAATGGGTTCAAATTATGTTGGAATGAAAACTCTTATTGTGGATAATTGTTCATATGACAACTTCTAAAGAGCACTATTCGAATGTAAATTGAACGCAAAAAAGTGATGGATCGAACGTTTAAGAAGATGGGAAGCCACGTAAAAGTAGAGCTTGGAAGCTATGCTCAAGCTATGGTTAAAAAGCATCAGGGCCTGAAAATCTACGTAGGCAGCGACAGTCAAAATTATTCGAAGAAAACCCTTTACGCCACTACCGTGGTGTTTCGGTTTGAAAATAATGGCGCCCATGTGATTTATCACCGAGAGGCTACCCCACTGGTCACGGATATGTGGACACGACTTTGGGGAGAGCTTCAGCGCAGTATCGATGTGGCGGGCTACTTGAAATTTGAATGTGACGTGCCCATTGAACAGATAGATCTCGATTTAAACTCAGATCCTGAGTTTCCATCAAACAAAGTTTTCCAAGCTGCGGTAGGGTACGCGCAAAGTATGGGATACAAAGCCAAAACGAAACCCGACCTCCTCATGGCTACATGGGCGGCGAATGTCTTGGTGAATTAGTAGTCCCTCTTGTCATCTCGTGCCGAACGTTCGAATGCCGAGTTCATTACGCTTAGAATAAGGCTGAAAAGCAAGGCCCACCAGAATGTGTCAACTGTAAAATCATCAACTATCCAAGCGGCCAACTGTATTACAAGAGCATTGATAACGAGGAGAAACAATCCTAATGTGAGAATGGTAACAGGGATGGTAATGATAACCAAGATGGGTTTTATGAAAATATTCAGAAAACCAAGAATGACTGCCACAACCAGGGCAATCCAGAAACTCTCTACATGAACTCCGGGCAAGGCCCATGCTAAGGCGAATACCAAAAGCGCGTTCAGGAGTAATTTTATCAGCATGTTCATGGGGTTCGAAATTAAAAAAAGCGACACACTTTACGCATGTCGCTCGTAATAAATTGTAGTTGATTCAATTCAGCACCATCTCAATAGCGCCGCTCTTTCCGCTTTTAACTTCGAGAGCACGGGAGAAAGCTAGTAAATTTTTGACGGTCTGTTTATTCGGGCTCTTCACCTCTTCACCACGGTGGGTGAGAAAACGGCGGCTTGCCTTTTCTTTGTTAGAATCAAATAAAAAATCAGAAGTAAAATTAGGCATAGGCGTTTTTTGTTTTTATGGAAGTAAAACGCCCATCCATCTCTGATTATTATCTCAACATCAAAAATTATTTCGTCAATTTGATATTATGCTTGTCAATCATCTTTCTCATATTAATGAGAGCGTAGCGCATGCGGCCCAAAGATGTGTTGATACTCACATTGCTTCTTTCGGCAATTTCTTTAAAGCTCATCCCTCCGTAATGACGCATCATCACAACCTCTCTTTGTTCTTCGGGAAGTTCTTCAATCAGTTTGCGAACATCTTGGTTAATTACCTCATCAATCCACTCATCCTCAACGTTCTTCTCTTCACGAGGAATAGACGCAAACGGATCATAATCTTCATTTTCTCTGACGAAAGGCATTTTCTTTGACCTTCTGAAATGATCGATAGACAGGTTATGCGCTATTCTCATAACCCAAGGAAGAAATTTTCCCTCCTCATTATAGCGCCCCGCTTTTAAGGTGCGAATTACTTTTACAAAAGTTTCTTGGAATATGTCGTTGGCGAGTTCTTCATCTCTCACCAACATATAAACCTGCGTGTAGATGCGGTCTTTGTGTCTAGACAAAAGTGCCTCAAATGCAGATTCATTTCCTCCCAGATATAGGCGAACCAGTTCTTGGTCCGTAGCCGAATTAGAATGCATACTTTCTCCTTTTAATTAGTAGTAGTGATAAAAAAAATTCAGGAGTAGATTTATGCTATAGGCTAAATGTGTTTTTGTGTCGTCTTCAAAAAAAATGCTCGCACATGTATACGAACAACAGGATACTAAGATATGTTATTTCTACGTTGCAGGCAAATATGTAATAAATTTGCGGTTCCAAAAAATGTTAATCCCCGATATCCTATATGAGTACAAAAACGGCTAAGCGCGTTGATTCCAAGACACACATCATCATAAAAAAAGCTCGTACTCACAATCTTAAAGGAGTGACCATTGCCCTACCCAGAGGGAAGTTTATCGTTATTACGGGCCTTTCCGGGTCGGGTAAATCTTCGTTGGCTTTTGATACGTTATACGCCGAAGGTCAAAGAAGGTATGTTGAAAGCCTATCTTCCTATGCACGTCAGTTTATGGGGAAGATGGACAAGCCCGAAGTCGATTCCATTGACGGTATTTCTCCTGCCATAGCCATTGAGCAAAAAGTGACCACTCGTAACGCACGCTCCACCGTCGGAACTTCTACGGAAATCTACGATTATCTGAAATTGCTTTTTGCCAGGATTGGCAAAACCATTAGTCCCGTATCAGGGGAGGAAGTTAAGCGAGAAACTGTTACCGATGTGATGGATTTTTTTCATTCACTCGCCGAAGGAAGCAAATGCATGGTTATGGCCCCTATTTTCACGAGAAAGGGTCGTACATGGGAACAAGAGTTTGATATTCTCAAACAGCAAGGCTTTGCTCGGGTTAAGGTCGATGATGCCGTAGTGCGCTTGGAAGAAGCGAAAGCCAAAAAAGGATCGAAAGTATCCATCGTACTGGACAGGGTAGTTCGAAAAGCTGACAACGAGGAGAACGATACCCGTGTAGCTGATTCGGTGCAAACCGCATTTTTCGAAGGAGAAGGCGAATGTCAAATTGAAGTTCTGGATGGAGAAAAGAAAGGAACTCACCCCTTCTCGAATCGTTTCGAAAAGGATGGAATGACATTCGACATTCCTTCAGAACATTTCTTTAGTTTTAATAATCCCGTCGGAGCATGTAAAGTCTGCGAAGGGTTTGGCAGCGTCATCGGGATTGACCCGGACGCCGTAGTGCCGAACAAAAGTCTCAGTGTTTACGAAGACGCCATCGTACCCTGGAGAGGCGAGAAATTGAGTTTGTGGAAAGATGAATTGATTTACAACGCGGATAAATTCAATTTCCCGGTTCACAGACCTTTCAATAAACTCACAGAAGAAGAGGTCGACTTACTCTGGACGGGCAATAAGTATTTTAAAGGGCTCAATGAATTCTTTAAGTATTTGGAGTCCAAATCTTACAAAATTCAATACCGCGTAATGCTCAGCCGGTATCGGGGAAAAACCATTTGCCCGGAATGCAAAGGATCACGCCTTAGAAAAGATGCCACTTATGTGAAAGTCAGCGGATATTCAATTGTCCAATTCCTTGCCATGCCGGTGAGCAAAAGTGTGGTGGCTTTGCGCAACCTCAACCTCTCAGAAACTGAAGGTCACGTAGCTAAACGCATTTTGACGGAAATCACAAACAGGCTGCAGTATCTCTGCGATGTCGGACTCGGATATTTAACGTTAAACCGTCTTTCGAACACCCTTTCGGGAGGTGAATCTCAACGGATTAAACTGGCTACCTCTTTGGGAAGTAGCCTTGTAGGCAGCATGTACATTCTGGATGAGCCGAGTATCGGTTTGCACCCACATGATACCAATCGCTTGATCGAGGTACTGCGATCCTTGCAAAAGTTGGGAAATACGGTAATCGTCGTCGAGCACGATGAAGAAATCATGAAAGCCGCCGATCAAATCGTCGACATGGGACCTGAAGCAGGAACGCATGGCGGAGAGTTGGTCTTTCAAGGAAATCACGAAGAACTTCTGACGGCTCAGAACTCTCTAACGGCCGACTATCTGACGGGTAGAAAGGAAATTGAATTGCCCAAGAAAGTACGTACTTGGAAAAACTCGGTAACCGTAAAGGGCGCTCGAGAAAATAACCTTAAAGACATTGATGTACAGTTTCCTTTGGAATGTCTGGTCGCCGTGTCGGGAGTGAGTGGAAGCGGCAAATCCACTTTAGTGAATAGCGTCCTCTACCCTGCTCTCCAGAAAAATCTCGGAGAATACGGGAATAAGATGGGCGACCACGATGGACTGGAAGGTGACTTGAAGTTGATTAAAGCCATTGAGTTCATCGACCAAAATCCGATTGGTAAAAGTTCTCGATCCAATCCCGTTACATACGTAAAAGCCTTCGACGAAATAAGGCAATTATACGCTTCGCAAAAATTGGCAAAACTCAGAGATTACAAACCGGGTACATTCAGTTTCAACGTAAAAGGAGGCCGATGTGAAACCTGCGAGGGGGAAGGCGTTGTAAAAATCGAAATGCAATTCATGGCGGATATTTTCCTGACCTGCGAAAGCTGCAACGGCACGCGCTACAAAGAGGAAACTCTGGAAATTAATTACCGCGGAAAGAATATTGCGGAGGTTTTATCAATGACGGTGAGTGAGTCCATTGCTTTTTTCGAAGAAGATGAAAAGAGCAACGCGGCTTGTAAAATTGTAGCTAAACTAATCCCCTTGGAGAAAGTCGGTTTGGGTTATGTACAGTTAGGACAATCGTCAAACACGCTAAGTGGTGGCGAGGCGCAACGCACCAAGCTAGCTGCATTCTTAGCAAAGGGAGATTCAGAACCTCACACCCTATTCATATTCGATGAGCCTACTACGGGACTTCACTTTCACGATGTTGCCAAACTGCTGGATAGCTTTAATGAGTTGATCCACCGTGGCAATAGCGTTTTTGTCATCGAGCACAACACCGACGTGCTCAAAAGCGCTGATTGGATAATAGATATGGGACCCGAAGGAGGCGAGGCAGGCGGCCAAGTGGTTTTTGCCGGAAGACCCGAAGACCTGGCAGCACAAAAAGGCATTTTAACGGCGAAGTATCTTAGGGAAAAGTTTACTACCTGATCAAATTGATTGTTCCGAATTTGTCGATGGTTTCACTTTGGCAAATTCCGCTGTACTTCACGTAGTAAGTGTATGTCCCTGCCGGAACGAAGAAATCTGAACCTGATTTTGCTCCGTTCCACCCTTGATCGGGATCCGTCGTTCTGAAAATCAACTCTCCCCATCTGTTGTGAATGGTGAATTCATAATCATCCAATTCACTTTCACCGGAGGAAATTTTGAAGATGTCATTGATTCCATCTCCATTTGGCGTGAAAGAATTTGGAATGAAAACCAAAGGTTCAGGCTCAATGCCATCGACAATGTATTGACCGACCTGTTCACAACCACCCAAATCGATATACGAGTAATTATAAGTACCACCTCTGGTGACTGTTATGGTATTTCCTGTCAGGCCATTCTCCCAATTGAACTCCAACGAGTTCACGGGAACTGAAATGATTTCTCCTACACCTTCGCAAATTTCAATGTCAAAAGAGGATGTTTGATCAGTTCCCAAGCCTATTTCAATGCTTCGGGAATCGGAACAAAGTCCCGTCGTGACACTAACCACATATACTCCCGGTTCTGTTACCGAGAGCTGCGGGCTTGTTTCGCCCCCGGGTTGCCATTCGTACGATGCGTTTTCAAGCTCATACCCATTTTCCAAAAGAACTGAATTTTCATAATGGCAGATGTCTCGATCCGGTCCAAAGTCAAGCGGTAATTCACTTACCATTGTTATGGTGTCTGAGATGGTGAAAGGATTATTACATCCATTCGGAACTATTTCAGCTTCTACGGTGTAGAGGCCTTCAAATTCACCGTCGTAAACAAAGTCTGCTTCACTTCCTGCTTCATCTCCATTGACGAACCATGTGTAAGAAGTCATTCCTGAAGTATTGTCAAGTTCACCTTCCAAAATCAACTCCCCGCAAACTCCCGTTTGGTTTAGCGTCATAGTCCCATCTATGACCGGCGGCTCGATAAACTCAATGGTCGTCGATACCACATCTTCCCCATTACAAGTTGAAGGATTACCGGCAGTGAGGGAAATGGTATAAGTTCCATATTCTCCGAATGTGTGTGTCGGTGCAGGTTGAGACGAGGTATTGCCATCACCAAAATCCCAACTATACGAAAGCGCATTGGATGAGTTGTTTTCAAGCTCAATCGTCAAACCACATTCCGTCTCGTAAGTGTTTCCTATTTCGGCAATTACGTCCCCCAACCCTGTCAGCTCCTGTTCGACGGTCTCATCCAAGGAACAGCCTTCATCCACTGCATATAAACCAACGGTGTTCATACCGTCAAGATTTGCGAATTGATGGGATGCATTGTAGCTGGTATACAGTGTGTCACCATTGATAATCCAGTAAAAATCCAGAAACTCATCACCGCCCGTGGTATTGAAAAAAGTGACGGTTGACGTTTCACAATCAATTTCCGACTCAAAGCTTGGTAAGAAATCCTCGGGAGAGAAGATATCGATAGTAAGGCTGACGGTATCAGCCAGGTTACAACTGAGTGAATCGCTGGCAATCATAGACACCGTATAAATTCCGGGATCTTGAAATACATGAACAGGTTCAAATTCATCACTGGTAGAACCATCTCCGAAATCCCATTCGAAGGTGTCACCCACCGAAAAGTTAGAAAATGAAATTTCATGAGGCGCACAGCCATCTAATTCTGAAGGAGCTGAAAATGCGGCATTCACCCCGCTCAATTGGAAATCGATTTTGAAAACTCCAACATCCCAACTAGTATTTTGATTAGGAGCAAAAGCGTCGTCGCTCGTGTTAAAGCCACCTCCTGAGCACACCCCTTGATAGACTATACCTGACTTATCAAAACGACTGGTTCCACCATCTACGTGATCATTCGTGTAGTATGTTCCAAATGCCAGACTATCCAAATCGTCAATAAAGGCAGCCAAGTAAAATTGACCTTCTCCTGATGTAAAAAAAGCATCATCGGTTGTTGGCAATTCTTCTACGGCACGACATGCAGATATATAAACTCGATCGCACCTATCAACAAGAAACGCCAGCGGAACTCCACCTGCTCCGTTAAATCCTTCTAACCCCCCAATGGCAGTACTGGCCAAAATATCTGAAAGTTCAGGATTAAATTTAGTTATGAAGAGCTCTTTATTTTCTGTAGTAAACACATCATCCGTAAGTGGCCATACATCTCCTCCTCTGGTGCGTCCATAAATCCAAACATTATCGTCATTATCTAAATCCATAAAGTAGCCTTGCTCATCCTGATCCGTACCAACGTATGTGGAATACAATAAGTCACTGCCATCTGCCGATAATGTGCTGAGGGTGGCGTCAGGATCATTTGCACCACCGGGATCTTCTTCCTGATAAACTCCTGCTGTGGTAGGGTAGTCGCTACTATTAGTTGAACCCGAAAAAACTACATTGCCATTTTCAGCAATTCTTACATTGAGAAGAGCATCATCTCCGCTTCCTCCTATATATGTGCTCCAAAAAACTACAGATAAATCAGCACTTAACTTAGCGCCAATTCCGTCTGACAGACCATTTAAAGTATTGGAAAAAGCACCGCCGCCGGTAGGGAAATCATCCGAACTCGTTGCTGAAGCTAAATAAACGTTTCCTTCCAAATCCAAACTTACTTCCCCTCTGCGCAGATCATATGTGAACACGTTGATCGGATTGGTTCCATCTTGGCCGCTACCCCCTAGATATGTCGATGCTAACAATTCAGTTCCATCGGCAGAAATTCGTGAAATAAAAATATCCGATCCACCTCCTGAACTTTCTTGATAACAGCCGGCCGTAGTTGGAAAATCAAGATCATTGGTTGAGCCAAATACAACCAACTCACCAAAAAGATTCGCAGAAGCTGAGTTTGGATATGTATCATCCTTGCCCAAATAAGTTGCATAAAGCTGTTCGGTGGCATCCGGTGAAAACTTATTAATGACAGCGTTTACTCCAAAGTCTCCCTCATAATTTTCCTGAATCGCACCGTCAGTTGTAGGAAGTCCCGGCCCGAAACCAATTCCAAAACTGAAAATATTGCCTTCCTGATCATAAGCTGCACCGTGTCCGTAGTTATTGTCACCTGTAGATCCCGTCAACGTGGCGCCAATGAGAAGTGGATCGATTACCAACTCATAATTTTCATCATATTCGGCAATCTCAAATCCGAACCCCTCTTCAACCTTTATAAAGCTTACATCTACAGCTATCTTTTTGCCGGCAATGACCTGATAGGCCTCAGGTATTATTTCTTTTACCAGACCATAAGGCGTGGTATAAATTATTTCATCTCCTTTAATGTCTGCTTCGACACCTGAGAGTTCCCAGCGAATTTGACTCGGATCAGCACCAGCTTCGACTATAAAATCGTATTCGAGGTGTCGCTTCGGGTGCATTTTGTACAAGACATCAATACCCGAATAAATATTCGCTCTTCTGACCTGTTCCACATCGTGAAGGCCTGTTACCCAATTTTCTTGAGAGCCAAAGAAATAATTGCGGACTATGGTCTTAGATTGCTCTCCCTCTGCACTCGCATCGGCATTGTGGCCGATAAACTTCCATGAAAATCCGAAAACGGGAACTGCGGGCATAACTTCAGAATAGGCATGCGCCGAATCATGGTGGGCTTTTAATGCCTCAATGGGAGACATCCCTATAGTAAATCCGTCGGCATTTAGGTAAGCCGCATATCGGGGAGTATATATGGCATGGGAAAAATCACCTTCAAACTGTCCCTGATTCGGCCGAAAGGCTATTTCCTCATGGCTATGCGGTGTTTGAGAAATTTGCTGTGCAAGCAAACAATTCGAAAAGACCAAAAAAACAAGGGAGATAATTACAAATGGTCGATTCACGGTATTTCGGTTTAAGTGGTTTAGGTTTCTTCTTTGAACTGCAAATCAAAAAGTTTCTTGTAATGCCCTTCGGCGCTCAATAGCTCTTGATGCGTTCCTTGCTCGATTATCTCACCTTTTTCCAAAACGATTATACGGTCTGCCTTTTGGATGGTACTCAACCTGTGGGCAATAACGATACTCGTTCTGTTTTTTGTAAGGCGATCAATCGCGTGTTGTATCATTAATTCTGACTCCGTATCGACCGAAGAAGTTGCCTCATCGAGAATTAAAACCTTGGGATTGTACACATAAGCTCTGATGAAACTGATCAATTGACGCTGCCCGACACTGAGCATCCCTCCCCTTTCTTTCACATCGTAATCATAACCACCCGGAAGTCTTTCTATGAATCTCCCGGCACCTACAGCCTCAGCTGCTTTTTTTACCTCCTCTATTTTTATTCGGTCATTTTGGAGGGTGATGTTATCTGCTATTGATGCTGAGAACAAGAAAACATCTTGCAGAACAACGGCAATTTCATTTCGCAGATAATCTAAATCGTAATCCCGAATGGGTGTTTCGTCTATCTTGATTTCTCCTTTTTGAAATTCGTAGAAGCGATTGACCAAATTTACGATTGAGGATTTTCCTGCACCCGTAGCTCCCACAAAAGCAATGGTTTCGCCCTCCTTTGCTTCAAAGGATATATCTTTCAAGACCCATTCGTTCTCATTATAGGCAAACCAAACCTTCTCGAATTTAATGTTGCCCTTAATCCCTGAGTCCAATGTTCCCGTATCTTGGATTTGCTCACTCGTATCCAATACTCTGAAAACCCTTTCAGAACCAACCATACCCATTTGCAAAACATTGAAGCGATCCGCCAATTGCCGTATGGGCCGAAAGAGCATGTAGATTAAGAGGATAAACATCACCAGATCTCCCTGTGTAACCTCAGCTTCCAAGACTCCACCTACGCCCCACCAAACAAGAAAGGCCAAAGAAATGGCAGAAAGAATTTCCACCACGGGAAAAAATACGGAATAAGCCCAAACACTTCTGATATGGGCTTTCTTATGATCGTTGTTGATCGCTCTGAACTTTTGCTTCTCTCTTTCCTCTCGGTTGAACACTTGGACAATCACCATTCCCGTGATGTGCTCTTGTACGAATGCATTCAATTTTGAAACCTGCGTTCTCACTTCCTGAAATGCTCTCTTAATGGCATTTTTGAAAACGATCATAGCTATGATCAGAAACGGAATAGGTGCCAAACTATAAAGTGTTAGCTTCCAAGAGACCCAAAACATTACGGCGATTACCGCAATCAGCTTCAGCAGCTCCCCCATGATGGAAAGCAGTCCTTGCGAAAAGATCTGAGCAATGGTTTCTATATCGCTGATGCAGCGCGTTACCAAAGTCCCGATCGCTGTCTTATCGAAATACTTTAGCTTGAACGAAGTGATGTGGGCAAAGAGTTTTGACCGGATATCTATAGTAACGGATTGCCCCAACCAATTGCTGTAATAGGTTTGATAAAACTGCATAAATGCCTCTATCAAAAGCACCCCTACTATTACCAAAGTCAAAATCAGTAAGCCATCGGCATCACCTGCCACTACGTATTCGTCTACCGCTTTCCCGATGAGATAGGGACGCAATACACCAACGATAGCGAGAAAGATGGTTAATGCCAGGGCTTTGTACAATACCCCCATGTATGGCCTGGCGTAAACCATCACTCTGGAGAATAGTTTCGTATCGAATGCTTTGCCCGTTACTTGAGCCATTTAATCAGGGTAGTTTATATGATGTAAGAAAAGTCCTTGGGGATGAGCTGATTTTCCGGCCGAAGTACGGTCTTTTTTTTCCAATACTTCCAAAATCTTAGTCGGAGACTGAACTCCTTCTCCGATTGGAAGCAGCGTGCCGACAATAGCTCGAACCATATTTCGTAAAAATCGATTTGCACCGATGGAAAGAACAATGCCATCTTCGATTGGTTCCCAGTGCGCCGCTTTTAGTTGGCAAATATTCGTTTTGACTTGGGTATTGCTCTTGCTGAAACTGGAGAAATCATGTTCACCTATCAGCATTTCGCAAGCTTCATTTAATAGGTCCAAATCCAACTCCTTGACGTGATAGACTGAGTAGGCATTCTTGAATGGAATCTTTCTGAAATGCATGTAATACTTATACTCTCTGTAATCTGCAGAAAATCGTGCATGCAGTTGACCATCTACCTCCGAGCATTGATAGATGGCAATATCGGGAGGCAAAATGGCATTGAGCTTATAAACGAATTCAGGGTGAAGGGGTAGTTCAGTATCGAAATGCGCATAATACTCTGAGGCATGAACCCCTGCATCCGTCCGTCCGCAACCGATTAATGCCCGAAAATCTTTAACGAGAATTTTCAAGGCATTTTCGATGGTTCCTTGGACGGTCGTAACTTTCGGCTGAATTTGCCAACCGGAATAATTTGTGCCATCATAGGCTAATTTTAAAAAGTAACGCGTCAAGCCATTTTTTTCGCAAAAGTACACGAATCACTCATGATCTTATTTAATCATAGCACAAAAAGAGAATGAGTGAGTTAAATGATGCGAAAGTGAAATGCTTCGATTGATTTTAGAAAGCATAAACGAATGAAACGAATCGGACTCCTTTCAGATACGCACGGATACATGGATGACAGAATGCTTCATCACCTCTCAAACTGCGATGAAATATGGCATGCGGGCGATATCGGCAGTGACGAGGTTATGAAGCCCTTGCACGAATTGGCTTTGGTGAGGGCTGTTTACGGAAACATTGATGACGCATCCTTGCGATCTACCTATCCTTTAGATAATGTATTTGAAACCGAGGGTGCCAAATGCTACATGACGCATATTGCCGGCAGGCCAGGCAAATACCCTTCACGGGTGAAGGAAATGGTACGGACGGAGAAACCCGATATTTTCGTTTGCGGACACTCACATATTCTACTGATAAAACGGGATCCCAACACGGGATTGATTCACCTCAACCCCGGCGCAGCCGGAAAGCATGGCTTTCATAAAATCCGCACCATGTTGCGATTTATAATTGACAACGGCAAAATCTTGCAGCCCGAAATAATAGAATTGGGCAAAAGAGGCGCTTAGCGAATGCGGTCCAGCGATTTAACCAAGGCCTCGTCTTTTTTGATTCCTCTTATAGCAAGAAATAGAAAAGGAATGGCGATGACAGGCATGTAGAATCCCGCGTGGTATAATATTCCGACTGCAACACCGTATAGTTCTGTGTGAATGGCGTCAATTGCAAAAAACAGATACACGATGAAACTCAGGTTTGTAAGCAAAGCCAACCGCGTAATTTTTAATTGAAGCGGCCTATTTTTAAAAAGCAAAATAGCACCCACCGGAATAATCGACGCGAGAATGCTGAAAACCCATGCGGGAAAAAGAAAAGGGCCGGCCATTTCCATCAAATCGCTTTGCACGTTGAACACTCCGAAGACAGCATATTCCGAGAGTTTCACACCATTATCGACGAAATGAGCAAATGACAAAAAGAAAGTGAGTAATCCCGCTACAGCGGCTAAAAAGAGATAGATGGTTTGAGAGCGCTGGATCATTATAATAGGCGTTGACGATTTTGCCGGGCAAATATAAGACATAAAATAGGCGCACTTTTCAACGGCTTATTGTGATATTTTTTTTAGCTTCGAACCTGCTTTGATATGAATTGTTGTATCATTGCACCATCAGTGAGCCGATAGATCTCTTCTGTCGCACTACCCTCAATAACTACTTGAACACAACATCTTAATATAATTTCTTAGTCGATGTACGACATCATTGAATTAAACGGCAAAAAAGTAGCCGAACTCAGAACTATTGCAAAAGACCTGAACGTCAAGCGAACAGAGTCACTCAAAAAACAAGATCTCATCTACCGCATTTTGGATGAGCAAGCAATAAACCCACCGAAAAAGCAGCAAACGCAGGCACAAGTAGAGAAGAAAGATTCTAAGCCCACGCGAAAACCTAAATCACTGAAAGTGACCGCAAAGGAAGTGGAGCCTCCAAAGGTAAAAGGCGGTGATGGGAAAGCTGAAGAGAAGAAAGATTTATTCTCAGAAAAAGACGCTGATACAAAAGACGAACGGAAACCACGTCCGGAGCGAAAGCCCAGACCTCAACCGAATAAAAGATCTTCAAATGACACCGAGCGATCTGATCGTTCCGATAATAAGTCGAATTCTGAAGGTCAGAATAAAGACAATCAAGACCGCAAGCAAGCGAGTGATCGCTCAAATAATAATGACCGAAACAACCGCGATGAAAAATCAAATCGCGACGATCGAAACTCCTCAAATGATCGAAGACGTTCTTCGGACAAACAAGATCGCGGAGACAAATCGCGAAACGACGATGATAAAAATCAAAGACACCGTCCTAATCCACGACCGCAGCGCAACCAACAACAAAACCAGAAGCGTGAGGACTACTACAACTTTGATGGGTTAGTAGAAACTGAAGGAGTGCTGGAAACCATGCCTGACGGTTACGGCTTTTTGAGATCTTCTGATTACAATTACCTCAATTCACCTGACGACGTTTATGTATCACAATCGCAAATCAAACTTTTTGGTTTGAGAACCGGTGATACGGTTGTAGGACACGTAAGACCCCCGAAGGAAGGAGAAAAATATTTTCCACTGATTAAGGTAGAAGAGATCAACGGAAGAAACCCTGATTTCGTCAGAGACCGTGTGCCTTTTAAGTACCTCACCCCTCTTTTCCCGCAGGAGAAATTCAATCTGGCCGGCGATAACAAAAATGTCAGCACACGTATCATGGATCTTTTCGCACCTATCGGAAAAGGCCAGCGTGGGTTGATCGTATCGCAGCCGAAAACAGGTAAGACAACTTTACTCAAGGATGTGGCAAACGGCATTGCCGCGAATCACCCTGAAGTGTATCTGATCATCTTACTCATCGACGAACGTCCTGAGGAGGTTACGGACATGAAACGTTCGGTAAATGCCGAAGTTGTCGCTTCTACCTTTGATGAGCCTGCGTCGCAGCACGTAAAAATTGCCAACATCGTATTGGAGAAAGCTAAACGAATGGTTGAATGCGGACACGACGTATGTATTCTTCTCGACTCGATCACCAGATTGGCCCGAGCATACAATACCGTCTCTCCCGCTTCAGGTAAAGTATTGTCGGGTGGAGTTGATGCCAACGCATTGCAAAAGCCTAAGCGCTTCTTCGGTGCGGCTCGAAAAATAGAAAACGGCGGTTCCCTTTCAATCTTGGCAACGGCGCTGACCGATACGGGATCGAAAATGGACGAAGTAATCTTTGAAGAATTCAAAGGCACGGGTAATATGGAGCTCCAGCTCGAAAGAAAAATTTCGAATAGAAGAATCTACCCCGCCATCGACATCTTGGCTTCCGGAACCAGAAAAGAAGATCTCTTGCTCTCTAAAGATGTATTACAGCGCATTTGGATTTTGCGCAAGCACATCGCCGATATGAACCCGATCGAAGCAATGGAATTCATAAAAGGGCGCGTAGAGCAAACGCGATCGAATGAAGAATTCTTGATTTCAATGAACGGATAATGACTCACCCGAGTGTGAATATTTCTGTGCGAGTCGCATTGGGTCTGATGGCCTTGCGACTCGTTCTTTTTTTTATCAATGCGGATTTCCCGTATCAAGAGGAAGTATTCATGTTCCTCTTATTGGCTGCGTTTCCGGCCCTTACAATTTATGCCATTTGGCCGCGCATACCTAAGACCGACTTCAAACGCGATGCGCTCAACTCACTGAGATTGAATATAATATTTGCCGTAGCCATGGCCATTTTTATTTATGCGTTTTATGCTTTCGCCGATACCGCCTATTTTCCGAATATGGTGGATATGATCGTAGCAAGAGAATACGATGCCAACCCTAAACTAGACGAAGCCGAACTACGTCGCGGAGTAGAGCAATTTTTTTCCTTGCGAAACTTCTCGATTCTGGCTGTGCTCTTTTTTATGGCAATGGGGGCCTTTTATTCAGTTCTTTTCTCAGCTATTAAAAGACTGGTGATCAAATAAATATTTTCTCGGCCAAATCAGGGAAATCAACTCCGTCGAAATTCCCCGAACTCATCATCAACAGGTTTTTCCCATTCCAATCGATTCTTTTGAGTTCGGCTATCAGCTCCGTTGAATCCGTAAAAACCTCGACGTTTTCTCCACCAAATGCTGCTTTCACCTCGTTTTCGCTTAAAGCCTGCAGCCTTTTATGCGCAACTACTTCAGGACTAAAATAAATCAAGGCGCGGTCAGCCTTTTCCATCGTATCCTTGTATTGAGGGAGAAACTGCTTATTCAAACTGCTGAATGTATGTAGCTCCATACAAGCTATCAGCTCCCTTTCGGGAAATTGTTCTTTTAAAGCCGCTGTGGTAGCTCTTAGCTTACTAGGCGCATGAGCAAAGTCCTTATAAAAAACAGACGACTTTGTCTCAGTGACCTTCTCCAATCTTTTTGCCGCACCGGTAAATTCCGAAACGGACTCCAAAAAATCGTTCGGATCAATCTTCAATGCACGACAAATTTCCAGCGCTCCGCTAAGATTTGCCATATTGTGCGAACCAAACAACTCCGACGTAAACTCACGCCCATTAAAGTGAATAATGGTCTTTCCTTCACGGACTTCACTCCTCAATTGGTCATAGGGCACCACCGATAAATCCTCTCGCTGCTCGGCGATTTTTTGAAGCTCCTCATCATTCTCAAAGTAAATCAATATACCATTGGATTCAATCAGGTCAACAAATTTGGAGAATTGCTCGACGTAATTTTCGAAAGTCGGGAACACATTAATGTGATCCCAAGCTACTCCCGTTAATAGGGCGATTTGCGGACGGTATAAGTGAAACTTGGGTCTTCTGTCGATGGGTGAAGAGAGGTATTCATCGCCTTCTAAAATCACCACATCGGCATCCTCGGTAAGCTTTACCATGCAGTCCATCCCGTCCAATTGTGCTCCAACCATATAGTCGACTTCCTTTCCCAAATTCTTCATAGCGTGAAGAAGTATTCCCGTTATGGTAGTCTTTCCATGGCTTCCGCCGATAACCACACGTGTTTTTTCTTTCGTCTGCTCGTAAATGTATTCGGGATAAGAGTAAATGCGCAAACCCATTTCTTTGGCTTTGACCAATTCAGGATTGTCCGCTCTTGCGTGCATTCCCAAAACTACCGCATCCAGCTCAGTTGTAATCCTGTCGGGATTCCAACCAATCGATTCAGGGAGAATGCCTTCTTTTGCCAGTCGTGATTTTGATGGTTCAAAAATCTCATCGTCGCTTCCGCTCACATTTATTCCCTTTCTCTTTAGGGCTATGGCCAAATTGTGCATGGCACTACCTCCGATAGCAATGAAGTGAATTTTCATGGTTTGAACTTAGTAGTTTTAAATCTGCCTGCAGATTAAAGTGCCCCCTCTTTTAAACAGCGTATTGTTACATTCGTGGCAAAGGAGAATTTATGCAGATACACATTATAGAAACAGGTAATTTCAAATTGGATGGAGGCGCCATGTTCGGTGTAGTTCCTAAATCGTTGTGGTCAAGAACGAAGACACCCGACGAAAATAATATGTGCAGTTGGTCAATGCGCTGCATGTTGGTAGACTATGGCGATAGATTGGTATTAATTGATACGGGAATGGGAAATAAACAAAGCGAGAAGTTCTTCGGGTACTATTATCGCTTTGGCGACGCAGAGCTGATAAAGTCCATCGAAGCCAAAGGCTATTCCAAAGAAGACATTACGGATGTGGTACTGACGCATTTGCATTTTGACCACTGTGGTGGAGCTGTTTCGCTGGATCGATCAACAGAGAGGTACTATCCAACCTTTCCGAATGCTACATATTGGTCAAGCGAAGAACATTGGAATTGGGCCATCAACCCCAACGATAGAGAGAAAGCGTCTTTTTTGAAGGAAAATATTTTGCCCATTCAAGAGGCCGGCCAACTAAAATTCGTAACTAGAAATGACCGTTGGAGTGAAGAAGAACTTTTTCCTGGATTTCGGCTGTTTTTTGTTGACGGACATACCGAAAGTCAGATGATTCCCTACATTGAGTACAAAGATCAAACGCTCATTTTTGCAGCTGACTTACTCCCATCAGCAGCGCATATTCCCATGCCTTATGTGATGGGGTACGACGTAAGGCCCTTGGAAACATTGAAGGAAAAGAAGATTTTTTTAGATGAAGCTTCAGAAAAAGAACAGATCATTTTCTTAGAACACGACATAGATAATGAATGCATACGCGTTCACAATACAGAGAAAGGAGTGCGTCTGGAAGAAGCTCATTCCTTCGAAGATATTTTTGGGAGTTAAAAAAAAACGATCCCGCACCACCATGCGGGATCGAAAGTTGTTGTCCCAAAATTAAAGCCTATGAAAATCAGAGAACAACAAATAATAATCAGTTTATTGTTCTTTAGGAATTGCAATATCCGTCGGTGAATTCTGCTCATCCTCCTCATCTATAAAGCAATATTTACAAGGAGTTTTTATAACCGTATCTTCTTGGTGAAGACTTCTCTCTTCTTCTTCAGCTTCGGCCTCTTCCCATTCCATAATTTCATTATGCAAGCGATCCATGGGAACATGAGTAGGTTGAAGAGGTGAGGTTGAGTTTTGAGCAAATCCTACACTGGAAAATGCTGCGAATAAAAGGGCGAGTAATACTTGATTTAAAGTTTTCATAATAGCCTGTTTGTTTAGTTTGTTTAATGTTTAACCGGTAAAATATGTGAGCTTGGTTTATGCTCGGGTTGCCTGTTGTTTGTTAGTTTGTTTGCTTGTCTGACGACTAAGCTACCGGATTTGTTACTCGCTGATTTTCGTTTTTACGTTCTTTAACTTTGATTAACAAGAAGAGAGATGGTTTTAACAGTTTCTGTACCAAGGTCATAACACTGCATTAACAAAATGTCAAACTTGGTAAAGGGAAATGGTAGTTTTGTGCCATGATTTCATCCAAGTACATCGAGAATGCCGTAAACGAAATTGCTTCACTACAAGGTGTTGGAAAACGCACGGCGTTGAGGTACGTTTTAGATCTTGCCGGAAGGTCTGATGAGGATATTGTAAGGTTCATCAAATCGATTGAAGATTTGAAGGTTCATGTAAAGCCATGTAAAAAATGTCACAACCTTTCTGATACCGATATTTGCAATATATGCAGCAACCCGAGCCGCGATGCCTCCATTATCTGTGTCGTGGAAGATATAAGGGATGTTCTGGCTATAGAAGCAACTCACCAATACAAAGGATTATACCATGTGTTAGGTGGTAAGATTTCTCCGATGGATGGTATCGGCCCGTCGGACCTGAACGTCGGCACACTTCTGGAGCGATTAGAAGATGACAATGTGAGCGAGCTCATACTCGCCCTTTCAGCCACCATGGAAGGCGATACGACCTCCTATTTTATCTACAAAAAGCTTGAAAAGAATGACCACCTGATTACCACTACCTTATCTCGCGGAGTGCCGGTGGGTGATGAATTGCAATACACCGATGAAGTCACCCTGGGAAGATCTATTGTACAGCGAACTCCATATGACAAAAGTTTGCAATAAGCATGGTTGATCTTACTGTTGTTATTGTTAGTTACAATGTTTCTTATTTCTTGGAACAATGCCTGCACAGTGTGCGCAAGGCAGCTGAACGAATCGATTGTGAAATATTCGTGGTAGACAATAATTCAGTAGACGGATCGGTAGCATTGGTGAGGCAAAAGTTTCCGGAAGTCAAACTTATTGCGAATAAGGATAATGTTGGTTTCAGCAGAGCCAATAATCAAGCAATCAAAGAAAGTAGTGGTCGCTATGTGCTTCTTTTGAATCCGGATACCTTGGTAGAAGAGGATACCTTTTCCAAAACGGTGGCCTTTATGGATGACCATCCTGAAGCAGGGGGCCTCGGTGTAAAAATGCTTGATGGCAAGGGACGCTTTCTTCCTGAAAGCAAGAGGGGACTTCCTACTCCTTCGGTGGCTTTTTACAAAATTTTCGGGCTTAGCGCTCTTTTTCCTAAATCAAAAATATTCGGCAAGTATCATCTCGGGTTTCTAAGTAAAGAAGAGACGCATAGTATCGAAGTACTTTCGGGTGCTTTTATGCTAATGCGAAAAACAGCTTTGGATAAGGTGGGACTTCTGGACGAGGATTTCTTTATGTACGGCGAGGATATCGATCTTTCGTATCGTATCATATTGGGGGGCTACAAAAACTACTATTACCACAACGCTAGAATTATTCATTACAAAGGTGAAAGCACGAAGAAAAGCAGCGTAAATTACGTTTTCGTTTTCTACCGGGCCATGGTGATTTTTGCCAAAAAACACTTTTCGAAAAGGAATGCAAAAACCTTCGGCTTCTTCATCAATTTAGCCATATACATTCGAGCCGGGCTGGCCATTTTACAACGATTCATTTCAAAGTCACTCATCTATCTGGCCGACTTTTCCGTTTTGATGCTGCTCCTATGGATTCTGAAAATCTGGTACGTTTCGGTGACAGGGATTTTTTATCAAAGAGAATTGATCCTTGGAGCTTTTTCATTTTACACCGTCATTTGGATGGTAAGTTGCTTCTTAAACGGTGGTTACGACCGCCCTTATTCTCACTTTAAGAATTTGCGTGGCATAGCCATCGGAACTTTAATCATTCTGATGATCTATGCCCTTTTGCCTGAGAGTCTTCGGTTTTCACGTGCGCTCATACTATTAGGAACAACCTCTACTACAGCTTATTATCTTTTAAGCCGCAGTTTACTTAACGCTATTTCTCCGATCGAGGCTCAAATAAACGATGGGAAAATCGGAGTGGTAGCAGGGGAAGAGGAATTCTATCGGATCGAAAAACTTTTGACAGACTCCGGGTTTCGCGGAATCAAACCACTGCGGATTTCTCCCGAAAAGGACATGCGAGGAGAAGAGGCTCACGCGGACAGGCTGGAAGAAATAGTTTCCATCTACAAATTACAATCGGTGATTTTTAGCGGGTCTGATGTTCCTTCACAGCGCATTATCGGGCTTATGGCCAATACTCAGTCTAAGGGGCTTCAATTCAAAATTGCCCCTCCCGAAAGTGCCTTTATTATAGGGAGTAATTCCATAGAAAGAGGTGGAAACGTCTTTTTGATGGATCTGAATGCCATCAATAAAGCATCGAATAAACGAAGAAAACGATCACTTGATTTCTTTTTGGCAGGCGCATTTTTACTTGCCTATCCGTTACTCGTTTGGGGTGTGCAAGACAAAATTGCCTTCTTCAAAAACGCCCGGGACGTCTTGATTGGAAGACGGTCTTGGGTCGGGTATGCTAAAACCAAATCTGCTCAGACCGACTTACCACGAATCAAAAAGGGAGTACTCAATCCAACTGACCGAATTCGCTACCTGAAATCACCGGAAGAAACCGCTAAAAAACTTAACTCGATATACGCTCGAGAGTATGGCTTGAGAAAAGATCTGGCCATCATTTCATCCGGTTTCAACCGTTTGGGCCGACGGGATGATTAGGTCCGCATCAATTGTGTATTGCGAATTTTCCGCTAATTTTGCGCCACCACGAAAGAACTGAAAATTTATGCCTGAATATGAAGTCTTACTTCCCAAAATGGGAGAGAGCGTCGCTGAAGCAACAATTATCAAATGGGTACTCGAAGAAGGTGAATCTGTAGAAGCCGATGAACCACTGGTTGAGATAGCCACGGACAAGGTGGATAGCGAAGTACCCGCACCCGAAGACGGTGTATTGATAAAGAGGCTTTGTGAAGAAGGAGATGTGGTAGAAGTTGGTAAGCCAATAGCCATTTTTTCTTCAGAAAGTGGCGATGGAGGGGCAACCCCTGCTCCCGCTACTGAAAGTAAGCCAACTGCGGTACCTGCCTCAAATGGAGCCGAAAAACCTAAAAAAGAACCTGCCGTAGCCGAGGTGAATAGCGGCGATAAAATTTCGAAAACGGGTCCTTCGGGTCGATTTTATTCTCCGCTTGTAAGAAATATCGCTGAGAAGGAAGGAGTCTCGCTGGCAGAGCTGGAAAAAATTGAAGGAAGCGGTGCGGAAGGACGTGTAACTAAAAAAGACATTCTGAACTACATTCCCAATCGAGATAAACAAACTGAGGCAGCCACAACAGCCAGTCCGAAAGAGACGGCGACGCCGGCAGCGAAACAAAGCGCCGAAACGACGGGTAAAGGCATAACGATTAAAACACCGTCCATTAAGGCAGGACCAGATGACGAAATCGTAGAAATGGATCGAATGAGGAAACTCATTTCGGAACATATGGTTACCTCCAAACATGTTTCTCCACATGTAACCTCCTACGTAGAGGCGGATCTGACCAATATTGTAACCTGGAGAAACAAATGGAAGAATAAATTTCAAGAACGAGAAGGCGAGAAACTCACTTTCACCCCGATTTTTATTGAAGCCATTGCGCAAGCTATAAAAGAAATGCGCGGTGTAAATGTGAGTACGGATGGTGTAAACATCATCAAACGCAAACACATCAATATTGGAATGGCCGCGGCGCTTCCTTCGGGAAACCTAATTGTGCCGGTTATACACGATGCAGACCAACTAAACCTTCTCGGAATAACCAAAAAAGTTAATGATCTGGCCAAGAGAGCACGAGAGAATAAGTTGCTCCCTGAAGAAATTCAGGGCGGCACCTATACGCTGACTAATGTGGGGACATTTGGTAATGTGATGGGCACACCCATAATCAATCAGCCTCAGGCCGCTATTATGGCAGTAGGTGCTATTCGAAAAAAGCCTGCTGTGATCGAAACTTCTGAAGGCGATTTTATCGGTATACGACACATGATGTTCCTATCACATGCCTACGATCATCGCATTATAGATGGCGCTCTGGGAGGTAGTTTTGTTCGCAAGGTGGCGGATATTTTAGAGAGTTTTGATATCAATCGGGAAATTTGATACCGATTCGCTAAGTCATACAAACGGTTTATATTAGCTTTGAGCAGATTATTTGCCTCTTTGAATGAATAGAAATCTACTCCTTAGCATTATCATCTTTGGTCTTTTCAGCTTCGCTGGTTCGGCACAGAGTCCTTCACTTAACGAGCGCTTTGAAGAAGCAATCCAATTGGAAGCGGAAGGAGAAAAACGCATGGCCTTTGATATTTGGACTTCGTTAGCCGCCAACTTTCCCAATAATGGAAACCTACAATACAGGGCCGGCATGGCTCACTTGGAATCGTTCAATCAGCGATCCGGAGCTCTGCCCTATCTAAAAAGGGCCGAAGAAATCGGAATTGATGATAAGTACGATCCGCTAAGTCCTCAGGAAAAAAAATCCCCTGTTACGGTTTATTATTATTTGGCTAAAGCGAATCATTTGAATTACAATTTAGATAAAGCCGAGTTCTATTATGAGAAGTTCACGGAATCGACTCCTGCAAAGCATTATCTTTTTGATGATGCAGTATTAGGCCTCGCTCAAGTCGAAAATGCTAAAGTGATCGTAAAGAATCCGGTGAAATTCAATATAGAGAATTTGGGTGATACGATAAATTCTCGCTTTCCCGATTACAGTCCGGTGATCTCCATAGACGAAAACTCTATTTTTTATACCTCGCGCCGATTGAGAGATGACAGCAGTAACATTAGAATCATTGATAGAAAAACGGGTGGATACTACGAAGACATCTATGTTTCTTATAAAGATCGAAAAGGGAATTGGCAAGAGCCGGAGCTTCTAAACATCAACTCGGATGTACATTCAGCTACTATGAACGTATCGCCGAATGGACAAATCCTCTACGTATACCGCGACGATGAAGGAGGGTCTATTTACGAAAGTACGCTGGTCGGAGAGCGCTGGACTTCTCCTGTAAAGTTGCCTCCGCCGATAAACTCCGACGCTTGGGAAACCCATTTGGCTGCCACAGCAGATGGTAATACGGTATATTTCGTGAGCAACCGAAAAGGTGGTTTGGGAGGTAGAGATCTTTGGCGTTCAAAAAAACTACCTGACGGCACTTGGGGAGAGGCTTACAATATGGGGCCAAATATCAATACCCCGTTTGAAGAGGATGCCGTATTTATCTCGCCCGATGAAAACACCCTCTACTTTAGTTCTCAAGGCCATAGCAGCATCGGTGGGTTCGACGTTTTCAGCATTACGAAAGATCAAAATGGAGACTGGAGTGAACCCACGAACATCGGTTACCCCATTAATACAACGGATGATGATGTATTCTTTGTGACCAGCGCCGATGGAAAAAGGGCATACTATTCTTCCGTCAGAAAAGAGGGATATGGTGAAAAAGACATTTACATCTTGGAGCTACCCGAACCACAGGAAGTCTCATTGGCATTGCTAAGAGGGGAAATTATCCCTGCCGAGGGCCAAAAGCTGCCTACAGACATCTCTGTGGCTGTTTTAAACGTACAGTCCGGGGAAACAAGCTTCTACACACCCCGTGAGAGAGATGGAATCTTCATCGCCATACTGCCTCCCTGCTATGACTATCAGGTAGAATATTTTATAGATGGCAATACCGCAGGCACTGACTCCTTCAGTATCGATTGCGAAAGCGCTTACAGGGAAATCAATAAAACCCTCTTGCTAAATCCTGTTCTTGTGGGCGCTGATGGGAAAACCGTATTTGTCTCTACCACCGAAGACAATCAGGAACCGGCGAATTTCAAGAAATACTTTGGCTACAATGCCAATGAAATAGCTTTAGAGGAACAGCTCTTCAAAGAATTCATGAACAACTTGAAAATCAAGATTGCTCTGAACGGTAAGGTAGAAATCGCCATTACGGGAAGCGCTTCAAAAGTGCCAACGAGATCATATAAAAACAACAAAGTTCTAGCCGAATTGCGCGCTAATCAGGCCAGAGATCGAATAATGAAATACGCGAAAGAATTAGAGATAGATACCGATGCCTTAATCTTCAAATCAATCGAAAGCAAGGTACAAGGGCCTGACTATAAAGGAGACTATCTAAAAAATAAGGATCTTTACCGCAACTATCAATTTGTAAATGTAGTTGCAGAATGATTCTTATCTTGATCTAACTATTGCGTTGATTTTAGAGATACAAAATAGAGTATCTTGAAGGTTACAAATACCCCCGAAAATTTTGCGTTTCTTTATTCTGCTCCTTACACTTTCTTTCTTCCAGGCTTCTCAACTGCGGTGTCAAAATCAAGCGAAGGCAGAGGAAGCCTTTGAGGTAGGAAATTATCTAAAAGCTTCAGAGGAATTTGCTAAACTGGTTGAAAAAGAACCGAATAACCCATACTATAACGAACAATTGGGATTGAGTTACCTCAATTCATTCATTGATCCCTTATTGGCACTGGACTATCTGATGACCGCCGAGAGTCTCGGAAAAATTGACAGGGATCTATACATCGATTTAGCCATTGCTGCCACTTACCATTTGGATTATGATCTAGCAATTTATTACCTCAAAAAATTTGAAGAAGAAGGAGGAGTTAAAAAGAAGAATGCGGACCGCTTTTTCAAACTGACTCAAGATTGTATCGCCGCTCAAGATTTGCTGAAATATCCTGTGGATGTCACCTTCCATCGCCTCTCCGAACAAGTAAATTCAATATATCCCGATTACCACCCCTTTGTAACAAAAGATAGATCGACCCTCTACCTGACTTCGCGAAGAAAATTGCGGCCGGGTGATAAGCCCGAGTTCGACGGATATTATCCTTCTGACATCTTGGTGACTAACAGGACAGAAACAGGCTGGAGTCAGGCCGAAGCTCTACCTAAACCTATCAATACCCCTTATGATGAGCAAGTAGTAGGGATCACTGATTCAGGAGATAGTATTTTTTTCTACATCGATCACGTCGATAATTACGGCGATATTTTTGTCAGTGTAAAAGAAGTAGGTCGTTTTAACAGACCCGAAGGCCTGGGAGATCAAATCAATTCGAATAGTGTAGAATCTGCCTGCTCTATCTCGAAAGATGGGAGGACAATACTTTTTAGTTCAGAGAGAGATGACGGAGCAGGTGGCTTGGATATTTACATGACCAAAAAGTTGCCGAGTGGCTACTGGAGTGAACCCGAAAATTTAGGATCTGAAATAAATACTCCGTTGAATGAAGACTTCCCCACACTATCAGGGGATGGTTTGACCATGTATTTCAGTAGTGATGGCCACCCCGGAATGGGCGGGTATGATCTTTTCTTTTCCACTTGGGACGTTCAAAACAAAGTATGGTCCAGGCCTCAGAATGTTGGCTACCCAATCAATACTCCTTTTGACAACAAGACTATTTCTTTTACTGAAACCGGTGACTTAGCCTACGTAACCAGAATGGAACCCGGATTGAATAGCCAATTAGACATCTACGAGGTTCAATTCAATAAAGCTGAATCAGCTGACCCTGCCGTGTTTTTGATAAATATTCCGGCTTCTGCCACCATTCAAGGCGCTGCGCCGGAAATAGTGATAAAAAATGAATTGGATGAAATGGTAGGCAATTACATGCCAAATAAAATCACAGGACGGTATCTCTTGGCCCTCTATCCCGGTAAGTATTTCATCCACATCGATGCAGAAGGCTATCAACCATATACCGAAGTTCTGGTCGTAAACAATTATCACACAAGACAAGATACCAACGTCAAGCTTATCAATTTGAAAGAATGAACCTGAACCTAAAAAAGCCTTTAGCATTTTTTGATTTAGAGACTACCGGAACGAATGTGGCTTCTGATAGAATTGTTGAAATAGCCATTCTAAAAGTCTACCCGGACGGGAGAATCGAAAAAAGACCCGGTCACGAGAATGAGCGGTTTTTAATAAACCCTCTAATGCCCATACCCGTCGAATCATCCATCATTCATGGAATCTACGATGAGGATGTCAAGGATGCTCCCACCTTTGCTGATGTGGCGCCCAAAATTTTTAAATTCTTGTTTGACTGCGATTTAGCCGGCTTCAATTCGAACAAATTCGACGTACCCATACTCGCAGAAGAATTTTTGCGATGTGGCATTGATTTCAGCATTGAAGACCGCAATTTGATTGATGTTCAAAACATCTTTCACCTTATGGAGCAGCGCACCTTGAAGGCGGGATATAAATTCTATACGGGAAAAGATTTGAACAATGCCCATGAAGCCATGGCAGATGTGGAAGCTACTTACGAAGTGTTTCTTGCCCAAATAGAGCGGTATAAAGATGTCGAGATTGAAAATCGCGACGGTGAAAAAACCATTCCCGTGGTAAATGATATGGATAAGTTACACGTGGTTTCTCAAAGGCATAGAAATGTTGATTTTTTAGGCCGCTTCGTTTATAATGACGAAGATGTAGAATGTTTCAATTTCGGCAAGCACAAAGGGAAACCCGTGGTAGAAGTATTAAAAAAAGAACCGGGCTACTACGGCTGGATGCTCAATGGCGACTTTCCATTGTACACCAAAAAAGTCCTGAAGTCGATCAAAGAACGAATGGACGCATGAAAATAATCTGCATCGGTAGAAATTACGCCGATCACGCTGCGGAACTAAAAAATGAAGTGCCCGCAGAGCCTGTCATCTTTTGTAAGCCTGACACCGCTCTTTTACCTAAGAATCATCCGTTTGTTTATCCCGATCATACTTCCGACTTACACTACGAGCTGGAATTGGTGCTGAGAATAAAAAAGGTGGGAAAGCACATTGAGCGAGCCTTTGCCACTAATTATTACGATGAAGTCGGGCTGGGAATAGATTTTACTGCCAGAGATACTCAACAAAAGTGCAAAGAGAAAGGACTTCCTTGGGAAAAAGCAAAGGCTTTTGACCACTCGGCTCCTCTTGGCAAGAAATTCATCAAGTTAAAAGAATTGCCCGATGCACAAAGTATTCGATTCGAGCTTAAGAAAAATGGCGAAATCGTCCAAGAAGGAAATTCATCGTTGATGCTTTTTCCTTTCGACGATTTGATAACAGAAATATCTAAGTATTTCACCCTGAAAATTGGAGATTTAATTTTCACAGGAACCCCGAAAGGCGTGGGATCCGTATTGAAAGGTGATGTACTGGAAGGGTACCTCGAAGGTGAAAAATTACT
>JGI12048J13642_10053677_pt1 | contig 30139 bp, 29 predicted proteins | sample ElkSlonscriptome_16_FD_13642 | JGI IMG/M metagenome (IMG submission 13642)
TCCGAGGATAAAATTTCCTGACACAACGAAGAGATTGAGTGAAAAGGCCATTTTTCAAGGTGGCCTTGAGTTCATCTGCACTGCGGATACGCAGCACAAAAGCGCCAGGCGATTAACATGCTATCTGGTTCCTTCATAGATAAAATCGTCAAATACTGTCTCACTATCAGCCTTTGTCCAAACACCAACAGTGCCGGCACCAGAAATATTCGCATCCTTCAAATCGATATACTTTTTACCGTTTAGGGAAACCGTAATCTCATCTGCGGCGAACTCTACCCTGAGAGTATTCCATTCATTCTGAGGTACTGGAGCATCTACATATGTTATTGTTTTCCGGATCCCTTTTTCTACATAATACAAAGAAACATTATTTTCTAATGCATTCGCTCTTGCCACATAATACTGGTTCCCATCTTTAAAGCGCCAGACTAATCCACCCGCTCGGTCAACGTTGCCTGACAGCGTTTTGAATTTCACTTCGACAACTCCTTCGGATAAAGAAACCCCGGGAATAACACACCAGGGAAACGTTCCCCTGCCCGATTGCCTCAAAACGTTAGGGCTACTTGGAGCCGTGTTCTCTGGAATAACCATCCACTTGGGATTGCCTTTTCCGGTTATACCACAACGCCATTCATTGGGAGCCATGTTTGGTTGCTCTTTATCAAAATCGACGTGCTCACCATAGACGCTGAAGAGTGGGAAAAAAGTGAAAACCAGTATGGCAGTGAATGATTTCAAACTTACCCATTTCATCTCTCCCCTCCCTTTATAATTGGTTACACTGCGCGTTACATAAAGATGCTAAGCATTATCTGGACCACCGAACACCTAAAAAGCACGTTAATTTTCATCGAGTGACATTTCGCCCGGCTCACGCGCCGGTTTGTAACCGTAAAGCAGCAAGAAATCAGTCGATGTGGTACTGAGACTGCCTTCATGCTTACGTTCAAAGCCAAGGCTTTCCATACGCCCCACCAAGCGCTCTTGCGCGATAACATATATCAGCCGCTTTGAGGTTGGAGGTTAAAGCACCAGTATCTAACGTAAATTCCGGCAAGTACTGATATCTATGAATCCACATACTAATCAACGCATCATTTAAGGCGATTGCAGGACATGTTCACTGCAAAATCAAGACAATTCACCGCACCCTACAATAGATAGCAGCCTGTTGCGGAAAACAGACCACGATTAATAGATAAGTAGTAATTTTGTTGTATGATTTCGGTATCATTTCTACCAGAAAAAACGTGGCCCCTATTATTGTATTATTGCCTGGCCGTGTTCGACGCCTTTCAGGCATGAAAGCGATGCAACATTTATATTCTCTTTTCCGTGTTGGATTATATACAAATGCCCGGGAGAACACCTATAAAAGGTAAATGTTGCACCGCAACATTTATTTTCTTGACTCCTTCTCATCGATGGATATATTTGAAGAAAGGGAAATGATGCCGCCCACCCCGGCTACCGGCAGGTCCATAATGCCGTCAGTCAACGGAGCATAATTCCGGCGGTTTGATACATGACCGGGTGTTTTGGCCCGATTACAAATGACAAGGAGAAAACAATGGATTCAACTCAATTTCTCAAGCAGACAATGGGATTCCAGAAGACGGTATTCGAAAACACGTTCAATGCCATGGCGGTCTCTCAGGATCAGACCGAAAAGATGATCAACAGCTATCTCGACCAGCTTCCCTGGGTTACGGAGGAAAGCAAAAAATCAATGCAGACCTCGGTCGATCTCGCCAAGAAAGCCCGGGACGATTTCAAAAAAGCCGTTGAAGACGGTTATGATAAATTTGAGGAGCTGCTCGAGAAGAAGTAGCATTTTCCGAATGAATGATTTTTACTCCGGCCTTTTCAACTGGAACAGGGCGCTGGCGGCCCAGATGTCTTCGTATCGCTTTCTCACTGAAGGGGTGTACCAGTATAACAGCGAGTTTATCAACCCCCTGATGACGGCGGCAACGCTGTTTTATCAGCTCGAGGCGGGAAAGGTACTGCAGCGCGACCCGCTGGAAAGTGCCGATGGATACGCCAGGCTCCTGGCCTTCAATAACGATCTGATGAGCCGCTACGGCAGCGGATGCATGGAGATCATGTCGACGTTTCTTCAAAAAGAAATTGAGGGTTTTCTATCAGCATGGCCGACCATGCTGCAGGAAGTTGACGGCGAAGGAGCCGCCGCCTTCTTTGAGAAGCAGGAGGAAACATTCAGGCGAGTGGTGCGAGACTATCCCCGGGCAATACGTGATATCGAGGGGGAGTTCGGCTTTCACTTCGAAAATCATCCGCAAAGCCTGGTTGGAGAGACGGATAGGTTCGAGCTTCGCCAAATCACCCCAACGGCCGAAGGTGTCGAAACAGATGACCGGTTGAAGCCGATTTTGATCATCCCGCCCTTCGTGCTCGGCGCCAACATCCTCGCCTTTCTGCCGCAGCAGCAAAAAAGCTATGCGCACACTTTCGCCAACAAGGGAATACCCACGTATATCCGGCTGATGAAAGACATTCACAGCACTCCGGCCGTGCAGACCATGAGCATGGAGAATGATGTCGAGGATATACGGTTTTTTTCCAAGAAGCTTCTAGAAAAACATGGCCGCAGGATTACCCTGAACGGCTATTGTCAGGGTGGATTCTCCTCGGTGTGCGCGCTGTTGACCGGCAGGCTCGACGGGCTTGTCGATGCCCTGATCACCTGTGTTGCACCAATGGACGGCACAAGAAGCCAGGGCTTGGGTGATTTTCTGCGTGATCTGCCTCCAGTGTTCAATGACCTCGACTACGGCACCAAGACACTTGCAAACGGCAACAGAATCGCCGACGGCAATCTCATGGGGTGGATCTACAAACTGAAAAGTATAGAAAACTCCGGCCCGCTGCTGGCGATGTTTCGCGATATTATGATGCTTGACCCGCGGCAAGGTCGTCCGAAAGAGATCAATAAAACCGTTGCCGCCCTCAATTACTGGCTGCAGAACGAGCGTTCCGACCTGCCGCTCGCCGTAACTGAAATGAGTTTTGCCTCCTACAATCATCCGATCACGGAAGACGGTACGCTGCCGGTCTCCATTTTCGGCAAGAAACTCAATTTCAAGGCACTCAGGGAGAAAAACATCCCCTGGCTGCTCTGTTATGGTGAAAGCGATGATCTGGTGGAAAAGGAGGTGGCGCTTGCTCCCCTGGACCATGTTGAGGCAGAGGTAACGCCGTTCCCCAAAGGCCACGTTGCCATTGCCACTTCCTGGTCACATCCCGACTCTGCGTGCGCACTTGATTCCATCTTCGGCAAAGGAAATTATCGCGGCCCGGTACGCTTCCACCTCGACCTGAGTGATACCCCTGTCGACCGATAGCTGCTCGTGCACTTACGGTCATCATGCTGCCCAAGCACCAAAGAGCAGCGGCCTGGCGCCAAGGAGTATGCAGGACGCACACCCGGATATTTCACGAGTTGAGATGGTCTGCTCATCGAGGAAACCTGTTACTGGCTATTCTTTAGTATTCCAATAACAGAAGCGACGAAGGATAGCAGGCTATATCGACTCGCCCGAAGGGTGAAAATGGACTGAACTTACAGTGTATTCGCTTTGTCCAAACTGTTCATCAACAATTACCTCGAGATTGTCTTTAACAATTTGATATTTAATGCTATATCTAACACTCCGTCCATTTTTCATGAGATGTTCGGGCTGAGGAGGATGTTTCAAAACCAGCTTCTATGGATCCAGATCTCCTCTTCGAGATCCTTCTTTTCCGCTTTGATCTGCAGGTAGAGCGAGGCGTTCTGTATGGCCAGCCCGCACTGCCTGGCAATGGAGGTGAGAAGGGTCAGGTCGTCGTCTTCGACTACCCGTTTTTCGTTACTGTATAATCCCATGACACCGATGACGGCACCTTTTACCGTGATCGGAAGGTGCAGCATGGTGATTATCCCTTCTTCCTGGCGTTCCTTTTTGTAGTCGATATCGTAGCTTGCCACATCATCGATTATTTCGCACTGATTCTTGATCACCGTTTTGATCCGTTTTGAGCTGACAGGGCCCTTGCTGAGATACTTCTTGCTTAACCCGTGGCTCGCCACAAGACGCAACTGATTTGATCCACTTTCGTAGAGCCGGATGGTAACGCCAAGCAGGTCGAGGGTTTTGGCGATTTCCTCGGTCATCAGCAGGAGGACCTCTTTTATCTCGATTGATGAACTGAGATGTTCGGAAACTCTGGTCAGCAGCTTGAGCTCGCGTTCCTGCCTGTAGGACTGATGCGCCCGCACGATGGCAATACCGCCATAGTCGGCCAGTGCACGCAGGAAAGCGACGTCGAGTTCAGAAAAATCTCGCTTTTCGGCAGTGTAGAGCGCCAGAATTCCGATGGGATCTTTTTCGGCGATTACCGGGACAACCAGCAGGGAGGCGATGCCCTCCTGCTTTTTCTGTTCGTGGTTTTCCAGTCTGGGGTCCGTTGTTGCGTCTTTTGCCATGAGATACCCGCCTTTTTTGAGGATATCCTGGGTGACGTCACGGCCTTTCGCGGGGCCGGTGTGGATATAGTTGTCAGAGAGTCCGACTTGGGCAGCCGGGTAGAACAGGCCGTCCCTGTCACGCCTGCTTCTGATCAGGAAAAGAGAACACGCCTTGGCATCCATCTCTTCAACGGCGCTTTCGACGATGAGGTCGAGTATTTCCTGTTTCTGCGAGGTGTTCTGGATCGATTTGATGATGGTGCAGAAGGTTCTGAAATAGTCGTCGCTTTTCGTTGTCATGAGAAGGTCTCTGGGTGGATGGTGAAGTCACGCTGCTCAGTTATCACGGTTGCCGAGCCACTCGGCAATCCGCGGGGCAAACTCTCTCTGGCACTTCGAGCTTACATATATACCGATATGACCGGTATCAAAACAGACATCTTCCCTGTCCTCGGAACCGATCATGGAGGTGAAAACATCGCATGATTCCGGCGGTACAAGGTGATCGTACTTGCCGTAAAAATTGATGACCGGCATGGTGATCTTCTTGAGGTCGACTCGTTCGCCGTCTATCTGCAGTTTGGACTGGATAAGGAGATTCTGTTTGAAACAGTCGGTGATAAACTGTTTGAAGGTGGCTGCCGGTACATCCGGGCTGTCGAAAATCCACTTTTCCATACGGATGAAGTTCTCGACAAAGGTTTTATTGTCCATGTTCTGGAAAAAACTGACATATTTGTCAATCATCAAGCGGGCCGGATTGAGCAAGAGGAATCCCAGGTTCATGATATCTCCAGGCATATTGGCATAAACGTCACCCAGGATCTCGGCATCGGTATTTTTCATCCAGATATTGAGCAAGCCCTTGTCTGTGTCGAAATTGGTGGGAGTGACCGTGGTCACCAGATTACGCACCCGTTCCGGGTGCAGGGCACTGTAGATGATGGAGAATACGCCGCCCATGCAGATTCCCATGATGTTGATTTTTTGGCTTCCGCACTCATCGGAGATAAAGTTGACTATATTGTGGATGTAGCCATTGACGTGGTCGCCAATCGTGACGAACTGGTCTTTTCGGGTGGGATAGCCCCAGTCGATCATATAGACCTCGACGCCCTGGTCGAGCAGGTTCTCGATCACACTCCGTTTCGGTTGAAGGTCAAGCATGGTTTCCCGGTTGATAAGAGCGTAAATCACCAGCAGCGGTGTCTTGACCCGCTGCTTTTCCGGTTTGTAATGCTTGAGCTTGACCCGGTCTTCTTCATATACGACGCTATGCGGGGTGGAGGCGATTTCGGTATCGAGTTCGCCGGTGAGTACGGTGGAGGCACGCTTGAGTCTGCTACTGGTATCCCGGCGGCTTTCATCGATACTCTTGAGGATAAGATCGACTGGTATTTTTACCTGGTTCATGAACGGCCTCCTCTTACTGCAGGATGTTCAGGTGAACTGTCAGGAGGTGTTGTCCTTTTCCAGCATCTCCACTTTGCGGCTCAGTTCCCGTATCTTCTTTTTCATGGTGTAGAGTTCTTTGTAGACTTCATCCATATCACTGTTAGTCGGTATCTGCAGATCCTTGAGGAAGGTATTGGTGAGTTCCTGCTTGATTCTTTTATACTCTGCCAGTGAGCCGATGGTATTGTTGAGCACATCGGTATACTCGCTGGATTTGAGCAGCTGCATATACTGCCCTTCAAGGACTTTGATCCAGTCTCCGTAAAGCTCCTTGGAGTCGGTGGAAATCTCGCCGCTCTCCACCATCTGTTTGATTTTTTTCTGCATCAGCTGCTGGCTTTTCTCGAGAGGGAGGATGAGCAGATAGAGAAATTCAGCAAGATGAGAGCAAAATATATTTGACTTATCGGTGAATTCGGCAAAGTGTTCGTGCAATTCACGAGGCAGGCCGATTTTGGGGATATGGAGGTACTTCTGCAGTTCGGTACGGTAGAATTCCCGGAACGACTCGAAGGTGGTGTGATCGATGGTGCTGTAATGATGTGTATTGGTGTGCTGCGTTGCCGCAGCCAGACTCCGTACCAGTTCCGTCTGAAATTCCGTGAAATTTTCGAGCGACTCCTCGGTGGCCTGGGTGATCGTCTCGGCCAGGGTGGATGCGTTTTTGAAGATCTCATCCTGATTCTGCGGAGCCATCATCAGCTGGAAGAAAGAAATGTAGGTGTTCCAGGTATTCTCCCAGGATCTGTAGGCTCTGTACTTGTCGTCCTCCCCGGCAGCGGAATCNCTTTGGGAATCGGTCTTGGCCGCTGCGGCGGAAAACGGCTGTTCCTGGTTGCCGACGTCCTGCCAGAATTTTACTGCCGTTTCCGTCCAGTTTTGAAAGAGCTTGGAAAAATCGGCGCTGAACTGGTCGTTTTCTGCCATTGTTTGATCCTGTCGCCGTGAGAAGAGGACTGCTATTTTTTCTTCTTGTTGCTGCCCTGCTTGAATGTATCTGAGAATATATTCACTGACTCCATATCTTTGAAGGTCTTTTCTGCAAAACTTGCGAAATCCGCCCCAATATCAAGATAGGCATTGAACTGATCATCCATGGTCTTTCTGTAGACAAGGTAGTTCTCGATGGTTTTCTCCAGGTATTTCTCGAAGAAATCATGGAGCAGGTTTTCCCCGTATTGGATAGAAAGGTGAAGCAGGGACACCGGCAGGAGAGACTGGTTCTTCTTGGCCTTTTCCATGATGATCTGGGTGAGGACAAGGGCTGTCATATCCTCGCCGCTCTCGACATCCTGCACGTCGACCCGGTACCCTTTCTTGATCAGTTCCGAGACGTCCTTGATGGTGATGTACTTGCTTTCTTTGGTATTGTAGAGCCTGCGGTTGGGGTATTTCTTGATGAGTATTTTACTGTCCACGTACGCTCCTTTTTTTTTGGCGCCACGGCGATGAAATTAGCTCGGTTGCCGGAAGTCCCCCTGGAAGAGATCAAATTGATCCCCAAGTATTCCTGTAAGCTAATGTTACAGCGCAACATAGTGACTGTCAACGGAGTGCGTGATAAAAGCACAACCTTGCAGTTTTTCTCTGCTTTACTCTTTTCCTGGGTTTCTGCACAATTACTGCAAGAGTGCTCTGCGCATATTGCAGTGCAACATAATAGGTGTTGACAAAGGTTCAATTGTTCCTTTCAATGAGGGGAAAAGTTTCGTGCCGGATATGCTGGCCGGATACCCTTGAAAACATCTGCGGAGACGTGTCCGTACGCTATTCGCCAGGCACTGGCAGGCGGGGAAAGGGTCTACAAGTGGAGGGAAAAATGATTGCCGGGAAACAATTGAAGGAGATTCTGGGACTGCAGCGAGCCGTGGTCGGAGGAGCATTGACGACGCTGGTGCAACTGCAGAAAAGCAATGATGCGATGGTCCGGTCCGTTGCCAGGAGATGGCTCCGGGCGCCGGAGAAAGACATGGATGCCGGTATCTTCTGGTCGGAGAGTTGTCTGCAGGCCGGTGAGTATTTCAGGGAAGCGGTCGATGGCGGCTACAGCATGCTCACAGAGGCGATAACTGCAGAGCCCAAACCGGACAAGCCAAAACCCCCTCCTTCAAAAAGCACGATGAGCCGTGGAGCAAAGCAGTCGGCGCCGAGGAAAAAGACCTCACCCGGCGCCTCGAAGTCCAGCTCAGCGAAAAAGACGGCGGCACCGTCGAGCGCAAAGAAAACGGTGAAAAAGCCGCAGTCCTCGAAAAAAACCGGGAGTGCTTCAGGTACCGGCAATGCGGGCGACGCCAAAGCCCCCTCAAGCGAGTAAGGGAGGCGGTATTTCGCCCCCCTTTTGGAAAAGCTTTGACCGGAATGGGTGGTGCAGACGGCAAGGTATAGTTATTGGCTCTGCTCGCGATCTTGCCGGCTATACAATAACCGGATCTTCCGTCTAAAGCGTACTTTGCTTCCGTTTGGTATTGAAGTATGCAGCTGCATACTGTGGATTCAACTCTTTCTCCAGTTATGCCATCTCCCGACACTCCGGACTTGCAACCACTACCGCGCTTGTCCTGGATTGCGGCCTTCACCACAGTTACGGCCGGTAGTGTGTGAACTTGGTTACCCTGCGATAGCCACCCGACCCCCACTACTGTCCAACAAACGGTTCAGATCTTGGCTCTCCTCGCTCTCAAGATCTAACCTTATTCATTATGTTTGGACTTCAATTGCGCCTTCCATGTATTTTACCGCGCTACCAGAGATAAGAACTCGGCCACCCTTCAGCTCACAAGTCAATTTTCCACCTCTTGGAGAAATCTGCTTTGCGCTGAACGCTGTCTTTCCCAACTTTTCTGACCAATACGGAGCAAGTTGTGTGTACGCAGAACCGGTTACAGGATCTTCGGGAATTCCATATTTAGGGGCAAAGAACCTTGCGACAAAATCTTGCTCTAACGAAGGGGCAGTGACTATAACACCACGAAGGTCAAGCTTCTCAAGATAACTATGATTTGGTTTTATGATTGATACTTCATCTTCACCCCCAAACACTGCTAAAAAATCTTCATTCCTGTATAACTCCAATGGCGCTCTTCCTAAACCCTTGATAATTTCTTCAGAAATTTCACATTTCTCTGGTATCTGAGCCGGAAAATCTAAAGTTAACATTTCATTTGTTCTTGTGACGGACAGCGCCCCTGACAAACAGTCGAAGATGATGGTGTCGCCCCCGTATCCCAGCAATTCAAACAGGACAAAAGCCGATGCCAGCGTTGCATGACCGCATAGCTTAACTTCCTTGTTCGGAGTAAACCATCGAATATGGAATCTGTCATTTGCAGGTACAAAGAACGCCGTTTCGGCAAGATTGTTTTCCTCAGCTATTGCTTGCATTGTTTTATCGGGCAGCCATTCTTTTAGCGGCACAATTGCAGCCGGGTTGCCTTCGAATGTCTTTTCCGCGAACGCATCTATTTGATAAATTTTTAGTTTCATCTGGTTACCTCAAAAACATAATGCGGAGCTAACCGGCAACCGACGTTGAGATGGAGGTCACTGAATCTTGTACGAATTTTATTCTGCCGATTCATTTCACTACCGCAAGCTTAAGGTTGTCCATGTTACGCGTTTGGTTGACCGAATTATCTTTTTTTAGATTTTATATAAATTCTATTTCTGTCTCTTTTTCCGATCGCGATTACAAGCACAAAAAGCTCATTATCAATGACTTCATAAACGAGTCGATAGCCACTTGCTCGGAGTTTTATTTTGTAGTGATTTTCAAAACCAGACAGTTTAGAAGATGGAACATGCGGCTTTTCCAATCTTTCTACCAACTTCTTCTTGAATTGTGATTGCATTGAGTTATCAAGTTTCTTCCACTCCTTCAGCGCTGTAGGCAAGAACTTGAGCTTATAATTCATCGGGGTTTACCTCAACCGCTGAAGATTTTTCATGTTGGCGCTCTTTTACGAGTAAACCTAGTTGATAGTCTTCGATTTGTTCCAACATTAACTCATATGTCTCAGCGGGGATCAAGTAAGCAGTTGGTTTGTTATGGTTGAGGATGGCTATAGGTTCACCTTCTGATTGCTCAATAAGGGATGAAGGATTCTTCTTCAACTCTGATATGCTTGCTGAACACCTTGCCAGTACAGATTCCATTATTATCACCTCGCATTGAAATTATTATTACAGTCATAATATAGGTCATAGATATGGTCATAACAAGTTGTTTTTCTTTAAAGGGTATTGCGGTAGGACGGCCAGTTACCCGACCGCCCCCTCTCGCAGGTCCCTGCGTGCGGTTTTCCCGCATAAGGCTCTTCAGTATTGTTCGCTTCGTACAAGAGCATTTTCAGCTCCAATACCCTATTATCAGTGATCGCGGTACACGAAACTTCTTGAGCAATTCATCGAAACCATGCCAGCTGTAACTCTTACGCTGACTACGCCGGTTCAGCCATTTGAAGACAATGTGGCACGCATGATGGTAAAAGGAACTCAGCATGTCATTATTGCCGGATACGCCATAGTAGTTGAAATGCCCAGGTAACTTGGCACTGAAACTATCCATGATATCTACCATATCTGATGCATAGCGTTCCAATTTAATGCACTTCGTGATCGCCGCCAAAGCAAGGCGGAACTTTGTCTTGGCTGTACGCATTTTCACCAGGGGTTTCATCTTCCTACTCAAACCCCATCGAAATTCAAACCCGAGAAAGACAAAGGATTTTCCGCCCTTGGGCTTAAAACTGGTGAATCTGATTGCGCGAGTCTTTTCTTCAGACAATTCCAGGTGAAATTTTCTCAGACGTTTGTCCATGACCCGCATAAATTTCTCCAAATCGCTGAGGTACTGAAAACAACACACATGTCGAGTGGCCCGAGGGAACCTCCCCCTCAGGCTCTCACAAAACCGGACGTGAACGTCTCCGCTCATCCGGCTCCTATCGTTCAGCCGATGCGTACAGTAATCTTCAATGAGCAAACAGATACGGCTGTTTTTCGCAATGCGGTCTAACCAGTACGTTGCTCGTCTTCGGTGATTCCGTAATCGCTTGTATTTCCTTGTCGCCCACATTACGAGGCGACGATCAAGACATCTTAGGGTCGGGTTAAGAGCTGATTTATAATAGCGACCGTAATAGTTGATCCAGCTCTGAATGGTCGAATTGAACATGTAAGCAAGATCTTCAAGTTCTTTGTCGCTACGTAAAGACCAGTTCCAATCACGCGATTTCTGCCGAATGGCTTTTGCCGCTCTATTGCTGATTGCTGGGGTAAAGTTGATAAAATGCCTTCCCTACCTATTCTTCGAACGACGAGTAGGAAAAGTGTACCACAGGAAATCAAAACTCACCTGCGGAAACTCCTCTTGGCGATCATCATCTTTGCAGTAGACGATCTTCGTCTTATCTGGATGAAGCTCTAACCCCATCTCTTTCATACGGGCTTCGAGATAATGCTTCAATCGATGAGCTTGAGCTAACATTGGGCAGTGGCGCACTGCATCATCTGCATATCGTTCAAACGGCACCTCCTGGTATTCCCGAGATAACCATTTGTCGAATGCATAGTGCAGGAAAAGATTCGCAAGCAGAGGATTCAAAGCTTGCCATACGCCTCAGCAAGCGGCCTTGACTATGGCGTACATCAGCTAGCTTGAAGGATAGTGCTTTAGCATCCCAGGCAAAATTACCATTGGTAGCTTTCCGAATTTTGTCTGTCTCTCCTGGTTCCAGCTCATGCCTGAACAACTCTCTGTAGGCCGTAGTTCGTTCGGTTTCGTCATGTCCAATATCGTTACATAGGAACCATCCGCGGGGAACTGATAAAGTTTCACACAGCGACGTGAGAAAATCAGCCTCCTCGGCTTTTTCAAAAAAAGGTAATCTGTTTCCGGGGTAAGGAGATTATAGCTGAGGATTGTACGTTATTCGGAAAAGAAAATGCGACGTGCCATAGCTTGCAATGCATACGAATTCGCATCACCTGCAGTTGACATTGTATCGAGCAGGCTGTATAAATATTTCCATTTTCAAGTGATCTACTCTCCTCGAAAAGAAGAAAAAAGAAGTGAAGAGAAGATGTGTCTCCTTTTCGGGGAAACTTCCTTTTTTATCCAGGAGTTGAAATTGGCCGAAATCACGACGATTCCCAAAGTTCCCTCCCATGTCGAGGGACTCGATGAGGTACTGGAAGGTGGTCTCCCCCTGGGCAGGACCGCCATGGTCTACGGCGCCGCCGGTACGGGCAAGACGGTGCTTGGAGTGCAGTTCATCTACAAAACCGCTCTGGCCGGCACCCCCGGCATAATTGTGTCCTTCGAGGAAAGCGCTGACGCCTTGAAACAGAACGCGAATTCCCTGGGGTGGAATCTTGCCGAACTCGAGCAGCTGAACACGCTTGCCATTCTCACTCCGCAGATCGACTTTCAGGCCGTAGTCTCGGGCTCCTTCACGCTGAGCGGCCTGCTGGCGATGCTCCAGGAACGAAGCCGGACGCTTGGGGCCAGGCATATCCTCATCGACGGCATAGACGCAATGCTGCGCCTGCTGCCGGATGCATCTTCACAGCGCAACGAACTGCTCCGTTTCCATAACTGGTTTGTCGAACAGGGCATGACGGCCATTATGAACACCAAGATGCATGCGAAGCTACCCGAGACCCCCGAATTTCCCTTCCTGGAATATGCTGCGGATGTGGTCATCCACCTCTCCGTATCCAGGAACGATCCACAGCCATCTCGAAGGTTGCAGGTTGTTAAATACCGGGGCTCCGGGTTCAAACGCAGCTCTTTTCCCTACACGGTGGTGCCTCGCTACGGCATTACCGTCATTCCCATTTCCATGCAACGGGTAATCAAGAATTCAGGTGAACGGCGGGTGCCCACCGGCCACGCTGAACTGGACCGCATGTCCGGCGGAGGGCTCGTGAAAGGCCACTCATTGCTCATAGCCGGTCCTTCGGGAGTCGGCAAGACCCTGTTCGTCTCACTGTTCGCCGAAGCCGCCTGCACACGAGGCGAAAAGGTGCTGCTGCTCAGTTTCGAAGAAGGTGTCGGGCAGATCGTCGCCTCAACGGCGTCGGCCGGCATCGACCTGCAGTCCCATATCGACTCCGGGAACCTCAGACTCATCACCCATCTGCCGGAGACCGCCGGCCTGGAGACCCATCTCTACCACCATGTCCAGGAGCTGCGGAGTTTCAGCCCCGACCACGTAATCGTCGACTCCATCACTCCCATCGGCAGGATGGCCGATCAACGGGCGGTGTTCGAATATATCCTCCGCCTGGTTGCCCTTTGCCGGCAGATGGGCGCAACCTGTATTCTCACCAGGCAGGTGGCCAGCTTTAGTCTCGAGGATACCCTCAAGGACATCGAGTTCGTCTCCCAGCTCGACATGATACTATCGCTCATCTACATCCAGGAGAGCGACGCGGTCGACCGGGCCCTGCTGGTCTTGAAAACCCGGGGGTCTGGACATTCCAACAGGTTCCACCGTTATACCATCTCCGATGACGGCATCAGGTTTTTGCCGCTAGCGGGCAGGAGACCTGAAAAAGAGACATTTGACGGACAGCCCATAGCAGAAGAATGAACGACACGACAACTGACATTCCAACACGGGATCAAGGCTATACCCTGCGGCTGTTTTATGCCGGGGACGAACCGAACAGCTCCCGGGCGCGCGCAAACCTGCAGGTATATATACGTAAGCGATTCGACGACAGCTTCAGCTGGGAGGAGATAGACGTGCTCGAGACTCCCGCCATCGCCCTGCAGGAAAACATTCTGGTGACTCCGACCCTGGAGATCTTCGCAGCCGGATCTTCCTCGCGTGTCCTTGTATTCGGCAGTCTCGACAATAAGGACATTCTCGACTCGATCCTTCCGCGGGTAGACGATCATGCGCGACAACGATGATATAGGCGACCTGCGCCGCAGGCTGGCAGAAAGCCAAGCCATGTGCGAAGCCCTGCGCAAGGGCGAGGTCGATGCGGTAATCGGTGAAGAATCGGTCGCCATTCTGCGGATGCTGGAGGCCGAACGCAAGCTTGGCGAACAGCGCCGGGATCTCGAACGCAACAACGCCGAGCTGAGCCAGGCCTATGCGGCCTTGGAAAAGCGCACCAAGGAGCTGGAACGCGCCAACGAGGAGCTGAAAAGCTTCAGTTACGCCGTTTCCCATGATCTGCGCAGTCCCCTGCGCGCCATCCAGTCTTTCATTACCTTGCTGCAAAAGCGCCACAGCGACAAGCTCGACGGCGAGGCCGCCGAGTTCGTCGGACGGATCGGTGAGGCGACCCTGACCATGAACGAACTCATCCAGGAGACTCTCGAGTTGTCGCTGATGAGCAGGATTGAGCTGGTGCGCTCCACCGTGGATCTCAGCGCCATGGCACGCGAAATACTAACGCCCCTCCAGGAGGCCGAGCCTGAACGCCAGACTGAGATCATCATCGAACCGCACATGATCACCGAAGCAAGCGAGAAAATGGTAAGACGCGTTCTGGAAAACCTGCTCGTCAATGCCTGGAAATATACAGGCGAAGAGCAGGTTACCAGCATCTTCTTCGGAAGGGAAACCCAGCAGGAGCAACCGGTTTTCGTGGTACGAGACAACGGTGCCGGCTTCAATATGGAACAGGCAGACCGGCTGTTCACACCCTTTCAGCGGCTGCACTCCGATACCGATTTCGAGGGCACAGGCATAGGGCTGACCATCGTTCAACGCATCGTGCACCGGCACGGCGGCAGAATCTGGGGTGAAAGTGGTGACGACGGTGGGGCAAGCTTCTATTTCACCTTCGCCTGAAAACATCGTACCCGTCCGCTACCGGTTTTCCATGAAAGAGCACTACTAATACACCGTGGGGTAGACCACCAGGTGCCGTTGCGGCTCAGAGCCGACACTGTTCGACACCAGGCCGCGATCGGTGATCATGCGGTGCTGAATCTTGCGCAGTGCCTACTTTCTTGCAGGCAGGGCCACTTCGACTGCTTACTCTTCTACCTGATCAATTGCCGTTTTGGTTTCCACAACCACCTGGCGCAGTTCGCCGAGCGCCACCGCATGGCCACCGGGGTCGGGCCACGCTAAGGGTCAGTATTTACGAAATCATCCCCCGCATAGAATGGGCAAAAACGCTCATATAAAGATTTTTAAGGTCAAAAGCGGCAATATATGTTTCAGCTTCCTCTCTGAGCTGGAAGCCTTCACCGGCTTCTTTGACTTTACGTCCTTTGACTCGGAGCCTCAAGTTCTGTTGAATATTGTCAACGAAAGATTTTTCGCCAACAGCTATGCTTTCCCTCCACCAGAATTGCCTGCGAACATCATTTTGCAGTGATTCGGTAACGCATTCGCAATGAGATTTCTGATAAGATTCATAATTTAAAAACCCCGACAGCTCAACAAGTTTCCCATAGGCAATTATCGCACATTTTCTACGAGGTTTCTGAATCTCATTATAACCGCCAAATTCCCATTCCGATGGATGAGAAACGACACCGGCCCGCACCATGTTCAGGTCAATGTATACACAGTCAACGAAGCAGGTGCTGCTCTGTTTGAATGGCTGTTGCGTGATAGCGATCTTCCCAGAAAGCTCCTTTTCTTTTTTTTCTCACATTGTATTCCTGGCCTGTTCTGCCGGCAATCAGTTTGATCGATTGAGGAATGACGTCTCGGCCTTTATCATCAAATACAAGCAGGTGAATATGCTTTGAGGTAACTGTAAAATTCAGAACAACCAAACCATACCGCTTTCTAATTTCATAAAACCAGTGGAGCCATCTCTGCCGATCTATTTTCAATTTGAGCAGAAATTTCTCTTATGGCACCGATGTGTGATATGCCATATTTTCCCAGGTAAATAGTGCCTCTTGGCTCTTGTTATAATCTGTCTTATCCCAAGTAGTTCAATATCTGCGTTTTTTCCTCTAAAAATCGCAACATTAACCGTAAATTTGGGTGTTCATCAAAAGGTAACGTCAGTAAAACAAGAGCTTAGCGTGGCACGACCCCGTCTTCCGCCCCGTCTTCCGCCCGTCTTCCCCGACCCCGTCTTCCGGCTTCATTTTTACTACTCCATTGACGGGGTCTGCCACTCCATGGTAGGCGACGCCGAGGGGCTGGCGCGACTGGTGACTGTGATCCGGACATGGGCTGCTGGTGCCGCTGCAGGTACAGACTCTGGAGGCCGACACGAGATTATTTCTCTCCCGTAACTCGCCAGACAATATTGCCGACATCATCGGCAACCAAAAGCGCTCCCCGACTGTCAACGGCCACCCCAACCGGCCGTCCAAGGGCTTTGCCATCGCCGCTGAGGAAGCCGTTGAGCACATCGATGGGCTGTCCGGCCGGCCGGCCTTTCTCGAATGGAACGAAAATGACTTTATAACCGCTGTGGGGTTGACGGTTCCAGGAACCGTGCTGGCCTATGAACATCCCCTGACTGAATGGCGCCGGCAGGTTGGCATTTTCACTCGTGGCGAGCCCGAGGCTTGCGGTATGTGGTCCAAGGGCGTAATCGGGAACCAGGGCACGATCGACAAGAGCAGGCCGTTGCGGCGAAACCCTCGTGTCGACATGGTCACCAAAATAACTGTATGGCCAGCCATAGAAGGCGCCGTCGCGCACAGAGGTCAAAAAGTCGGGAACGAGATCGCTGCCCAGTTCATCGCGTTCGTTGACAGTAGTCCAGAGAGTACCTGTTACCGGCTCAATTACCAGACCATTGGGATTGCGCAGTCCAGAGGCAAATATCCGATGCTTGCCGGTTTTCAGATCAAGCAGCCAGATAGCCGCCCGCCCCTCTTCTTCGGCCATTCCGTTTTCTCCATGGTCGCTGTTAGAGCCCACGGTGATGTAGAGTTTTCTGCCGTCGTCAGTGGCAAGTATATTTCTGGTCCAGTGTCGGTTGATAGGCCCTGCTGGTAGCTCAATGACGGCTGTAGGCTCAGCATCGATACGGGTGGTCCCCTGACTATAGGGAAATCGGACGACACCGTTGGTATTGGCAACATAGAGGTGATCCTCAACCAGAGCCATGCCAAAGGGAGAGTGGAGCCCATCGAGAAAGACGGTGCGCATATCGACCACACCATCGCCATCGGTATCGCGCAGCAGTGTTATACGGTCGGCGCTGGGTACTGCGGCACCCGCCTTCTTTTTCATTTTTTTCATCATCCAGGCCTTGATCGTGCCTGTTTTACCGGCCTTTGCCGGAGCATTGCTTTCAGCAACAAGGATGTCGCCGTTCGGAAGTACGTAGAGCCAACGGGGGTGATCCAGTCCGGAGGCGAAAGCACGGACATCGGTACCCGCTGCGGCAGTCGGTTTTTGCCCTTCAGGCCAGCCGACCGCCTTGGCAACGTTTATTGTGGGGATGAGACGATTCTCCGGTTGCGGCAATACCGGATTTTCTCCCGTACCTGCCGATACCGGCAAATCTGCTCTGTGAGAACAGCCAGCGATAACAAGAAGAAGAAAGAGATGGAAAAGAACGACTGGTGTTTTCATAATTTTTCTCCCGGAATTTTTCTTGGAACTCAGTCGAGAACAGCTCAGCACCGGCTGTAGTCTCGTCGCTCACATGCTCAGATATGCCCAGTTTTTTGCAGGTATTGCATGCAGCCTCAGTACTAGATTTGACGATGCGAAAGGCGGAAAAATAACCATTCCGAAGGCAGCGAATTCACTCCCTGAGTACGCTTACCTCGTATACCTCATGCAGATGCTTTTCGGGAAACCTCAGGTTTCGCCTCATATGGTCGAGGACCTGCGCGTGAACAGCTTCGTCAGCAGCGGTGGCGTCAGTCGAAAAAACCGAGGCGTTGAAGCCGACAATCGACTCGCCATTATACTTCCTGCCAGAGAAACGCACGTTCTGCTCCACCACTCGAATAGAGTCGAGACGGCTGAGCTCTTTCTCTAGCTGGCTGGCAAGTTCCGTGCTCAGGCTCGCCCGACGCAGAAAGTGGGGTTGACTGTACTGCCACACCAACATGGCCAGGATGGCTGCCGTGACAACAGCCAGGCTTCCATACTGCACTCTCTTTCTACCTTTTAAAAACCGTACCCCCTGACGTCTCACTCCTCCGTAGCAGTAAAACACCAGTGTCGCCGTCAGATGAATCCCCAGCAACTGCAGCACTATCCTGAAAGCACTGGCGGTAACCACCTCCCACTCCCGCATATGCAGTCCCACCCCCATCAGACCGAGCGGCGGCGCCAGAGACGCTGCTACCATCATCCCCACCGCAGCCCCGGAAACCAGATCGTCACGTTCGGACTGGCAAATATTGACCGCACCGGCAAATCCCCCTATCAGCGGCAGCAGAATGGCTACCTCGGCCACCTGACTTACCTCGATCATAAGAGGCGTCATTATTCGTTGATCGAATAAGAGTGCCATCAAGTAGCTCGCCGCCAGACCAGTGCCGATTGCCAGCATATATCGCGCGAGACTGGCTCGCAGCAACGACCAGCTGCCGGCGGCAGTGGCTAGCGCCGCATTCATCGCCGGACCTGCCAGTGGCGCTATGAGCATGGCCGCCACCAGAAGATAGACGGTTGCCGTGTACAGCCCTATCCAGACTATGATGCCGGCCGCGAAAGAGTAGCCCACAAGACCAAAAAGAGAACCGATGCTTTGAATGCCGCCCAGGTAGATTTCAATTGCACTTTTGGGCTTGACATCAGTTACCTGGGCAGGGGCTTCGTCTTGAGGTGGGTACAGCGAAATGACACCGCGTGGAATGAGGTTGACTTCGATTTCGTCAACTGACTCTATGTCGCCCAAAAAATTATTGAGCGTATCATTCGGCAGGAAGAGAATGAAGACATCTTTTTCAGTGCCAGGAAAAAATATGGTGTTCCTGCCCCTGTATTTTCCGGCGGCCTCTCGTATTATCTTTTCATTGCCTGCAGGTATCTGTAGAATAAGTTGCCGCATCTTTCTTCTCCTTGCTCGTACGGGAAGCAACTGCAAGATTCCGTTGAAACACGTCGTTTATGATCTTCTTCCGCCTGCCGACCCAAGGGCAGGCGAAATGTACTTTTCAGGATACGATGCAATAATTTTGCCTAAAGTATACGTGCCGATATTTTTATATGTGCAGACGGTCGCTGTCACCGGAGCTCTCCAGTGAAAGTTGTCAATGGCATACTTTTTGTATATACTTTCACAGGCATGTACTAACCTTTCACATGCTGCGTAATGTATATTTTGTCGTCCCTCTATCCAGCCTATCCACTTGCCAAGCAAACAGAGGTGCTGACCTTTGGGATGATCAGATGTGTACCTTCCTCACAACCAAGGTGAATGAGATGGAGACATTGCTTTTTCCTGATACCAGGGTGTATAAAACACGGCTGTATCCCCTTCTGCTTTTGTGTAAGCCCCTCCACTTCCTGCAGATCGCGGAAGTTGATCTGTTTTCTTCGGGAGGCGACGAGCCGCCGGTATTTGCGCGCGATTTCTGCAAGGCGCACACACCTGCCCCCTTTGGGGTTAAACTCGAACACTTTCTTGAACTGACCGAGCAGATCAAAGCCTCTAAAGAACAGTCTGCCGTCGCTGACACCGAAGCGGGGGCCGGTTTCGCATTAGAGGAAATCTCGTCGCTGCTGCAAAAAAGCGCTGCCGGACTGGCTACCGATGAATTCGACGCCGAACTCCGGCAGGCCCAGTTGACGCTCGCCCTCGCTGAAATACTCGATGCTGAAGAGGAGTCACTGCGAGAAGAGATCTTTTTCCTCGACGAAGATGAAATTGCCGCTATTAACAATCTGCAGGGCAAAAGTGGATCCACCGTTGGCAATTTGATGAATCATCTGGAAGTCGCCAAAACCCAGCTGCAGACGTCACGACCGGAAAGTGCGACGCTGCGCTTTTCCGCCTGGCTTCATCTTTTTCGGCAACAGACGACTCCGCAGGCAGTCAAACTGTGGATGGCGTCGTCCAGGGAGGCTGCGGGAGAGATTCTCAAACGCTATAGATCCGCCGGAGGAGAACATGCAGTCCCCGTGCTCAACCTTGCCATGCCGTCGCAGTTCTTGGAGAGTCCAGACTATATTGTTCAGCATATTGAAAATTTTCAAGAATCTACTGCGCAGATCCTGCAAGGCCTTGTCGATGATTTTGAAAAAATTACCACGACCGCCAACTATGAGCGCAGCTCAGCGGAGTTTCTCCTGCCGTACCACACCGATTGGGCCGATCGCTGGGAGACGGCAGTCGATGAATCTTTCCCGGCCGGGTCCTACGGCAGAAGCCGCATCACCTTCTATCTCTTCCCGAACAAGCTCCTTCCCGAGCTTCTCTCTCAATCCGCATCAGATGTCGGTGGCGCTGACGACAGATACCATGGTCTGCTTGGCATACTGGACAACGGCACCACCAGCTGATCCCTGGGGCCTGGCGGAAGAAGGCTAAATGGAAAGCCTGTGCCGACAAAATTGTCTTGCCCGGCAGGACAGTTTCTCTTTCCACCGGAATCGGTTGGAGGCGATGACTTTCAAGAGTTTCTCAAAGACAATCGGATGACAGGCAGCATGACCCGTAAGGGCCGTTGCCGGGATTAGAGTGTTGCTGAAAGGTTTTTCGGAAGTTTGACAACAGAAGGAGTACTGGAGATATCTTGATTACATATTCAAGGCACCCTCAATTTGAAGCGGTTGCCCGAATACCATAATCTGAAATAATATATTGGGCCTCTTCCATGCCAATGCCCTAACTTTTCTTCAGATCTCCTCCAACGACTAAGAGATAGAGCACCGATTTCGGCTGGAAACAAAGATGGTATCTCAAGTATATAAAAAAAGGCACAAGACCGACATCTCTCGCGGTCTTGTGCCTTGAAAAGCGAGGGTCTGCAGGATCAATTATTTGACCCACCAGCGTTCAGCATTCCTCATGCCGTCCATGGCCATATGACCTGAAATCGGGCCATGAGCCAGTTTGTCCGAACTCGCCTCGACCATCTGGTTATACATGGGAAGGATTGTACCGCTATCGTCTCTGCAGATCTCCTGCATCTCAGCGTACATCTTGGCACGTTTTTCGGTATCAAGCTCAGCCCGGGCGGCAACGAGCAGCGTATTGAATTTCTCGTTTTCCCAGTTCGTATCGTTCCAGGGTGCCCCTTTCGCATAGGCGACGGAAAACATCATGTCCTCGGTGGGACGGCCACCCCAGTAACACATGCACCACTCCTTTTTCATCCAGACGTTGCTCCAGTAGCCGTCGCTGGGTTCACGGACCACATTGATATTAATACCAGCCCGCTTGGCCTGCTCCTTCACCATTATGGCGGCATCAACGGCGCCTGGAAAAGCGGCATCGGCGGCATGAAGATTAAAGGTATGATCCAGCTTACCGGCCTTTTTCATGTAAAACTTGGCCTTGTCTGGATCATAGGTTCTCTGCTCGAGATCTTCGTTATAATATCTGTTGATCGGAGCTATCGGATGATCGTTGCCGACCTCGCCGTAGCCTTGCAGGATCTGGTTAAGCAGTTCCTGGCGATCGACAATCAGTTTGAGCGCCATGCGCACATTATTGTCGCTGTAGGGTTCTTTGTTGGTAAGCATGGGCATGGTGTAGTGAGCGGTACCGGTGGTGGCAGTCACATTTATTCCAGGCATTCGCTTCATGAGATGGACGGTTTTCAGCTCGACCCTGTCCATGTAATTGATCTGATCTGTTTTCAGGGCATTGGTCCGGGCATTGGTATCGGTTATGGAAAGGGTCTCCACCTCGTTGAAATGGCCACGGCCCTCTTTCCAGTAATTGGGATTGCGGGTGGCAAAGGCACGTACACCAGGCTCCCAGTTTTCAAGCACATAGGCGCCGGTGCCGATGCCTTCCTCCCATTGCGATCCGCTGGTTCCGGCGGGACAGATGGTCAGATGGTAGTCTCCCATGATAAAGGGGAAGTCGGCGGTGCCCCCTGAAAGTTCGAATATTACCTCATACTTGCCATCGGTCTTGATATCTTTGATATTCTTCAGATAGGCTTTGGCACCTGACTTGGATTTTTCGCCCCGATGATGATTGATGGAGTAGATGACATCTTCAGCCGTCAATGTCTTGCCATTATGAAACTCCACTCCCTGGCGCAGTTTGAAGCGCCACACTTTTGCATCCGGGGTGGCCTCCCATGATTGAGCCAGTTCCGGGATGGGCTTGAGGTTGTGATCGATTTCCACCAGATTGTTGCGTATCTGCCAGTTGAGGTTCTGGTTCATGTTGGAAGTCAGAGTGGCAGGATCCATGGAATCGGTGGTGGAGCCGCCGGTGCATCCCATTATCAGCCGGCCGCCATTTTTCGGTGTTGCCGCTTGAGCTTTTCCCGCGAAAAGTGCGGGCGATAAGGCGGCAGTGAGACCAAGGGCCGTCGCCTGGTTGATGAATTGTCTCCTGGTAATCTTGTTCTGTTCAAAGAGTTTGAGCAGCAGTGTCAAGTCGGACATTGTTCTCTCCTTAGGTTGTTTTCTGCCTGTGATTACAGCAGTTGCATATGATCAGCTGTCATCATATATGTGTATCTTCCTCAAGAAATATTTTCGCACGCTCGGCAAGCAGGGTGTCGAGCCAGTCGGTATCCATCTCCGGTACCGAGGCCAACAGCTTGTCCGTATACTCATGGTAAGGTGGCGCCAGGATCTCCTTCTTGGTACCCTGTTCGACGATTCTGCCCTCGAGCATGATGACGATTTTGTCCGATATGGCCTTAACCGTGGCCAGATCATGGGTAATAAAGAGATAGGATATATTCATCTCGTTCTGAAGATCCTGGAGAAGCGTCAATATCCCCTCGGCGACCAGCTGATCCAGAGCTGAGGTCACCTCGTCACAGATTATCAGATCGGGTTCTGCCGCCAGAGCCCTGGCGATGCAGATCCGCTGTTTTTCGCCGCCGGAAAGCTCAGTGGTATAACGGTCTATATAACTGTCTGGATCAAGTTCAATCTTCTCAAGCAAGGCCTTGATCCGCGGCTCGGCTTCCTGTTTACTCAACCCAAAATAGAAATGCAGGGGACGGCCTATGGCAGTGCGCACCGTTTGTCTCGGGTTCAATGCGGTGTCAGGCATCTGATAGATCATCTGCAATCTTCGCAGGGATTCCCGATCTCTGTTTTCGAGTTTCGGCGATAGCTCTTCTCCCAAAAAGGTGACCCGGCCTCGCAGAGGCGGTAATAAACCGGTAATGACCCGCGCCAGGGTACTCTTGCCGCTGCCGGACTCTCCTACCACAGCGACCGTCCTGCCTCTCCGGACGGTGAGGCTGATATCTTCTAGAACATTGACATTATCCGTATAACTGGCGTCAACATCTTCAATATCGAGAATGATATCGAGCCTGTCGGAGTCTTCTTTTTCTTCCCTCAGCGATCGGACGTTGAGCAGTTCTCTGGTGTACTGCTCCTGGGGATGGTCAATGAGTCCTCTGGTTTCACCCTCCTCCACCAGCTTTCCATTGCGGAGCACCATGATGCGATGGGCAACCTGGGCAACCACGGCAAGATCGTGGGTAATGTAGAGTGCCGCCTTGTTCATCTTCTGGGTGATCTCTTTCACCGCGGCAAGGACCTCGATCTGCGTAGTTACATCCAGCGCGGTGGTCGGTTCATCGAAAACGATTATGTCCGGTTTACATGACATGGCCATAGCCACCATCGCCCTCTGCAACTGCCCGCCGGAGAGCTCGTGCGGATACCGGTAACCAATGGACTCCGGATCCGGCAGAAAAAGCCGGTCATAAATCTCTACGGCCTCCTTCTCAGCCTCTCTGCCACTCATCAACCCGTGTCGCACCGGTCCCTCGGCATACTGTTTGATGATCCGGTGGAATGGATTGAAGGAGGCAGCAGCACTCTGGGCAACGTAGGCAATTTTTTTCCCACGTACATCCCGAAGGTCATTCTCGGATGCCCCCATCAGCTCCATCCCCTCGAGCTTAATGGACCCAGAAGCCAGTCGGCACCCCTGCCGCGTGTACCCCATCGCCGCCAAACCAAGAGTCGACTTACCGGCTCCGGACTCGCCAATAAGGCCCAGGACCTCACCTCTTTTGAGAGAGAGACTGATATTTTCAACGATGGTATTCCAACGATTTTCGTAATGCCCTTCGATAAAAAGATTGCGTATTTCAAGCAGCGTTTCTTTCTTCATGGTTGACCTCATTATTCATGCAGTCCGCTGGAAAGGTGGAGAAACCAGTCGACGATCAGGTTCACGCCGACGGTGAGAACGGCGATCGCCGCTGCCGGCAACAGCGGTATATAGATGCCGAAGGTTATGGCACCGGCATTTTCCCGAACCATGCCGCCCCAGTCGGCAAGAGGAGGCTGAAGACCGAGGCCTAGAAAACTGAGTGAAGCGATAAAGAGAAAGACAAAACAGAAACGTAAACCAAATTCGGCCACCAGAGGCGGCATGGCATTGGGCAGGATTTCATGGCGCATGATCCACCACAAACCTTCACCGCGCAGCCGGGCTGCCTCGACAAATTCCATCACTTCAATATCCATGGCAACAGCTCGTGAGAGCCGGTAAACCCTGGTGGAGTCCAGTATGGCAATGGTGAATATCAGCACGGTGGTGGAGGAGCCCATCACAGAGAGAACCATCAGGGCAAAAATCAGGGTTGGGAACGCCATGATAATATCAATTCCCCGACTGAAAATCTGATCTATCCATCCACCTTTGGTTGCAGCAACGAATCCTAATGTCGTTCCCAGCAGGAAAGAGATGGCTGTCGTCATGAAAGCAAGCGCTATGGTGTTTCGTGCACCATACACCATGCGGGTGAACAGATCCCTGCCGAGATGGTCTGTGCCCAGGTAGAACTCTTTTGAAAAACTCTCCCAGACATTGCCGACGACGCTGGTCTCGCCATAGGGAGCAATGAGAGGTGCAAACAGGGCGACAAAACAGTTGATCAACACTATGCAAAGACCTATTCGCGCACTCAAGGGGGCTTTTTTCAACGATGCAAACACGCGCGAAAACTCCTTTTCTATGAAGCCAGCTGTCTCAGCCTCGGGTTAACCAACATTGACAGCACATCCGCCAGCAGGTTGAGAAAAACATAGGCCGCAGCAAAAATAAGACCCGACGCCTGCACCACAGGTATGTCTCTTTTAGCCACCGAATCAACCAGAAGCTGACCAAGCCCCGGATATACAAAAACAACCTCGACGATGACAACACCTACTACGAGATAGGCAAGGTTCAGGGCAATTACGTTGATAACCGGTGACAGGGAATTGGGGAAGGCATGCAGGAGTATTATCCGCAGACGCTTAATACCCTTCAGTTCCGCCATTTCAACATAGGCACTTGAAAGGACATTAATAATTGCCGCCCTCGTCTGTCTCATCATGTGAGCCGTCACCACAAATGTCAATGTCAGCGCCGGCAGCAGTATGGCATTGATTTTGGCCCCCAGACTCATGCTGGCATTGATTGCCGCCATGCTCGGAAACATATTGAGCTGCACCGAAAAGACAACGATCAGAATATAGGCGATAAAAAACTCCGGAAAGGAGATGAATGAAAGCGTAATAACGGAAATGGACTTATCAAAAAGGGTATTGCGGTAAAAGGCCGCCAACACCCCCAGGACAACCGCCAGGGGAACGGCGATAAGAGCGGTGGTGGCGGCCAGAAAAATGGTATTGGCAAACCTCCAGCCGATCAGGCCGGATACAGGTCTGCCGTTGGCGAGCGAATTACCGAAATTGCCCTGGACAAAGTCCTTGAGCCATACCCCATAACGAGTATGAGGTGGCAGATCGAGTTTCAGCTCATCCCGGAACGCTTTGACCGTCTCCGCTGTTGCCGACTGGCCAAGCACGGTCTCGGCCACATCACCAGGTAGTAGTTCGACGCCGATAAAAATGATCAAAGAGATAACCAGCACGGTAACCACACTGGCCAATGTTCTCTTGAGAATTAAAAGAATAACATTTTTCATATAGAATACGAGTGTTCAGGGGACAGTATATCTAATCGTGCTTTTTAGGCCCCGGTTTCTTCTTTTTTAAGGAACGCGCAGTCACTCTTTCCAGTTCATCCAGAAAAGCATCATCACCCAGTGGGCGGCCGGTTTTCTCGTGGCTGCGGATTGCTGCAAACTGTTCGCCCTGTATTTCCTCCTCAAGAAATGCCCGCCAATCCGGGACAATCCTGGCAAGTGGCGCCGTTTTTACGAGTATGTCGTCTTTGGCCTCGAGATGCGCCTTGCAACTGCTCCAGCGATAGGCATGGGCCTTTTTGACAATACCGGCCCGAACGGGATTCAATAGAATATAACGTACCGTCGCCAGCAGGTAAGCCTCATCCATGGGATATGAGGCGAATCTCCCCTGCCAGAGGTGGCCTTTCCAACCATGTCGATAATTTACATGACGCGTGTAGCGACGATGAGCCTCGCCGACGGCCCTGCGCAATCCGTCTTCAGAATGCGCGACGCTGACGAGATGGACATGATTGGGCATCAGGCAGTAGGCCCAGATATCCACCTTGCAGCGGTTACACCAGTCAGCCATCAGATAGAGATACTCTTTGTAATCGGCCTCGGAGAAAAAGGTTTCCAGCCGCCGATTGCCACGTTGGATGATGTGGTGAGGAATACCTGGAACGACCACTCGTGCTATCCGCGCCATAGGTATCCTCCTCAACACCCTCGCTCATGTGATATTTTGTATTGTGTCCCCGGAATTATGGTACCTTACCTGATGGTTTAGTAAAATACCAGTGAAAAAAACCACCAAAGAGGATAGCATTTACTGACTCGGCCTTTCCATACTCAAGGAGATCACATTGCAGCTCGATTCACGAAGCGATTATCATACCCACACCACGTTCTCGGACGGCCAGGGCAGCGTTGCCGACATGGTCGTCTCAGCCATCGAAAAAGACCTTGCCAAAATCGTCATAACCGATCATGCTCCCCTGCCTTTCGCCACCAGGTACGCCCTGAGCATCCAGGAACTCGAGCACTATCGGTCGCAGATTACAGAGATGCAGAGCGCCTACGGGGATAAAATCATTGTGGGCATGGGAATGGAATTCGAGTTCATTCCGGAGGTATACAGTTGGATAGATGCCATTCAGCGCCGAGACTGGGACCACCGGATTGTCTCTATCCATCACCTGGGAGCGGGTAAATCGCTCCATCTTGTCAACGGCAACGCCAAAGAATTTGCCTCACTGTTCCACTCGTTCAATAATGATGGGAAAGCATTGTGCACGCATTACTATAAAACCTTGCAAAAGGGTCTTGCCACCGGCTGGTTTGATATCATCGGTCACCTCGATGTCATAAAAAAGCATAATGCCGAATTCACCTTCTTCCGTGAAGATGACGACTGGTACCAAGACCTGATATACGAGACTCTTGAACTCGCCAAAGTCCATGGTATGAGCATGGAAATCAACACTGGTGGGTTCAATCACCCTCCGGCAGAACAGTATCCGAGCCGCTGGATTATCCACGCCGCCAGAGAAAACAATATTCCCCTGCTGTTAAGCTCTGATTCCCATACACCAGCCACCCTCGGACAGAACTTCGACACATTCACCTGAAGGTTTTCAAAACTCGGAGACATTCGGATCGAGTAGGCCGATTTCGGTATTACCGCTGGCACTCCTGTGATCGACATCAAGAAAAAAGCTGTGGCAGGATAGAGTTCATCCCAACCATATATCGATATCAGGAGCTCCTCTTTGCCACGAGGGCCATTTGCTGATAATCGCCTTTGTTGGTTTTTACAGGATGTAGAGGAAAGGGGAAGACATCAAGATGCATGGCAGCACCGTCCGCCACGTTGCACCACTGTTGGCAAGGTTCAGATATCAGCTCGTTTTCCGATAGGCTTCAAATGAGTGCCCTGTTTTACTTGAGCACCAGCGCCACAAAAGAAAAGAAACCGGCCCACTCGGATGTTTCAGGTCAAGGTGTTTAGATCATCACGTCTGATCAATCACACACTACTCCCTGACTATATTTGTAAGTACTCTCTTGCCCTCGGGACTCAACCCCAGCCTGCCGATTTCCTTCGACAACTGGCCTTTTGTACCATGTCCGCCGGCATATCCATTGAGGCGTGCAACAGCAGTCGAATTGACAAAATCGTGGTTCAGGGGATAGATATGCGCCATTTCATCTCTCAGAGTAGATTGACGCTTCAGGGTGAACTTCTGGTGATACTCTTCGGCCATGGTAAAGGACCTGATGGGGAGCACTTCGGTTCTGACAGTGCTGCCGGTTTCCTTCTCAATCGCCTTCCTGGAAGCCATCGCCAGTTCGCCTTGCTGCTCATTGTGGTAAAAGACTGCTTTCAGGTATTGCCGCGACATTGACTGCCGGGTTGGCTCGTGGCTTTTCCAGAAAATGTCCAAAAGGTGGGTGTAGCTGATGAGCCTGGGATCAAAGTCCACCTGCACCGTCTCTGTATGATCTCCAATATTGTTGTAGGTCGGGGAGGCCGTATGACCGCCAGCATAGCCAACACGAGTTCGAATTACACCATTGATTATCCCGAACCGGGATTCGATTCCCCAGAATCATCCCAGCCCGAATGATGCTGTTTCAAAAGTGGCTGGCAGTGCTGCGTCAATGGGAGGAATGGTCGGGGATCCCGTTTTGCCGGCAGTTGCCATAGTTTCCTCACTGGCTTTTAAAGCCTCGCCTTCCTGGGTCTGTGACGCTGCAATTCCAGCCAGTAGTAACGACATTACTCCCAGCAGTAAAAAGGAGCGGACAAGGGTGGCACTGCTTTTGTTCTTCATATCGGCTCTCCTCTTTTTCGAATTTCCTCGTGAGAATCAGGAGCTTTACTCTTGAGATGGGCACTCGAACGTGAACCTACATATCCACTGAGCTGAAAAACATATCAAGAAATTGCCCGTATCCTTCTTCTTCCATATCTTGAAGAGGAATAAAACGCAGTGCTGCTGAGTTGATGCAGTACCTGAGCCCGGTTGGCTGAGGGCCATCGTTAAAAACATGTCCGAGGTGCGAGTCTGCTTCAGAGCTGCGCACTTCCACCCGTTTCATAAAAAAGGAATTGTCTTCGATCTCTGTAATATTGGCGCTTCTCAGGGGTTGTGTGAAACTGGGCCAGCCGGTTTTCGAGTCAAACTTATCTGTTGAGCTGAAAAGCGGCTCTCCGGATACCACATCAACATAGATTCCCGGACGTTTATTATCCCAATATTCGTTATGAAAGGCGGGTTCGGTTGCATCTTCCTGCGTCACCTTATATTGCAGTGGAGTAAGCATTTTTTTCAAATCTTTACCACTCATCGTCTCCTCTTTCTGCTCCTTCCACACTGTATTGAGAAAGATGTCCCTGCCAGACCGTGACCGGTAATATTTGTATCTGATCGGATTTTTTTTGTAGTAATCCTGATGGTATTCCTCGGCCCGGTAGAATCTGGTCGCGGGGAGGATGGGAGTAACTATGGGCTTGTCAAATAGTTTGCTTCCAGTGAGTGCCTCTTTTGAGGCCATGGCAAGGCGCCGCTGCTTGTCATTGTGGGAGAAAATTGCGGTACTGTAGGCATGCCCGCGATCGACGAACTGCCCATCCGGGTCCGTGGGGTCTACCTGCCGCCAATAGACATCAAGCAATTCCTCATAGGTTATTTTTTCGGGGTTATAGACAACCTCCACCACTTCGATATGCCCTCCGCTCGCATAATTGTCATAATTCGGATTTTCCGTTGTCCCACCGGCATAACCGGAAACAACGGCACTGACACCGTCAAGTTTTTCGAAGGGTTTTTCCATGCACCAGAAACAGCCGCCGGCAAAAGTTGCCTTTTCAAGCGCTGGATTGTCGGTCATTGCACCAGACCGGCCGTCTGCGAAAAAGATGGATGCGGATAGAAGGAATACGCAAAATACTAGTAGAGTTTTCATTTCATCACCTCTCTTGAATATGATGAGCCGGCCCTACATACTCGCTCGGATCTGCCTGAAAAATGAGTCGTATGGCACTCGGCCCAATCGTGATAGCTTTATCCTGAACATTATTAACGAGGATTCACAGAACCATCACGAAAATGATACTATTTGGTCACGGCAAAAGAAGGGGAATGCCAGGAGCCTGTCGAAGTATGCCCTTTTCGCCCATATCTTGGTTATTTCCAGAAAATCAATGCTTGCAATATCAATTATATGGC
>JGI12048J13642_10391596_pt1 | contig 30111 bp, 28 predicted proteins | sample ElkSlonscriptome_16_FD_13642 | JGI IMG/M metagenome (IMG submission 13642)
CTGAAGGCACAGAAAGTAGATTTTCGCAGTCGCTTCAAATCCATGTTTGAATATCTCAAAGCCGACAAGCAAACCATTGCCACACCCAAACAACTCATCCAATCAAGACCCGCCAGCCTGAATGCCTGCGAATATCTGAAGCCGGAACTTGTGATCTGTGACAATGGTAAGAATAATTGGCTATACCTCGCTTACGATCATTATTCAAACACTCACACTCAATAGAAAAATCCGCCAGCAAGAACAAGCGTTCACATTTTGCCACAGTTAATACTTTTTCCTATTTGACAACAATTATCATTTGCTTTACTTTTACAAATAGCTTCTGAGAGATGAATGAGTCTTCAAACTAAAGTCCCCGTTAGGGCGAGCCAAAAACAGAGCAAACCATAAAATAACAATAGATAGCAAAGTTTGCGCAATCCGAGGTATAGGAAATGTATGTTTGTATTTGTCAGGCAGTGTCCGATGAGACCCTACGTGAAGAAATCCGCAATGGCGCTACCAGCGTGAAGGCATTGACCAAAAAACTAGGCTTGGGAAGTGGGTGTGCTAAATGCGTTGGAGAAATTAAAGCGCTGATTAAACAGACATTAAGCGAGGATACATCAGTAAACCTTGCCTTCGAGGGAATAAAACGACCACCGTTTAATACAACGCTTGCATAGGCGGGAGCGGGAGAAAGGAACCAAAAACAGCGACAAGGCATCGGAGATCAACCTTTGACCTATTCTTTATGTTGTCATCCGTCAGGAGTAATAGCCGCCACTCCAGCCTACGGCCACTATTACCAGTTGAACGCCTTATAGCTGGGACTGGATATAATTTTTAAGACCGACAGTTTTGATGAGTTTTAGTTGTTGCTCCAGGAAGTAAGTGTGATCCATCTCCGTATCGTCAAGTAACTCTTCCAACATGGTTCTGGTAACGAAATCCTGTTCTTTTTCACACAACTCAATGGCATCTTTCAGCAAAGCCCCTACTGAATATTCGATATCTAAATCGCTTTTCAGCATGCTTGGCACATCTTTTCCGATATTAATTGTTTCTCTATTCACCATATCGGGCGTTCCTTCAAGGAACAATATGCGCTCGATTAGTTTTTTCGCATGACCTTTCTCATCATCAAACTCATGAGCAATGCGCTCATACAGCTTCGTCATACCCCAATCCAAGTACATCTCAGAGTGGATAAAATACTGGTCCATAGCGGCCAATTCATTGGCAAGAATACCGTTGAGTGCTGCGATGATCTTTTTATTGCCTTTCACTATACTCTCCTGTTAACCATTACTTTGGCCTGTTAACCATTACTTTGGCCTGTTAACCATTACTCTGGCATGTTAATCGTTAATCTGGGACTGCAGATAGTTCTCAATACCCATCGTGCTAATCAAATACTGTTGGGTCTCCAGCCAATCGATGTGCTCTTCTTCGCAGGCCAGGATATCAACAACCAGCTCCCTGCTAACAAAGTCTTTGGCAACTTCACAAGCGACAACGCCTTCCTTGATAGTGGGCAGATTTTCTAATTGAAACTGATAATCCGCATTCAACATTTCTTCCGCGTGCTGGCCGATTTTTAGCTTTTCGAGGTTCTGCATGCTGGGCAAACCCTCTAAAAACAAGATTCGCTCAATCAGCTTATCCGCTTGTTTCATATCTTTAATCGACTTGTCCCAGGCTTCCTCATACAATTCCTTGAAGCCAAAATTCTTCATCATTTTAGCGTGAAGAAAATACTGATTAATCGACGTCAATTTTATACATAATAGTTTATTCAGGGTGGGAACCACACTCTCAGTCACTTTCATATAACAACAATCCACTGGTAATTTACGGCAGGGCGCAAGTATAAAATATTGTTCCACTATTCACACTACTAAAGCATACGTTTCGTAGTAAAAGAAGATCTTCTTCACCACTAAACCAGTAGTTTGACGAAATCGGGCAAACCCATCTGGCTCAAACAGACAAATCAAGAGGTTTTGCTATGTTCTTTCCGCGCGCTTCTACAATCCTACTCATGCTGCTGATGGCCACTATCGCCTGGTCCAGCGGGCACGGTCACAGCTCGGGGGATATGAAGCATTCAAAATCCATGGACCATGCCGGGGAAGTTAGTTCCGGGGATATCGTCGTCATGCACCCCTGGAGTCGGGCAGTACCGGTCGCGGGCATGAACGCAGCGGGCTATATGAAGATTATGAACAAAGGCGACAAAGCAGTGACTTTAACCCAATTTGTTAGCAGTGCTTCCGCAAAAACCAGCCTCCATGAAACCGTAAAAAAAGGCGATATGGCTAGCATGCGGGCACTCCCTGAAGGTATTACCATACCCGCCAAAGGCAGTATCAGTTTGCAGCCGGGTGGACTTCACCTTATGTTTCTCAAAATAAAGGCACCTCTGGTGGAGGGTGATAAAATACCGGTGACGCTTAAATTTGATAGTGGCACTGAACTAGCAGCCAAGTTGATGGTAAAACCAATCGGCACCACAGATGGTCATGACAAGATGCATCATTAGATACACCATTGATAGCTAAGCCAGACCCTATCACCCAAGTCATTAGTTGAACAAGCTCTCCCAGATGCGCGGCACTCCACCGCGCACCCACTTTGCAAAGATCACCTTGTCTCTGCCAATGCTTTCGTTGCTTAGGCAAATAAGCGAGCTATCAATGGTAACTGTGAACTCTATGGCTATGCTTTTCCAGAAAACTGACCCGTTTTCCCACAAGCGGTGCAGGGAAGCACCACTTTTTTAATCAATTTCTTACCTGCGTACCCACACTTCTCCAGTTTCCATGGAGCTTGTGAACCCGTCGTTAATCCTTAATAATTCGTCCATCTTGCGGTCATACAACCGGCCTATTCTGCTGACTCGGCTGATGCTGTTTACCATCGGGAACAGGGAATATAATTCTATGCAAACAATAATCCGGATACTCACCGCCTTAATTTTGTCAGCGCTGCTTATTGCCTGCAGTGATGATGACAATAACAATAACGACCAGACTGACACCCCACAGAGCGAAGACGATACCAACAATGAGAGCAGTACCGATGGCAACACGGCAGCAATACAACTGGGGCCAAGGCCATTCTTCCTGGTTGATGATATGGATGATGGCGAAATAAAGAGTGCACTACAAGCCTGTGAGTCCGGACCGTTCTATAAGAGCGATTTTTCCATAGGACATCGCGGCGCTCCCATGCAGTTTCCTGAGCATACCAAAGAATCTTATATTGCGGCTGCGAAAATGGGAGCAGGCATATTAGAGTGTGATGTCACCTTTACCCAAGACCGCCAACTGGTTTGCCGTCATTCACAGTGCGATCTGCACACCACTACTAATATCCTTGCCACAGATTTAGCGGCTAAGTGCAACATTCCTTTTACACCCGCCGACCCGGCAGCGGGCACTCCGGCTACCGTGGAGTGTTGTACCAGCGATATTACGCTTGCCGAATTTAAAACACTGCAAGGCAAAATGGATGCTGGCAATACCAACGCGACCACCATTGCAGACTATATGAATGCCACCGCCAGTTGGCGCACCGACCTTTATTCCAGCCGAGGCACCCTGCTGACTCACGCCGAAAGTATTGAGCTATTCAAGGAGTTGGGAGCAAAAATGACACCAGAGCTTAAGACACCTGATGTAGATATGCCTTTTGAAGGGGGTTACACACAAGAAATCTATGCTCAACAACTAATTAATGAATATCGTGCCGCCGGTGTAGACCCAGCTGATGTGTGGGTCCAATCCTTTAATCTTAACGATGTACGCTACTGGATCGCCAATGAGGCCGACTTCGGTCAGCAAGCCGTGTACCTTGATGACCGCTATGAGGATCCGACCTTTGATCCAAACGACCAAAGCACGTTTACACCGACGATGGCAGAACTCGCAGCGCAAAATGTCAAAATCATCGCACCTCCGACCTGGATGTTGGTCACGCTGGGAGCTAATAATGAAATAGTCCCCTCAGAGTACGCCATAGCAGCCAAAGATGCTGGCTTGGGCATAATCACCTGGACCCTCGAGCGGTCGGGACTACTGGCCGATGGTGGTGGCTGGTATTATCAATCCGTAGCTGATGCCATCAATAATGATGGCGATATGTATCACCTGTTAGATGTGTTGGCTAAAGACATTGGTGTAATCGGTGTATTTACCGATTGGCCGGCCTCAGTGACCTACTACGCCAACTGTATGGGGCTTAACTAGTTTTTATCCTGAAATGACTTCCTTGTGCTGTGCTAGTTCCCGTTCAGAAACAATTGTTTCTGGCCGGAAACTAACTAATCGTGGCAGACCACTCTCCACTGCCAAAGCAGTTTCAAGTAGGCACAGCGGTCTTGTGGTTTATCCTGATTATCCGGGTGCATCAGAAGGCCTTCCAGACTACTGACGATTTTTTCTGCCTTAGCAGAAGCTGGCTGTCTTAGGTAGCTCCTTAACTGCAGGCTAAGCTTTTGCCGCAGGGCTTCAGGCGATTGGAATAAGTGGGATCTCTCGATAGCTTCCATAACACTCTCCTATTATCGTAGATTTTTATTAGATCACTGAAGGCAGTGATGACCTTAACTACCGTGTACTCCAATGGCTCGCTAAATTTCAGGCTGTTCAAGCCCAAAATAAAGGCCGACAGACTGGCGTGAGGCAAGTAACTAAGGGTTTGCTTGCGTGCTTACAGAATTTCTTAGCTCGACAATACTTCTCAAATGACGGCTCTGGCCAGGGTGCCCTCCCACGAGCAGTATCTTTTGACCCTGAAGATTGGCACGAGACAGTGCATCCTGAGCAGAAGTGCTGTAGCGGGGACAATTGCTAAGAAATTGCGATAGGGATGGCTCACCGTTGTCTGCTCGAAGGCTAACAGGCAAGGAGCAAAGTGATGAGCAATATTCTAACGATGGGATAACTGGCTTTGAATACATCAAAGGAAAGTTATTCAGTTCTGTAAAGCACATTATTCAATGCCTGTTTTTTTCGCCAGGTTGAGAATCGATTAACGCTAATCCATTAACCGCACAATGGTTGAACTAACAAAACAGCCTTATCTTATTGATAATCATTTGCATTTAAAATAATACCAAAGGCTGGTGTATAAACAACAAGTACGACCACTGCGGGAAGGTCGGGCAAGCAACAGCAGTTTCATTTTGCATAAATGCTTAAACCAAGCAGACTTCTTGGTGAAAGCAGAATTGAAAGCAGAATAAAGTCGCAAAGAGCGCATTTTCACTGAAAACTGTATTAGCCTTCATTCTGGCGCAAGTTCAATCAGATTTTCATTACAAGAAAAAAATTGACAGCCTTCCCTAAAGCCAGTTACCTTAACGATCAGTGTTGACAAAAAATAATTATCAACTCACCGACCTGATACTCAGTCCCAGAGCAATTTTATTTTTATTAATAGAGCCACTTGCAAAACTCTGGGTGGATAATCTGCAAAGCCAATTTGAGGCCATTTTTTAGCTGGAATGAAGTGCATAGTGGTGCTATGTGCTGAAATTTCAGCTAAAAAATGGGCCAAAGTGGAGAAGCAGATTGCCGTCCATGAGTTTTGCAAGTGGCTCAATAGTAAGCATTTCTGAGCAGTAATCATCATAAGGAATAACCAATCACTTCTGTGCTAATACGATCATGCTTTACAGGAAAATGTGTGAAGCACACCAGTAAGGCAACAGAAAAAAGTGAAGCTGCAGGTAGTGAAAATGTTTGAAGTAGATAGTTATGAAAAAATCGAAGTAAAGACAATAAAAAGCGATCTAAGCCCCCCCCATTCTCATTGACAACGCTGCCCCCTAATCTATAAAGCATGCAAAAACCTCTGATCAAGAGGCGGGTCGCTGCCACCCACAATTTGCGCTGTAATGCAAATTGCCAAATAAGTATAAATACAAATCAAAAGTGGTCATTGAGACATCTCAAACGACCATTGAGGTAAACTCACTATGTCCAAGACTCCACTGAAAGACGTCGACCCTCAGGAAACAGCGGAATGGCGTGAAGCCATTGATGTTGTGGTTGAACGAGAAGGAGCCGAGCGCGCTCAATTTCTACTGCGTAACACCTTCGAACAAGCAAGCCAGGCAGGCGTAGAGCCTCCTGATACTAATCAAACTCCCTATGTCAACACGATCCCGGTGTCGAACCAACCGCCCTACCCGGGTGAGCTGGAAGTAGAACGTAATATTTTAAGAGCACTACGCTGGAACGCTACCGCCATGGTAGTCGGTGCCAATCGCAAGCCAGCGGAACCAGGTGGTCATATTGCCAGCTTTCAATCGTCCGCGATTATGTACGAAGTGGGCTACAACCATTTTTGGAAAGGGCCAGACCACCCTAACGGTGCAGATATGGTTTTCATTCAGGGGCATACTGCTCCAGGAACCTACGCCCGTGCATTTCTTGAAGGCAGGATTTCCGAAGATCAACTGAACAACTTCCGGGTAGAGACGGAAGGAAAAGGGGTCTCTTCATATCCACACCCTTACCTGATGCAAGACTTCTGGCAGTTCTCAACGGTTTCCATGGGACTCGGCCCCATCATGGCGATTTATCAGGCCCGCTTCCTGAAATACTTGCAGCACCGCAAGCTAAGCCAGCAAGCCGATAACCATGCTGAAGGGCGTAAAGTGTGGGCATTTCTTGGTGATGGCGAAATGGATGAACCGGAATCCCAGGGGGCAATCGCACTGGCCGCACGGGAAAAGCTGGACAATCTGATTTTTGTTGTCAATTGCAACCTGCAACGTCTGGATGGGCCCGTGCGCGGCAATGGCAAAATAGTGCAAGAACTGGAAGGCAACTTTAAAGGAGCGGGTTGGAACGTTATTAAAGTACTCTGGGGAGGCGGTTGGGACCGGCTGCTGAAAAAGGACACATCGGGTCTGTTAGTTAAACGGATGATGGAATGTGTGGATGGTCAATACCAGAATTTCAAAAACAAGGGTGGTGCTTACGTACGTGAGCACTTCTTCGGCGCTCATCCAGAATTGAAAGCGCTGGTAGCCGATATGACCGATGAAGAAATCTACTATGACTTGATTCGCGGCGGACACGACCAGGAGAAACTATTTGCCGCTTATAGTGCCGCCAGCAATGAGGTCGGCCGACCCACGGTGATCTTATCCCATACCGTCAAAGGCTATGGCATGGGAGAAGCGGGCGAAGGTCAGAACATCAGCCATTCGCAGAAAAAACTGAGCGTAGATCAACTCAACAAACTCAAACAACGCTTTCAAATCCCGGTAGATGAAGCCACCGTAACAGCGGCAGGTTTCTATAAACCCGCTGCAGATTCCCCGGAAATGCAATATTTGCACGCCCGCCGCAAAGCCTTGGGCGGCTACTTACCGGCCAGAAAAACTCAATTCGAAACCTTGGCTATTCCCAACTTATCCATTTTCGATGCTTTGTTGAAAGACAGTGGCAAACGCACCTTGTCAACCACTATGGCATTCGTCCGCCTGATGGTAGCCGTTGCCCGCCACAAAGAGATCGGGCCTCGCCTGGTGCCCATAGTACCCGATGAAGCCCGCACCTTTGGTATGGAAGGTATGTTCCGCCAGGTCGGCATCTACGCACCGGAAGGCCAGCTTTATCAGCCCATGGATGCGGATGACATTATGCCTTACCGAGAATCCAACCAGGGCCAGATGCTACAGGAAGGCATTAACGAAGATGGTGCCATGTCATCCTGGATCGCAGCAGCCACATCCTATGCCAATAACGGCGTGATGATGATTCCGATCTACATTTTCTATTCGATGTTTGGCTTCCAGCGAGTGGGCGATCTGGGTTGGGCGGCTGGCGATATGCTGGCCAGAGGATTCCTGATTGGCGGCACCTCCGGACGCACCACTCTGAACGGTGAAGGCTTACAACATCAAGATGGCCACAGTCAGGTGTTCGCTGGATTTATTCCCAACTGCATATCCTACGACCCCACCTTTGCTTACGAACTCGCCGTGATTTTTCACAGTGGTTTGAAGCGCATGTATGAGCAGGGTGAGAACATCTACTACTACATCACCACGATGAATGAAAACTACTCCATGCCTGCCATGCCGGAAGGCGCGGAGGAAGGCATCATCAAAGGTCTTTACCGGCTCAGCGAAGCAGAGGGCAAGGCCAACAACCGGGTACAGCTGATGGGTTGCGGTTCGATTTTGCGTGAGGTCATCGCGGCGGCCGAATTATTGCGTGATGACTGGAACATAGATGCGGATGTCTGGTCCGCCACCAGCCTCAACGAACTAGCGCGTGATGGCCAGGCATGTAAACGTTGGAATCTGCTGCACCCAGATCAGCCTGCCCGACAGCCCTGGGTTGAAAAATGCTTACAAGACAGCCAGGGCCCATTGATCACCGCCACCGACTATGTCAAAAACTTCGGCGAGCAAATCCGCCCCTTTGTACCTAATGATTATCACGTGCTAGGAACTGACGGTTTCGGTCGATCCGACAGCCGGGAAGCTTTGCGAAGTCATTTTGAAGTTGATCGTCACTACATTGTCATTGCCGCCCTTAAGGTTTTAGCGGAACAACAGGCCAACAGCAAGAGCAAACCAAAAGATGCGGCAAGCGTAGCGACCGTCGTTAAAGCAATCGCTCAATATGGTATTGATACCGAAAAAACCAACCCATTGTACGCCTGAGTCTCACGAGAGAGGAGCAAAGCCCATGGCAAAAGAAATACGCGTTCCTGACATCGGAGACTTTGCCGATGTGGATGTTATTGAAGTATTGGTCAGCGCCGGTGACACGGTCGCCATTGACGATCCCATCATTACGCTGGAATCTGATAAAGCCTCGATGGATATACCCGCTCCTGAGGGGGGTGTCATCAAAGAGGTGCTGGTTAGCGTCGGCGACCAGGTCTCTGAAGGTAGTGTCGTGCTCACCCTGGAGGCATCTGCTGAAGCCAGTGTTAACGTGGCTGCCAGCGATCCCCAGGCAAAAGTATCAGAAGGTGCTACCACCAGTCCGGCTCCAAGCGCAGGCAGTGGCGGATATGGTGGTGCGGTGTTGGAAGATATTCTGGTTCCTGATATTGGCGACTTCAACGATGTGGATGTCATCGAAGTGCTGGTGGCAGCAGGAGACTCTGTACAAGAAGATGACCCACTGATCACTTTGGAATCGGACAAAGCCTCTATGGATATACCGGCTCCAAAAAGTGGTGTTATTAAAGAGTTAAAGATTGCGGTAGGTGATCAAGTATCCGAAGGCAGTCTAATCCTTGTGCTGGAAACCGCCAGCAGCGGGGCAGTGAGGGCAACAGCCAGCAGCGCTCCCGCTGCTTCTGCGGGAGGTGCCGCTAAGGCACCGGAGCGGTTGCCAGCAGCGGCAAGTGCGGTGGATGCCGCCGCGTTTCGTCGAGCCCACGCCAGCCCTTCTGTGCGGCGCATGGCCCGTGAATCAGGGGTAGATCTGGCCGCCGTCACCGGCACTGGTCGTAACGGTCGCATTACCCCAGCCGACGTGGAACAATTCAGTACAGGAGGCAGCCCGGCTGCTGCCGCACCCGCGCCACAACCTGGCTCAAGCTCATCTAAATCATCGCAGGCAGCACCTATGGAATCAGGTATTCCGGTTATCACCCAACCCGACTGGTCTAAGTTCGGACCAGTCAATACAGTTCCTATGGGTCGCATTGGTAAATTATCAGCAGCTCATCTACATAAAGCCTGGCTCAATGTGCCTCAAGTCACCCATTTCGATGAAGCGGAAATAACCAGTATGGAAGCTTATCGACAGGAAATGAAGGGCCGCGCCAAAGAGATGGGATTCGGGCTAACGCCACTGGTGTTTATCATGCGGGCGGTGGTCTCAGCGTTGAAAGAATTCCCCAAATTCAATTCAGCGATGGACGATGCCCACGAAAACTTGATTCAACGTCAGTACTACCACATTGGCATAGCTGTTGATACACCGGATGGTCTGGTGGTGCCAGTGATTCGTGATGTTGATCGCAAAGGCATATTTGAGCTGGCCAAAGAACTGGGTGAAACCTCACTAAAAGCACGCGAAGGCAAATTAAAAGCGAATGACATGCAGGGTGGCTGCTTCACCATTTCCAGCCTCGGAGGCATTGGCGGCACCAATTTCACCCCTATTGTGAATGCGCCGGAAGTGGGTATTCTCGGGCTGACCCGCTCCAAGATAAACCTCGCCAGAGTCAATGGTGAGATTGTCGATCAACTCATTCAACCACTGGCTGTGTCTTACGATCACCGGGTCATCGACGGTGCTTATGCGGCCCGGTTTGTGAGTTACATCGCCTATATCCTGTCAGATGTGCGCAATCTGATTATTTAAACGGCCAACTTTTAATGATCCGTTGTTAAGCCTTGCAGACATAGTTTTTCACTGAATGTTCAAGCAGACCATGTGGCACTGGCTGGCGATGGTAGGGAGCACTGAAAATGAGTCAAGTAGTCGAAATAAAGGTCCCCGATATTGGTGACTTCAGCGATGTGGATGTGATTGATGTGTTAGTGGCAGCGGGCGATACGGTCGCCGGAGAAGATGCCCTGATTACACTGGAATCCGATAAGGCCTCCATGGATATCCCTTCTCCACATGCCGGCACCATCAAAGATATGGAAATTAAAGTGGGAGATCAGGTATCAGAAGGTTCTTTGATTTGCCAGATGGAAGTGGCGTCAGCGGCCGCAGGAGCCACTACGTCAAAAGCCTCCACGCCAGATGCCACAGCAGCGCCAGACGCAGTAACTTCAGCGGCATCTGCAAGCGCCGCTACGATCAATGCACCCGCTGCGACCAGTCACGGCGGTGGCGCTGACCAGAGCTGTGAAGTACTGGTATTGGGCGCAGGCCCGGGGGGCTATACGGCCGCTTTCCGCGCCGCCGACCTCGGCAAGAAGACCATATTAGTGGAACGCTGGCCCAATCTGGGCGGCGTCTGTCTTAATGTGGGCTGCATTCCGTCTAAGGCGCTGCTACACGCGGCCAAGGTAATTGATGAGTCCGAAGATATGGGCACTCACGGCATCCACTTTAGCAAACCCGAAATCAATATCGACGAACTACGGAGCTGGAAAGAAGGTGTAGTCAAGCGTCTGACGGGAGGACTCAGCGGCCTCGCAAAACAACGTAAGGTCAGTGTAGTGAACGGGGTTGGACAATTCTTAGACCCACACCATGTGGAAGTTGCCGCAGAAGATGGTACAAAGCAGGTCATTCGCTTTGACCATGCCATTATCGCCGCAGGATCTGAGTCGGTTAAGCTACCTTTTATTCCTGAGGACCCACGCGTTATCGATTCAACCGGCGCCTTGGAGTTGCAGGATATTCCAGAACGCTTACTTGTCATCGGTGGCGGTATTATTGGTTTGGAGATGGCTACCGTCTATGCGTCGTTAGGCTCTGAAATTACGGTGGTGGAGATGCTCGATAATATTGTCGCAGGAGCTGACAAAGATGTGGTTAAACCACTGCTGGCGCGGATAAAGAAACGCTATAAAAATATCTGGCTGCAAACCCGGGTCACCGGAGTTGAGGCAGGCAGTGATGGCATGAAAGTCAGCTTTGATGGTAAAAACGCACCCGCTGAAGCACAAGTATATGATCGCATTCTGGTGGCCGTTGGCCGCACGCCTAATGGCAAGCGCATTGAAGCGGAAAAAGCAGGTGTGGCGGTCGATGAACATGGCTTCGTACAAGTGACTGATAGTCAAATGCGTACCACGCAGGCCCATATATTTGCCATTGGTGACATTATCGGCCAACCCATGCTGGCCCACAAAGCGGTACATGAAGGCAAGACGGCGGCCGAAGCAGCCGCAGGACTGCCCAGCCATTTCGACGCCAGAGTGATTCCTTCAGTGGCCTATACCGACCCTGAAGTGGCCTGGGTTGGTGTCACCGAGACGGAGGCAAAGTCTCAAGGTATCAAGTTTGGTAAGGGTGTATTTCCCTGGGCGGCCAGTGGCAGAGCGCTATCAGTCGCCAGGGAAGAAGGCATGACCAAACTGATCTTTGATGAAGACACTGAGCGCCTGATCGGCGCGGGCATTGTTGGCGTCAATGCAGGTGAACTCATTGCCGAGGCTGCTCACGCCATTGAAATGGGTTCCAATGCGGCCGACATTGGCCTGACCGTGCATCCACACCCAACCCTGTCAGAAAGTATTGGTATGGCCGCAGAAGCCTTTGAAGGTACTATCACCGATTTGTATATGCCGAAGAAAAAGAAGTAGATATAGCTGTGGGCAACGACGAGTTGGCTTAACTCCGATGATGCTGAATAATCGTTTCAATAAAAAGCTCGCTGACTGCTTCGGGCTGAATAGCGGTGTAAGCCGACACATCGGGGGCAGTCCTGCCAATGGGTTACAGCTTAGACAATTGCTATGGCAGGATTAACTGAGGAATTCAGGATGAAGGCAATAAGTGCAAGCCTTTCATTCTAAGTAAGCCCCCTAAGCCCCTTTCAACTCCTTTAGCAAAAGTTCTTTAGCAGCATTCACTTTAGCCGCCAGATAGTTACTGCCACCACGATCAGGATGAAATTTCTGCATCAATTTACGATGAGCATGAATAATTTCTTCTGCACTGGCACCGGGCTGAAGACCCAATATATCCCTGGCCTCATCCACCGACAATTCGCCACCAGCGCCGGTAGCACTACCAGCATTGGCTTCAGTGCCAAATTGCTGATACCAGTCTTCGCCAATAATCCGTTCCAAATAGGCTTCCAGCACTTCAATGCTGTCAGGATGATGAGCTACCGCCAATCGATGGAGTTCGACCAAGGCCTCTTTATCCATCTGACTCAAGCGCTGACCTTGCATGCCACCGGTGACCACCACTCCATCCATGTCACCGCTGTCGTGATCCAAGGTCATAGTGAGAAGACTGGTTTCCAGAGTTGATTGCTGTCCACTGGCAGCAGCACGCCCCTGACGGCTCGCCTGCCCCATAATGGTTTGCAGAACTGGCAGCGCCTTAATGATCAGCGGCAACTGCCGTAGCAGCATCAACAGAGCCGCCCCCAGCGCAGCGAGCACATGGATACGCCCGGTAAGCACCAGCAATAGCAAGATACCGGAGGCAACGATAATGGTGACCTTAGTCAGCCATTTTTTATAGTTCGCTTTGGATGATTGAAAGGCATTTCTCAGTAAATAAAAAAAAACCAGTAGAAAGACCAGTCCCAGTAAAATTTGCATAGCCTGCCTCTGTTTCTATGAACCAGTGCTCCCTGAATCAACGCGCTTCAGGAGCTGTCACCCGGTGCGGGCAGTTGCTTGATGATGTCCAAAGCCTTGCGGCCGCGGGCCGAGCCCTGATGCTCACTAGCGTAGTAACTTAATGCCCGATAGCCACCCTTGGCAAAACGAGTAACAGCACCGAGCAACGCCCGGAGCTGTTCCACACTGCCTTCATCAAAGCGACACCAGGCACCACCACTCAAGCGAGCAACTTTGGCAAATACTTGCTGCACTTCGGGATCATAGCCCTCCTGAAACACGAACAAGGGCGTCTTTAGCAATCCCAGTTGCCCTGCCAGCTTGTACAACGAACCCTCTCCCTCCTCCACCGCATCGCCCACATAGATGGCTGCATTCACTTTATGCTGGCGGGATTCATTTAAAATATGGTGCAACAGTCGGCTGATTTGAGTGCGTCCAGCCTGACAGTGAATGCCAGTCATCACTTGAATCAAGCGCTTAGGATCTTCCACCCAAGCGGAGTGTTGGAAGTCCATGAGCCCACGAAAATAGGCCAACTGCACTTGTAATTCTGCGCTTTTAGTTGAAGCCAAGAACATTTCCGCATGCAATTGACTAGCCTGGTCCCACAAGGGTTGCCGGCTCATGGTCGCATCTAAACCAAATAGTAACCTGCCCTTACCATGCACCACGCTTGGAGGAGTTGACTTGACCTTTGCCAGAAAGTTCTCGACTTCGCTGCGCCTGGCAAGCGGCTTAGTGTTCTTTGTACTCATCTCCTGGTCCTTTCTGACTATATTTCAACCCAGGGTCTATTGACCTCAGCTATCATAACTAAACCTTCCCCGCTAAGCCTTCCCCGCTAAGCCTTTAATTACGATTGACTTTAGCCAGAGTGGATTCTAAAGTCCCCAGCTTACCAGCAGTGATCGGCTTAGAGCGGCATTATACCTACTTGCAAGCCGCAAAGGGTGATCTGTGAATTTGTTAACAATCCTATCTTGCTAACAGCCACTAAAATGGAGTCCAGTAGGCTCTGTATGACAATAGCCAACGGATAGTGACATCCCGGAGCCAACAGATAGTGACATCCCGGAGCCAACGGATAGTGACATCCCGGAGCCAACGGATAGTGGCATCCCGTTTCTACACACCCGGTTTTATACAACTACGAAGAGGTTATTGTGATCGTTTACCAAGGCCATGAAGGCGCCTATTCCCATCTCGCTTGTAAACACGTATTTCCCGACAAAAAAGCGAGAGCCTGTGTATCATTCCGGGCAGCCATGGAAAAAGTTGAACAAGGCCGCTGTGGATTAGCTATGATTCCGCTGGAAAATTCCACTGCTGGCAGAGTAGAGGAGATCTACCGCCTGATTCCACAAATGAGTCTACACATCATTGACGAGCATTTCGAACCCGTCAATCATTGCCTGATGGCACCACCCGGCGCCTCTTTAAAGAGTTTAAAGACGGTGTATTCACATCCCCAGGCGCTGGCCCAATGCGCGGAGAAAATCCAAGCCTTAGGGGTAACAGCGGTGGCTACTTTGGATACAGCGGGGGCGGCTATGGCGGTGGCAGAAAACAACGATTTATCCGAAGCTGCCATTGCATCAAGTCTCGCCGCAGAACTTTATGATCTGGAGATTATGGAAGAGTTTTTTCAGGACATGAAAGGCAATACGACCCGATTTATTATCCTCAGCCATGAGCAGCGGCTGCCACCTTTGCAACCCGGCATTAACTACATTACCTCTCTTTTATTTAAGGTCCGCAATATTCCGGCTGCACTTTACAAAGCACTGGGCGGCTTTGCCACTAATCAGATTAACCTGGTCAAACTGGAAAGTTATATGCCGCCGGGCAGCCTCAATGCCAGTCAGTTTCATGCGGATATTGAAGGCCATGTGAATGCTAAAAATATGCAATTAGCACTGGAAGAATTGGGTTTTTTTGCTGAAGAAGTTCGCCTGCTAGGCACCTATGCTGCTCATGCAGCACGAGCTGGAAGAATATTCAAAGTTTAAATTAATGGCTGCAGCTGGCGCTTACAAACCAAGAATCGGCTCAGGTCTGAATTTAATCTCCCGAAGAGAGTCTTTCCCCTCACCTGTTTTCAGACATGCCGTGAACCCGTCCGTGGGGGCTCAGCGGCAGCATCCATGCTGCCGATGGTCTGAAAACAGGTGAAGGGAAAGACTGATGACTCAGGTCTGGCAGCAAACTGCCTCAAAAAAACGTCCCTCGGGTCACAGAATCTGATTAATACAGACATGACCTTTTACAATGCAACGATGACCACAAAACCTGGATAGTGATACCGAAATGTTTATTGATGAATTAACCCAGTTTACAGTCAGCCTTGCCAAGCAAGCCGGTAGTATCGTGCAACAGGAAAGACAGCAAGCTGATTATCAGGAAAGCCTCAAGAACAATCACGAGCTAGTCACATCGGCTGATTTGCGGGTGGATGAATTCATTGCAGAGCAACTACTTAACACCTTCCCAGGCCATCGAATTCTTTCCGAAGAAGGCATTCACGAATTAGATAAATTGGCGGATGACGATAGTCCTCTGTGGGTTGTTGATCCCATCGATGGCACTGTCAATTTTGCCTACGGCCATAATCAGGTCGCCATATCTATCGCCTACTTTGAAGGTGGCCAAGCGAAGTCGGGCGTGGTCTACGCCCCATTTCACAATGAAATATTCTGCGCAATCCGTGATCAATACGCGGTGATGAATGGACAACCCATTCAGGTCAGTAGAGTGAGTGACTTTCGTCAGGCATTGATCGCCACGGGCTTTCCGTATCACAAAAACACCGTTGACCAATTGATTAACCGCTTGCATAAGGTACTGGCTGAATGTCGTGACATACGCCGCATTGGCTCCGCTGCGCTGGACATTTGCTGGGTAGCGATGGGACGCCTGGACGGCTATTACGAATCTCTCAGCCCCTGGGATTTCGCGGCCGCACAATTAATAGCCAGAGAAGCCGGAGCGCGCTGCGGGCGCCTGAAACCGAGTCCAGACAACATCCCGGAAGAACTTTTCGGCAATGACATCATTATCAGTACACCCGCGATATATGCGAAGATTAAAACTCTGCTCGAAACCGCGGACCTTGAAACCAAAATCGTTCAGAACGGGCCATAAAAATAACATCAATCACAAGCGGCAACCTCGAATATATCGCCACTATCCAAAGCATAAGCCCGTAAACGCCAACCCCAGACACAACCTGTATCCAGAGCAACAAAACGTTTCTTATGAGTAATACCTTGAATTGCGGCCCAGTGCCCGAACACTAAACGGGTTTTATCTTTGCGGGGATAATTAAACCAGGCATCATAGCCCTTTGGCGCATTATCGATCCCTTGTTTAGTCACTAAATCTAAGCGGCCTTTAGGGTCGATAAAACGCATGCGGGTGAAGTAATTGGTAATCACCCGGAGTCGGTCGCAGCCCTTCAACCGATTGCTCCAGCGATCAGGCCGATTACCATACATATTGGCAAAATACTGCTTGGCCTTGGATGATTGCAGTACACTTTCTACTTCTTTTGCATAAGCAAGCGCTGATTTAACTGACCATTGGGGAGGCATACCCGCATGAGACATAAATATATCCATGTCGGGGTGGTATTTTGCTAATGACTGCTGCAATAACCAGGAAAACAATTCAGGTGCATCACTGGCCTTGAACAAATCGCTTAAAGTGTCTTTGGATTTTGACTCAACTTTACCGTAGTAAACCGCCAGAGCATGGAGATCATGATTGCCGAGAACGGCCTCGGCTGAGCTGCCAAGAGAGCGAATAAAGCGTAGGGTTTGCAGAGATTTAGGGCCTCGATTAATCAAGTCTCCAGCAAACCATAGCTTATCTTTACCGGGTTTAAACTTTATTGTCGAAAGCAATTTTTGCAGAGAATCAAAGCAGCCCTGCACATCACCAATGGCGTATATTGTCACTTATTTTCCAAATCAATGCACCACTCGTGGAGCGGAGAGCACAAACTTTGCAATCTGCGCGGTAAACGGATGTCCATCTTCAGCAACCATATCATAATGGCCTTCCATAGTACCAACTTCTGTTTCCAGGACACAACCGCTGCTGTACTCAAAGCGCTTACCTGGCGCGATAGTGGGTTGCTTACCCACAACGCCATCGCCGGTTACCTCTTGCACCCGGTAATCTGAATCAACAATTAGCCAGCGTCTCGACATCAATTTGACTGCTTTAGTACCCCGGTTTTCAATGGTTACATGGTAGGCAAAAACAAAATGGTCTTTAGCAGGATCTGACTGCTTGGCGATATATTGTGTGCGCACACTTACCTGGACGTTATATTCTGGCTTATCTGGCATGTATCAGTCTTCGCTATAATTGATTAGGTCGATTTTGGCATATAACCTTAGTTCTGTTCGGCTATTCAGCCTTACACCCGACTATGGTAGTTATTGGTCAACCGCACATAGTCTGCCAACGAAAGAAATTCAGGGCGCGCCTGAGGATCCACACCCAACTCCCGCAACTGGTCCTCAGAGAACATTGCCCGTAAGGCATTTCGCACGGTTTTACGCCTCATACTAAACGCCTGCGTCACTACCTGCTGCAGAGTCTTCTCATCCACGCAAGGGTACGGCATTTGTTGGTGGGGTCGCAACCGTACTATGGCCGACCACACTTTCGGAACGGGACTGAAGGCCTGAGGCCCTACGTCAAATAACGCCTCTACCTGACAACGATATTGCACCATCACGCTGAGGCGTCCATATTGGCGGCTACCGGGTTCCGCACTCATCCGGTCCACCACCTCTTTTTGTAACATGAATGTCATATCAACGATATGATCGGCATAGCTCAGCAAATGAAACAACAAGGGCGTGGAAATGTTATAAGGAAGATTGCCTACCAAGCGAAATTGCCTGCTGCCCTGTTGCTGCCCTGACGACTGCTGCAAGCGAGCGTAATCCAGTTTCAGAGCATCCGTTTGTAACAGGTTAAAATTACTGAAGTGGGAAAACCTGGCTTGTAACCTGGGTATCAAATCCCGATCAATTTCAATGGCAGTAACCCAAGCAGAAGATTCTAACAGGAGCTCTGTCAAGGCACCATTACCAGGACCGACTTCCACAATAGCCTGGCCCGCCTTTGGAGCTATTCCATTGATAATTCTTTCAATAATCTCGGTATCGCGCAAAAAATTCTGCCCGAAACGCTTGCGTGCCCGTGGCCCGCTTTGTTTGCTCACAGCCTGTCCCTCGTGCTAATCATGGAGCCGGATTGCTTCAGGAGTGATTGCTGGCCTCACCACCTGTTCTAATTGTTTTGACTGTAGGCCGCCATATCCACCGCACATTGTAAAGCCGCTTGCAAGCTACCACCGTCTGCCTCGCCGGACCCTGCCAAATCAAGCGCAGTGCCATGATCCACCGAAGTCCGGATAAAAGGCAAACCCAGGGTAATATTAACGGCACGACCAAAGCCTTGATATTTGAGCACAGGCAAGCCTTGATCATGATACATAGCCAACACAGCATCGGCATTGGCTAGCACCTTAGGAGTAAACAAAGTATCCGCAGGTAAGGGTCCCTGAAGATTGAACCCCATCGCTCGCAGGCGTTTTAGTGCAGGCTCAATGATGTCAATTTCCTCCCTGCCCATGTGGCCCGACTCACCGGCATGAGGGTTTAAACCGGCGATTAACAATTTGGGTGAGGCAAGACCAAACTTCGTGCGTAACTCATCGTGTAACACGCTAATTACCCGTTCCAGACGGTCGGCGCAAATAAGCTCACTGACTTTTGCCAAGGGCACATGGGTGGTTAATAAGGCCACTTTCATCGACTCGGACATTAGCATCATCACCACTTGAGGGGTATTGCTAAGGCGTTGCAAGAATTCAGTATGACCGCTGAAGCTGATACCCGCATCATTGATAACACCCTTGTGTACGGGCGCGGTCACCAGGGCATCAAACTCGCCCTGAAGTGCGCCAGTAATGGCCCGGCGCAACGTGTCCAATACATACTGGGCGTTAGCTGTATCCAACTGGCCCGCAACCGCTGGCACTGCCATGGATACCGGCAATACAATCGCAGTGCCGGCCGGAGCGGGCTCCGAGAGATGAGGTTCATAGGGACGTATCTGCAGTGTGGCATTTAACTCGCATGCACGCTCCACCAACAACTGGGGGTCACAGATAAATACCAGTTGATGTGGGTAAACTTGCTGCGCCAACTCAACACATAGGTCAGGACCGATACCACCGGGTTCGCCGGGTGTGACCGCAATTTTAATCATCACAGATGCCAATGTTATTTAAAAAACCCATCTTTTTGCATTTGCTGAGCCTTGAGGGTGTCATGGCCCGGAATCTGAGACCATCGCCAGCATGAATGCTGGTAGTGAGCCCCCAATGAAGGGTCCACAGAGGTCGCAGGATCAAATCTTAATTTCTACATAGGACTCATCCCGTATCTCTCCTAACCAATTCTGCAACTCCACCTCGTAGCGGCGTCGATGGAGAATTTGCCGGGCTTGACTGGCCTGTAGCAGATCACCAATATCCTGGGAGCGGCGCTCCATCACCTGCAGGATATGCCAGCCGAATTGGGTCTTAAATGGATCGCTTAAGTCGCCCACTGCGGTGTTGTTCATGGTTTCCTCAAAGGGTGGTACCATCTGGCCGGGACTAACCCAATCCAGCACACCACCGGCACTGCCGCTGACCGTATCATCACTATAAGCCACTGCCAATTCAGCAAAATCCTCGCCCTCGATAATGCGACGATGAATATCTGTAATGAGTTTTTTACTGGCTTCTTCGTCGCGCAGCTCATTGAGCCGAACCAGTATATGCCTCACCCTGGCTTGCTGCACCACATTGCTGGCTCTGCCTTTTACATCGGCCAGTTGCACCAAATGCACCGCCGTGGGGGTCACAATGGGTTCCGCTACTTCGCCACTAGCTAGCTGTGGCACCACATCAACGAACAGCGTGGGTAATTCGTTGGCATCACGCCATCCCAGATCCCCTCCCTGCAGCGCGGTCGACGATTGGGAGTGACTAATGGCCAGTTCAGCAAAGGAACGCCCCTCGCGGACCTGTCCCACCAACTCCTCCGCTTTCGTCAACGCTTGTCTGGCCGCTTGCTCATCCCCCTCTGCATAAGGCAGAAGTATATGGGATAAGCGATAGCTCGCCTTATCGGTCGCCCTGGCAGCAGCGGAGCTGAGAAAATCATTCACTTCCTTTTCCGTTACTCTGACCCGCACATCCACCATCCGCTGTTGGAATCGTGTAATGATCATTTCCCGTTCAATCTGCTCTCTGGCGGCTTGATAAGTAAAACCTTCAGCGGCCAACTGCTGCTCAAATTCGGCTAACTCCATACCATTCTGACTGGCAATTTTTTGCATGGTCTGATTTAGTTCTGAGTCGCTGACGCGAATACCCGCTCGCTCAGCCATTTGCAATTGGATACTCTCCAGCACCAACTGGTCAAGAATCCTTTCCTGCAGTAATTGCAAAGAAGGGAGCGGAGTATTTTGCGATCGGATGCGTTCAGTGACATTGCGCAGACGTTCATCCAACTCGGACTGCAAAATGATACCGTCATCCACAATAGCAACGACCCGGTCAAGTTGGATCACTTCGGCTGAAGCATTGGTACTGATACTGGCGCTGAACAATAAGGCCAGCACTAGCAGCACCGGTGCAAACAAAACAGGGATACACCGACGGGTGACCAACAGGATTGAAAAATTGTAATCAACTGTTTTTCTCAACATCATCTGCTGCAACACCTTAATCATCCATCCTAACCATCAACATTCTCATTCAGGGCCACGCCAATCGCCATCAAGGCTGTTATTGGGCTGCTGTTATTGGGCTATGGGAGCTGTCATGCTTCGTAAAACGTCGTCTACCAGATATAGTTCGCTTCACGGTAGCGTTGGCGCTCCCCCATATTACGTATTTCAGTCACCAGAGCCGCATTCACATCACCGGTGCCGACGCCTCCCAGCCCACGCAGTTGAAACTGCAGGAAAAAGCCGTGATCCAGCTCGCTTTCCATTTCCTCCCGATCCTCCAATACGGCATGGGTCATGGCCTGCACCCGCCAGCAACAACTGCTGTATTCAATACCGGCCAACACCCCAATAGTGCGACGTTCTTGCAGATCAAACAACCAACGGCCAAACAGATTAACCGAGTCGGTGGCTGGAAATAGCATAGAAATATCGGTTTGCTCCAGGGTTTCCGCAATATCATCCCGATAGCGGTGACTAATATTGAATAGGGAACGGTAGTCATCGGTATGAAAGGACACCATGGTCGCACCGGACTGAGTATCACTTTCCTGTGGGTCCCATACGCCAGTCAGCCGGAGATCAAAACGTGGATTAGGCCGCCACAGCAGATCGGCGGCATAGGGTGATTCCCGATCGGTGACACGTCCATCAGTTGCACTTTGGTCCGAGCTGAGAAAGACCTCTCCCGGTTCCAGATAGAAAATTTGACCGAATCCCGCCCGGAACACTTCCAATCCAGACTGTTGTTGACGTAAACGGGTTTGCAGACCCACGGTGACACGGTGATTATCCCCCACCCGATCGCCCCCAGTGAAGCGATCTTCCGTGAACAAGCGACTGTAATCAAAACGTGGGACCGAAGTATCAAATACCGGAATGTCATTTTGATCACTCTCTGGCGAATAAACATAGAACAGACGCGGCTCAAGACTTTGCACCATCTCGGCGTCAAACAAACTAAGGTCCCGATCCAGATAGATGCCCGTATCCACCCGCGCAAAAGGTACTGTGCGACTAATATGATCAGAAATGCCATCGGGCTGGTCTTGTAGCATATAATCCGTATGATCAAGTCGGAAACCGGGCTTAAAATAGCCCCAGGTGGATTGTAAGTTAAGGGCAACATCGGGCTGTGTGCGCCAGCGGCTCCCTTTGGTCAAGGCATCGTCTTCCAAGCCATCGTTATTACGCCAAAAATACGAAAACTCGGATTGCAAATCAATATCAAGCCCTGCCAGTTGGGTTTTCCAGTCAGCATCTAATTGGGGCAGCAAATAATAGGGCTGATCTTCCTCAGCGATGTCGTCATCAATGGTTTGATAGCCCTGCACCCGACTGTTAAACCTGAATTGGCCGGCTTGGTAGTTGACATTCCAAAAGCGTTTAATGTGAGATTCTTTCTGAATCTCCAGGGTACGGTTGAGATCATTCAGATAATCATTATCGCTGACCACGTTGTAATCGAGTTCAGAACGCCAGTTGGGGCCAAATTCACTGCTATTAACCACATCCAGTGCCCAGCGGTCGCCGCGGTCTTCGGTGGGCTCTTCATCCAAATAGGCGCGGTCTCTGAAGATCAATCCCATCCGTACCTCTGTATAGCTGTTTTCCGTTAACCAACGTCCTTCCAACTCCGACAGCACACCACGGCCATGAATGTAGCGGGGCGCATAAGTCGCATCATAATTCTCTGCCAGATTAAAGTAGTAGGGTAAGCCGAAGTCTATGCCCGTACCCGCACTTGAATTACTCAGAGTGGGATAGAAAAAACCGCTGCGTCGCCGGTCATCGATAGGAAATACTAAGTAAGGCAGGTAGAAAATGGGCACATCACGAACTTCCAGTCGCATATGGCGGGCCGTACCCTCCCCTTTGTCCCGATCCAGCAGAATTTCGGCCGCTTTGACTGACCAGTCGTTGCTAAAGGGAGAACAGGTGGTAAAACCACCGTCAGTGACCGTGACCCGTTGGCGTCCCTGGCTGGCAATCTGCCGGGCCTCTCCCCGGGCATGACGATCATGTAACAGATAACTCGAATTATCCACTGTAAAGTCAGAGGTCTCAATATCATAGAACGCGGAATCACCCCGCAGCAACATACCGGGCACCCTGGCTTTGATATTGCCGCTGATAACGGCAGAATTAGCGTTGCGATCTACGTCAACACTGTCGGCTTCCATCCACCAGGGTCCTTGCTGGACCTGAACCCCACCTCTCATTTGGATGCGATCTTGCTCATCCAGGTGGGCATCCTCTGATTCCGCCCTTAGCACACCAATGCCTTCTGAGCTGAAATCCATAAAGCCATAGCTGGGTTCCACGTAGTCTCCATCGCAATAGGGTTGCAGGGCATTCTGCTGTTCAAGACTCAAGGCGCTGCGCGGCACCCAGTCCTCTTCGGCACTCAAGATGCTGTAATCCTCAGCGCCACTGGTGCTCACCAGGCCAAAGCACACAACACCTGCTACCAACAGCGAAGACGGCTTATCAGAGACACAAACCAGGGTAATTTTATTCAGACTAAACCTTTACTATTTTCAACAAAAAGCCAAAGCACAGACCCATCGGGGTCAACTCACAGGACTCAGATTAATGAAAGCAACGAGGTACCGCAAAAACAAGCCGGGAAATCGGCCAACACCTCTGTAAAAAACCGGACGCAGCAGCAAAATGAACAAGCACTCGAAACGCCCGCCATCATAAACCAGCTAAAGCTAATTAGTACATCCTAAAGCGCTGTATTTACCACTCCTTCATTTTGCAACCGATAAAAACTGGCGAGGCTGACTATTCGGTTTAAACCATAGCGCTAATTCGACTACACTGCGCCTATTGTACGATTCGACCGGCAGACACTTTATACAAAATGACTTTCGTACTTAAAATATGCGGGCTAACCAAGACTGCTAAACTATGGATGCAAGGGGTGAACATATGACACCGGCTTTATCACCGAGACGTGGTTTAGTACTAACCGGAGGTGGAGCACGATCAGCCTACCAGGTCGGTGTACTGAAGGCGCTGTCCGAACAGTTTCCCGATCTTGCGTATCCCTTTAGCACCATCTGCGGCACTTCCGCAGGCGCTATCAACGCCATCGGTCTGGCCTCATCTGGCAATATTTTCCGCCACAGCATAGAACAATTGGAAGCGCTTTGGGCTGAACTATCGACTGAGAATGTATATCGCTCTGACTTTTTTGGCATGACCCGGCGTATGGGCTCCTTTCTCAAATCTGCAGTCAGTGGGGGTGAAAGATATATGCCCTCGTCCTTACTGGACAACAGCCCTTTACGAGAATTCCTGACTGAACATATTCATTTCGACAACATGCGACGCTCAATAGCGGAGGGTGGCATTGAATCCGTTTGCATTACCGCCTGTGGTTACCGCAGCGGCCAAAGCGTCAGTTTTTTCGAGGGTAAGGATCATCTGCCATGTTGGCATCTCGGACAACGTCTGGGCGTCAAAACCAAATTAACCCTCGACCATATGATGGCGACCACAGCTATACCGACACTGTTCCCACCGGTAAAAATCCATCGTGAGTATTTTGGCGATGGTGTGGTACGGAATATGGCTCCGCTCAGCCCTGCCATCCACCTGGGCAGTGATCGCATCTTAAATATCGGTGTCAGCGCCAACCGGGTGTGTGCGCCGATAAGAAGAACCCAGCGCATTTTTCCAAAAATTTCCAATATCATGGAGCATGTTTTGAATGGTGCCTTTATTGATATTATCGAAAACGATGTGGACAAGGCTTTGCTAATCAACCAATTCCTTAAAGCACTGCCAGAAGGGGCTGCTGAAGGCGATCTGGCCAATCTGAGACCACTGGAACTGCTCAACATTTCTCCCAGTGAGCCCATTGATACCATTGCTGTTAAACATTTCGACCGGCTGCCCGCCACGGTTCGCAAATTCCTTGGCGAGTGTGATCCTGAAGTCGAAGGAGGTGCCAGCCTGGTCAGCTATCTGATGTTTGAAGCCCCGTTTATGCGTGATTTGATAAAATTGGGCTATAAAGATGCGCAAATGCAAGCCAAACAAATTGAACAGTTCTTTAGTTGAGATGCCATGCCTCCTGTAGACTCAAGATTAGAACAAGCCCACAGCTGGTTGCGCGAGCACTTGCAACACCAACCCTATTCCCTGAGTCTGCTATCAGGAGACGCCAGCTTTCGCCGCTACTTCCGGATACAAGCAGAAGGCAAACGCTATGCGTTAATGGATGCCCCACCCGAGCAGGAAGATTCGCTCCCGTTTGTGGTCATTGGACGCCACTGGAGGGCTCAAGGTATCAACGTGCCTGAGATCTTTGCCGACGATTTAAGCAAAGGCTTTTTGTTGCTGGAAGATTTTGGCGATACCACGTTTTTGCAGCAAGCAGAAAAAGCGCCAGACCACTACTACCACCAAGCTATTGATTCCCTCATTGGTATTCAGCAGGTCAGTCCATTAAACAAGCCTTCAGATTCTTCCTATCCCGCCTTCGTGATGCCAGCTTACAGCGAGCAACTAATCCGCCGGGAGATCAGCTTATTCACCGAATGGTTGCTGCAAAAGAAATTACAGTTGTCACTGAGCCCAACTGAGAGCCGAGACTTAAACGCCTGCTTCGATGCATTAGTCAGCAATGCCATGGCACAGCCACAGGTGGTTGTGCACCGGGACTACCATTCCCGCAATCTGATGGTGACGGCAGATCAGCAACTCGGCGTCATCGATTTTCAAGACGCTGTTACAGGACCCATCACCTATGACCTGGTCTCCCTGTTGCGGGACTGCTATATCAAATGGCCAGCGCGACAAATAAAGCAATGGGTGAGCTACTATCACCAGCAACTGGGCGAGGTAAACAAGCAAGAATACGCCAGAGATGAATTTACCCGCTGGTTCGATCTGATGGGTATGCAGCGACACTTGAAGGCAGCAGGCATCTTTGCACGCCTGTCGCTGCGCGATGGTAAACACGGTTATCTCGACGATATTCCCCGCACCGTCAGTTATCTGGTGGATGTCACCGCAGACTACGTGGAATTTTCAGCGGTGCGTCAGTGGTTGAATAACAAACTGGTACCGGCCTTGGCAGATTTGTGCACTCCTTCTGATCAGCCAACGAAACTCACTGGGCCACATGATCCGAATGAGCTAAGGAGATCACGCTGAAAGCCATGATACTCGCTGCTGGCTTTGGCACCCGCATGCGCCCGCTAACAGACCATTGCCCGAAACCGCTACTGAAAGCCGGAGACAGGCCATTAATCGAGCATACAATTCTGGCGCTGCGAAACGCTGGCATTACTGACCTCGTGATCAATCATGCCTGGCTGGGTCAACAAATAGAAACAACACTGGATAATGGCGAAAGACTCGGTGTCACCATTCAATATTCAGCGGAAGGCGAACCACTGGAAACCGCTGGCGGCATCAAGCAAGCCCTGCCTTTGCTAACAGCAAAAGTTAATAGACATAATGGCCATCGTGGTGAGAGCTACTTCAGCCATCATGTTGATGGACATAGTGAGAACAATGCCCCCTTTCTGGTAGTAAACGGAGATATTTGGACTGATTATGATTTTTCCCGACTACACCAATTGCAGCTGCCCGACCAATGCCTTGCTCATTTGGTCATGGTCACCAATCCCGCGCACAATCCAGCGGGAGATTTTGTGCCAGCCAATAAAGACTCAGAGGGCAATTTCCTGCTGCAAGTAAAAACCGCAGCAAGCCTGCAATCCACCCTTACCTATTCCGGCATAGGCCTGTACCGACCCGCCCTGTTCGCAGACTTGCCAGCCGGTGCCCAACCCCTTGCACCACTGCTGAAAACAGCAATGAAAGCCCATCGTGTCAGCGGAGAACACTACAATGGACAATGGTCTGATATCGGCACACCGGCCAAACTGGAATGGCTTGACCAGCACCTGCGCCAACAACACTAAAACCAAAGCCAGACCAAATACACCGCCACATTCCGGCTTTCTAACAACGGGATAGGTGCCGGGTCGGCAGCCTTACCAGTGATCACCATATCGAGTTTATCAATGTTGAATAACGGTATCTCTCCTATAGCCCCGGTTTAGCGGATTTCACCAGAATGCTTATTGGTTTAGGCGTTAAGGAGCTTTCTGTTAGTCCAGCCAATGTACCCGCATTAAAAATGCTGATCCGCTCAGTGTCCTTGCAAAAACTCAAGAAAAAAGCGGATAAGGCTCAAACTCTCGGGCACTCCACAGACATCAAAAAACTCTATGAAAACCGAGCCGATCTGGCCTGAAGTCTGGCCTGAAGAAAGGCACCGGGCTTAGCCTGACAAGCTTAACCCTGTGACAAGTGACTTAGCAGATTTTGTTTGTCGAACTGGAGGTTGGCAAGAAGACTTTTTAAGCCTTAATATACAAGAAGCTCAATCGGCTTATATCACTTCCGGTACAAGTCCGCAAAAACGCATTTTTTGATTAGACAGGCCCCATTGGGGGATAACACTGATTGGAGGATAACACTGAATGACGTTAGCACCACGTTCTATCCTGTTAACTCCAGACGAATATCTGAAACAGGAAAAGACTGCTGAAAGCAAGCATGAATTCGATAATGGCGTTGTTTTCGCAATGGTCGGTGCAAGCCGGTCTCACAACCTCATCGCTTTGACGCTAGCAACTGAAATCAGAACTCATCTAAAAAACAGTCACTGCCGAACCTACATATCTGACATGAAACTCCGCATAAGAACACTGGAGAGTGATAAATTCTACTACCCAGATGTCATGGTGTCTTGCGATGAAGAACCTCCAAGTGAATATTATGAAGATAAACCCATTCTGGTGATTGAGGTGCTGTCTTCATCCACAGAAACACGTGACAAACTCGAGAAACTAGCTGCCTATGGTCGCGTCAAGTCACTACAAGAATACTTGACGGTGGCTCAGGATCGTGTGGAAGTGAACCGGTACTCGTGGCTAAACGAGAATACAATGCTGACCCAATACCGGGATGGCGATATAGTCAACCTAGGATCCATAGGCCTGAATATTTCGGTAAAAGACATCTATCAGGATGTAGCAGGCAAAATTCTTTCAGATCACTAGAACAGCAACAATTTCTTATTCAATGCACCAAAGGGGTCAAGACACTAGAAAATATACAAAATTATAGTTACACTTCCCACATGCCAAGACCCGAACGAATAGAATACGAAAACGCCGTTTACCACGTAATGAACCGTGGACGTGGTCGTCAAATGATTTTCCATGGTGACGATTACTACCATGCATTTGCAGGTGCTCTGTCTGAAGCCCACCGACGCTTTGGCGTGTTAATTCACGCTTACTGTTTGATGGGGAATCACTACCACCTGCTTCTGCAAACGCCCCGAGCCAACTTGTCACGGATAATGCGACATATTAATGGCGTTTACACGCAGCGCTACAATCGTTTGAAGGATAGCGATGGCACTTTATTCCGGGGGCGCTATAAAGCTCTGCTGGTAGAAGACGATGCCCATGCCCTGTATGTCAGCCGGTATATTCATCGCAATCCAATTGAGATGAAAAAGCCAAAGGTTGAGCGTTTGGAGCAATACCCCTATTCCAGCTATCCCGCCTACATCAACAAGACCAAAGCACCGGACTGGCTGGAAACAAAATTCCTGTTTGGACTAGAAGGCTCCCTGCGGCGATATGCTGGTATGAAACGGTTTGTCGGGCAAGACATAGATGAAACGACCGAGTCGCTGTATCAGAAAGCACGATGGCCGATGGTATACGGTGGTGAGTCGTTTCGAAACTGGATATACGACGTTAAATTACCAGAAAAATCAGCTCCGGAAAAAGCAGCTCTGGTTACCAATACACCCTCTTTAGAACACGTACTGAGTAGCGTTGGTCACTACTATAAAAAGACCAGACAGGAATTGGTAACACTCAGGCGTGGCAAAGGGACACAAAATATGCCACGCAATGTGGCCATCTATTTGTGCCAGGAAATAGCAGAAAAGAAGCTCAGGGAAATCGCGCCCGTTTTTGGGCTGAGTCACGCTAACTCAGCTAGTTACGTGACCAGCCGGGTGCGCAAACGATTAAAAGAAGACAGGGCGTTGGGTCGGGATATTGAAGGGATTAGCCGTATAATAATTGAAACGGTTACCTGACCCTTTATTGACTCCTACCCTTGCTTCGCCTCATTCGCTCCTTATCTACTTGTCTTTCACTTTACTAATTCTGCAGTGATAGACTAAACCAGCCCCGATTGCTCTGAATTGAGTTAACTCTATGCCATAGAACAGAAACGATAGCAGATGTAGAACTATCGTTTGAACTTTTACCGGCAGGATTGCGTAAACTTATACACATAATCAATCCGTTAATCGAAACAGAGGCCCGACTATGTCAAATGATAATCCATCCACTTGGTCTGAATTAGTAACTTCGATTTACCAACAACTGACAGACAAGAATGCTGAGTTGACCTATGAATTTGAAAATATGGAAATTTTTGTGCCCAGCGGTGTTGGTCCCGACGTGTCTCACGCACAATGGAAAATCAATGGCTCCCTAAAAATAAGAGCCAAAAATTTGAGCTAATAGTAAGCGCCACTATTCCGGCCCACAAGCAATACGCGATGACTAGTATATTTGTACCCAGATGAGGGATATTCGTGACAACTTCTTTAGTAATTGATACACAACTCTTCTTCGAGGTTGATGGTGAGGTGCCGGTAACTATTAGTGGTTCGGGCGATACACTAAATATTAACTTCTTGTCGTATCGTCATCTATTTATTCTCAACAGGAAACACCGGATTAGTCATCGAGGAAGGGCGACTTTTATCAGAGAATTGTATAAATTCCTCAAGGCGGGCAATCTGTCAGCCGCATTTAATGTCTCCGGCTGTAAGGTAGCTCTGCTGTCGCCGAACTACAGCGGAGGCGTTTTCAATCGGTTGACCGGACTTGGCCCGCTCAGACTTAGCTTCTTCGGCCTACTAGCTGCGCTGTTCACGAAATAGCTGAAAGAATCTCAGGGAAGTCGCGGTTGGTCTGGTCTGGTCTGGTCTGGTCTGG
>JGI12048J13642_10397877_pt1 | contig 30096 bp, 25 predicted proteins | sample ElkSlonscriptome_16_FD_13642 | JGI IMG/M metagenome (IMG submission 13642)
TATCGCTCCGCTTGCGCAGTTGCATTGAGGTTGTTTAACAGCCATAATTAAAACGGCTCTTGCGAGCGGTTTGAAAGCCGCCCACATAGGCCGACTCCCTGTTTTTTACTCCTTTTCGATCAGTCGAGCACTCAATGGCCAAACTACAACAAAATCGCCAATTGCAAATCAGCACGCCGCTCGGCGAAAACCAAGTGTTCCTGACAGGCTTTTCGGGTAGCGAAGAGATGAGTCGATTGTTTCATTACCAGTTGGATTTGATCAGTGAAAACACGGCCATCAAAGCGGAAGAAATGGTAGGCAAGCCGGTTTGTTGGAACGTGCTCACCGGCAGCGGCAGCAAACGCTACTGGCACGGTTACGTCAACCAACTGGCGCGCGGCGATGTGGATGTCAAAGGACTTCGCAACTACCGCATCGAAGTCGTTCCCTGGTTGTGGTTCTTGACTCAAACGAGCGACTGCAAGATTTTTCAAGAAATGGAAATTCCCAACATCATTGATGAGGTGCTCGGTGATTTTTCCTTTGCCGACTACCAACCTGACTTTCAACTTCAGCACAAAGAGTGGGAGTACTGCGTCCAATACCGCGAGACGGACTTCAATTTTCTGTCGCGATTGATGGAACAAGAAGGGATCTACTATTATTTCAAACACAGTCAAAACGCACACCAAATGGTCATCACCGATCACAAAAACGGTGTCTATGATTTGCCTGAATCGAAAGTTGATTTTCCACCGAATATCTCGCAAATTGCTGTCTCCGATCACCTTGATAGTTGGGAGCGACGATTCGAGTATGTCCCCGGCAAATATGCACAGCGTGACTACAACTTCAAAACGCCATCGAATCTTCTCGAAACGCAGCAACAGACCGCGATCAACTTGCCCAACATTGCCAACTACGAGATCTACGACTATCCCGGTGAGTATCCGGAGAAGGGAGACGGTGATGTGGAGACTCGAATCCGGCAAGAATCGGAAGAGACGCGTCACGAGTTGATTTCCTCATCGAGTACCTGCCGATCGTTTGGGACAGGCGGCAAGTTCAAAGTCGGTGTCCACCGCGATTCGGCCGAAGAGGGAGCCGAAGTCGTGATCACTTCGATTCATCATGTTGCCAACGAAGCGATGGCGTACGAAACGAGTTCAGGCGGTGCACCTCCGTTCGATTATCAAAACAGCTTTTCGTGCATTCCAGCCGATAAAGAGTTTCGGCCAGCACGAACAACCCCCAAACCGACCATTAGTGGAATACAAACGGCGATTATTACAGGGCCCGATGGCGAAGAGATCTATCCCGACGAGTTCGGACGAGTCAAATGCCAGTTTCACTGGGACCGCTACGGCCAATATGACGACAAAAGCAGTTGTTGGATCCGTGTTTCACAAAGCCATGCCGGAGCCGGGTTTGGTGCCAGCTATCTGCCGCGAATCGACGAAGAGGTGGTTGTTAGCTTCTTAGAAGGCGATCCGGATCGACCGTTGATCACAGGCCGCGTCTATCACGCAAACAACAAGCCTCATTATCCGTTACCCGACCACAAGACGCGGATGACGATTCGAACCAATTCATCCAAAGGAGGTGAAGGGTTCAATGAATTGACGTTCGAAGACTTAAAGAATGAAGAACGGCTCTACATGCAGGCTGAAAAGAACATGGACACGCGAGTCAAAAATGACTCGAAGGAACGGATCTATGGTAATCGCCACCAAATCATTGGTTGGGAAAAAGATGGCGAAAAAGGGGGCAACCAAAATGAGATGGTCTATCAAGACAAAAACCTTAATGTCAAAAGAGATCAAATCGAAAAGATCGAGGGCAACTATGAGCTTTGTGTCGGAAATGGTGAGGCAGACGACGGTGGGAATCTTCATGTCGTCATCGAAAAACAACGTACCGAATCGATTGGTGAAGGCAACGACCGCATGGTCGCAAAGGACGAGCGAATCAAGATTGGCGGAAGCTTGTCCGAAACCATTGGCAAAGACCGAAAAACTAAGGTCGGCATGAAACACGCAATCGAATCGGGACAAGAACTTCACTTAAAAGCAGGAATGAAGGTCATTATCGAAGCGGGCGTGCAATTGTCGCTCGTTGGACCAGGCGGGTTTGTCGATATCGGCCCAGCCGGAGTGACGATCCAAGGCATGATGGTCAAAATCAACTCCGGCGGTGCTGCCGGCAGCGGCAGCGGATGCAGTCCCGATGAACCCGAGGAAGCCAATGAGGCGGATCCAAGTGAACCCGCACAAGCTTGGGTTCCCGATCACTAGTGTATTGCTTTATCTTTGTTCTTACCGTTTTCATCTACAGTCTTGTTGGAGAATCATTATGACCGATACCGGCGTTCGAAGCATGACGAGCTCGGGAACGTCGGCCTCCTCGACCCCCAGGCAACCGATGGGTAAAACGAAAGATAACAAGATATTAAAGAAAGCGAGCATTAAGACGGCGGAGGCAATGCTCGACTATTTGTCAAAAGAGTCGCCTGAGATTGCGGAGATCAATCAGCTCAAGAATCGGTTTAAGAAAGCGAAATCGATCGGGACCCGAATCGGCAAGCTGCTCAATTCCAATACGCGAACCGTCGCAGTCGTGGATGAAGCGTACGGTGCAATCCCCAACGCGGTCATCCTTTTGCTGGGGGCCAGTGGTGTTCAAGCAAAGCTGATTACGAACCATCCCTATCTCGCCCTACACAAGCCCCATGTGGAGCTGATCAAGATCTTCCTGAAGGCCACAGCGAAAGCCGACAAGTTGCAGGCCGCTGTCGATGGTACGATCGACAGCATCGCAAAGACGGAAGCCAAACTGGATGCCTTTTTAGTGAAATATGGCAAGGAAAAAGAGCAGTGGAACCTGTACATTGACGACATGTATGGGTTACTCGAGTTCGGGCTGAGTCTGCGGAAACAATGGCATGACGGTCGAGTTCGAAATGAATCGATTTACAACTTTACTTTCGGTGTGAAAGCGGCATTCGCCGATGACATCTACGAAGAAGCGGTCGCCGAAGGGACCGTCTTGATTGCAAGCTATTGGAACGCCGTGTTCCTACTAAGAGAACTGGAAGAAACAACGAGAAAGCATTCCCAAAACGGTGGTTTTTTAGCACCGATGGCCGGCGCAATCCGGACCAAAGTCGTCTCCGCTCTTACCCACGAGACGGGCAAGGATAGTACGACCAAACGTAAGGCTCGAAAGGCCGAAGCCTTGCTGAACGACTGGGATATTAATCACGAGTATTTTCAGTCCGTTATCCGATCCAATATACTTTTCAAGTAACTAAGAAGTTTTCTAGCATGCCATTAAGAGTTACCATTCGAGTCGACGGAGGCTTTCAGGACGGGCAACGCCGTGCGATTCGACCCGGTGATCGTTTGCTGGTCGGTCGCTCGCCACTTTGTGATTGGCCGTTCGAGCATGACCAGAAAATGTCGAGCAATCACTTTGAATTGATCGCGGATGCTCATCGTTGTCTGATCCGCGATTTACAAAGTGCGAATGGACTGAATGTTGGCGGCGAAAGGGTTGAGGAAATCGATTTATCCGATGGCGACGTGATCCAAGCGGGATCCACGAAGTGGTGTTGCGAAGTCGAGGGTGCTTCGCCGGGGCCAACAACGGCTCCTTCCCAGGTAGCCCAAACGGTCCCGCAAACGTCTGGTGCAGCCCCCGCTTCTCAGCTAGGGCTCTCGGCGAGCGTGCCCGCTGCCCCGATGCCCACTAACCCGATGCCCACTAACCCGATGCCCACTAACCCGATGCCGACTCCAACCAGGACGGCAGTCCCCAAGCGAGCGGGCGCCACCTATACCGCAAGCAAAACCGCGGCGGAGACTTGGATTTATCGTGGTGCAGTCACCTCAAAACCCAGCTTGATCGCAGCAGGATTGTGCCATCTTTTTCATGGTATTTTGATCGTTGAGCCCAAAGCGATCGAACAAGAGAAACGTGATACGATCCCGCTTGAACAATTCTTGTTCGACTACATGGAGGAGCCTGCGCGGCGGATGACGGCACCGATCTGTTTGACCGGGGACGAGGTCGTTGATCGCATGACGTTGGTGGATGAAACCTTTGGGAAAAACGAAATCGTTTTGGTCTTGGCCAAGCCCGCGGATGAAAAAGCGATCGACTCGATTCGAGAATCAACGGGCGTCTACCTTCGCCCCAAAGCGTGTCTGCCTCAGCTCACCGAAACGACGGCCGACATGGCTGCTTCTTTGTTAAAAGATTTGGTGGGTGTGTTCGTGGAGACCGATGAAGGAAAGGGCTGGGCAATCGTTACGCAAAACGATTTGCAAGCAAGTTTGGCATCACTGGGTTGGGAGCAACGAGACGGATGAGACGACTTAGGACAAACGCCCTTAGAAAGCGGAGGCGAGACGATGTTTCCTGCTGCACGAATCGGTGATCCGATCACTCACGATATGCTCGTTCCATCGGGCGTGATCGGCCCTCAGGCACCCGCGCCGTGTCCGTTCTGCGCTGCGATGCCGGTCATGATCGAAATGATGCCAGCCGCGCACGTCGGGTGCTGCTGTATGTGCAGCGGAGTGACGAGTGGTGGTCCGATCCATCCGCCGATCCCAGGCCCACAGCCGCCGATCGTCAAAGGGTCGGCAACCGTATTGATCCACAACATGCCTGCTGCTCGCTGGGCTCCGTCATTGGATGTGGGGGCGTGTGGCGTCTTTCTTGGCGATCCGAAATTGGCAGCGACACGAACGGTGCTGATCGGTGACCTCGGCATGGGCGGAGTCCCACCGACCGCAGGAGCCGGAGCCGCCGGATCGCTCAGTTCCGAAGCGTGTTTTGCGTGCCGTCAAGCATTGGTCGAGCAAGGCGAACAGTCGAACGATCCAGTCGTGAGGCAAGCGGCGAAGGATTTGGATCGGCTGCAAAAAGATGCCGAGTATGCAAAGCTTTCCGCGCACGTTTATGATCCCGATTCGCCACCTCCACCGGGATGGAAAAACATCTCGAACGATCCCGCTGCCTTGAGCAAGTATGGGCTCAAGCCTAACGACTTATCGAATCCTGAAAAGTCGGGCTTTCGGTCTCAGATGTACGAACCTGATCCAGCGGTTTTTGGTGATTCAATGAAACCATCGATCGCGTTTAAGGGAACGACGATGACGTCGGGCGAAGATTGGAAGAATAATTTCGCCCAAGGAACGAATTTCAAGTCGGACTACTACGAAAGCGCCGTTGGAATTGGAAATGCAATCGGTGATAGCGGCAACGGTGGCAACGTTCATATGACGGGGCATTCGCTCGGTGGTGGGATGGCGTCGGCGGCGTCTTCAGCCAGCGGTGCCGACGGGACGACCTTCAATGCAGCAGGGCTTCACTCAAAAACCGTCGAGCGGTATGGTGGCCAGCAAAAGCCCACCGACATCAACGCCTATCAAGTCGACGGGGAAGTGTTGACGGGGGTTCAGGAACAAGGCTGGAAAGGAACGGGTACGGCGATGGCCGCCGGATGGGCCGTTGGCGGTTTCCCAGGAGCGGTCATCGGCGGGTTGGGAAAGGTCGGCCTCAGCGCGGTCGCTCCTGACGCTAAAGGAACCAAGCGAACGATCCCCGCCTCATCGATCGATCCGGTAAGCCGACATCTGATGGGAGATGTGCTTCCTGGGATGCAGTCCGAGCTAAAGGACGCTCAAGACATTGTCGAGCAAGCGACCGGCGATGTGTGCAATTGCTAATTGGAAAATGAAATGACAAAAAAACCAGCCGCGAAGACGTTTTTTGACGGACCTGATCGCGAACTAGGCGAAGCGATCGAAGCCGGCGATCTGGATCGAATCCGGCAATCCGCTGCGGGGCGTGAACTGAGTCAGCCGCGACGCCACGATATGACATTTCTATTCTTTGCCATGGTCCATGAGCAAGAGGCGGCTGTCAAAGAGTTGGTCCGATTGGGGGCCGATCCCGCGGTAGCGGTCAGCGGACTCGGGTCGCCTCTCGGCACCGCCGTCCGCAGCGACGACGACCGCTGGCTCGGCGTACTGCTCGATGCTGGGATCAGCCCGAATGCGAAAGACGCATCGGACGAACCACTCATTTTTGGAGCGATCGAGGCACCGAATACGAAAACGCTTCGTCGGCTTCATCAAGCGGGTGCCGACCTTGACGCTCGCGATATCCTCGATGCGACGGCGATGTACTCGGCTTTGAAACGGCTGAAATTCGAACACGTCGAGTACCTGATCCACGCGGGAGCTGACGTCCACTTTTCGACCGTCAATGGCGTGACCATGGGCAATGCCGTCGAAAGACAACTTGGACGAGCCAAACCCGATACCCCTTTGGCCAAAGACCTTCTTAGAATCAAGCGATTGCTTGAAAGTCGCGGCTTCGTCTTTCCCGCAGCCCCAATCGAAGTGGTTCGCGAAAAACGAAAACTTGCCGGAAAGCGAGTCGTCGAGTAGAGCGGCTCCTCTTGCTCAAAAGATGCAAATCCATTAACCTTCTCCACTTCCTTGGGATCGGTCCGTGATTGGGATCGCTCCTTTTACCCATTTCTGCCGCTGCATTTTGGGACGAAGGGCGCATGGCGATTGCTTTCACGCTTCGGTGAAACAGTCGAATGCTCTGGCTTTTCCGATGATTTGGTCAAGCTCGTAGCCCGCAGTTATCGGCAATGATTACCCTAGAAAAGGTTTCAAAACAGAATTCCATGACGACCAATCCCTCCAGTCCAATTGTACAAGAAATGATCGAAGCGGGCGTCCATTTCGGGCACCGTACCAGTTTGTGGAACCCGAAGATGGCTCCGTACATCTTTGGCCGCAAGAGCCAGATTCATATTATGGATATCCGCGAAACGCTTCGCGGTCTGCTGCGAGCTAAGAAATACCTTAGCCAAGTCGCTGCGGGTGGCAGTTTGATCTTGTTCGTCGGCACCAAACGCCAAGCGGGTGAAGCCATGGAAGAGCAGTCGCTTCGCTGTGGGATGCCTTTTGTTAGCGAGCGTTGGCTCGGGGGGACGCTGACGAACTTCCGTACCATTCGTAGCCGACTGACCCGCCTCGAAGAACTCGAGAATATGAAAACGAGTGGCGAATGGGACAACTATAGCAAGAAGATGCAGTCCGCTTTGAATCGCGAATACCGCAAAATGTATCGCAACTTGAACGGTCTTCGCAGCATGAATCGATTGCCCGAGTGTCTCTTCATTGTCGACCCGGGTAAGGAACGCAATGCGGTTCGCGAAGCCAAACGGCTCGGTATTACCACGGTCGCTCTGATCGATACCGATAGCGATCCATCGTTGATCGATTTGCCAATCCCCGGCAACGATGACGGTATCCGCAGTATCGAATTGATCTTGAAGCAACTTGCCGATGCGGTGATCGCAGGCAAGGGGCAAGCGGCCATCGCATCGGGTAAAGAAGCGGAGCCACAGCCCGAAGCGGCTGCTGCAGCGGCTCCTGCCGAAGCGGTCGCAGCCGCCAGTGCCGAATCGGGATCCAACGAAGGCTAAAGTTCAAAGAACTTGCTGTTTTGGCAAGCGAACAACTCCACAACATCGTCCAGGCTCTCCGCTTGAGGCGATCTGTCCAGCCTACAAGCCTGGGCGACGTCCACCCATCCCTATCATATAACTCACTGTTTAGACGAGGAAGAGAATGTCTATCTCAGCAAAAGACATCAGCAATTTACGAAAAGCGACTGGCGCTGGCATCATGGACTGCAAGGCCGCATTGACCGAATCAGGTGGCGACCTTGACGGAGCGATGGATTATTTGCGTAAAAAAGGCCAAAAGGTCGCTGCGAAGCGTGCTGACCGAGAAACTTCCGAAGGCGTTGTCGTCGCCAAGGTCAACGATGATGGCACCGAAGGCATCCTGATTGGAATTGGCTGCGAAACCGACTTTGTTGCTAAGAACGATGATTTCATTGCCTTCGTCAATCGCGTTGCGGACGTCGCTTTCCAAAGCGATGCGAACAGCGTCGACGAAGTGTTGGCGCTCGATTTCGATGGCGAAACGGTCGGCGAAAAATTGGTTTCTCAAACCGGTGTGATCGGCGAAAAGATTCAAGTCATCGACTTCAAACGGACCAAGGGCGAAAATCTGGCGTCCTACATTCACGCCGGCAGCAAGATCGGTGTGTTGGTGTCCTACAAGGATGGCGGCAAAGGCGATGAAGCGGCCGTGTTCTTCCGCTCGGTGTCGATGCACATCGCTGCGATGAACCCCTCGATCCTTCGTCCCGAAGAATTCGATGATGAGTTCGTAACCAAGGAAGCCGAAGCGCTGCGTGCCCAAATCATCGCTGAAAACGAAACCAACGAACGGGAAAACCTGGGCAAACCCCAGAAAAACGTTCCGCAGTACGCCAGCAAGCGTCAACTGACCCCCGAAGTGATGAAAGCAGCCGAGGAAGCGATCAAGGCCGAGCTTCAAGCCGAAGGCAAACCGGAGAAGATTTGGGATAAGATCCTACCTGGAAAACTCGAGCGATTCGTGTCCGACAACACGCTTCTCGATCAAGAGCGTTGCTTGTTGAGTCAAGTCTATGCTTTGGACGATACCAAAACGGTTGAAGCAGCAATCCTCGAATTTAGCCCCGATGTCGAGATCGTCGAATTCAAACGAATCTCGGTTGGCTAAGAGACCAGAGCATTAGGGGCAAAGCCTGGGCAATTTGCCTAGCGCAGCCCGTTGGAGCATTCTGAAGTAGTAGCAGTGTTTTTAGGCCGGAGAGCATGTGATTTTTTGTAGCGAAAGTCGTCAAGACTTTCGGAGCGGCATGTTATCCGCCTGAAAACCGAAAGTCTTGACGACTTCCGCTACCATAAAACAACGACACTTAAACGAGTCACTAAAAAGTCACAGGCTCGGAGGCCGACACATCTTCGACATGTGTCGCCCTCTGGGCTACTGGTTCGGTTTTCATCTATTCCGGTGGCTCACGCCACCGGCAGAGATGTTTCGGCCTCCGGCCTGAAGATATTGCGACGAATTTAGCAGGCTCCGATGAGCTGGGCTAGGCAAACGGATGGGCCGTTGGCCCGAAAGTGAGCTGGCCCGTGAACTACATCACACAAACGCTGTTGCGGACGCGAAGTCCACCGGCGATCGTGCGCACGCTTTCTTGAGCGAGTTGTTTGTGATAAAAACTTCCGACGCTTCCGCTGAGCGTCAATTCGCTACTGCTCTCGTCGACCCGTAAATTGCGTAACTCCGAAACAGAGCTTCTCGATAAAATCTCTGATGCGGCAGTGGCTATCTTTTGGTCGATTCGTTGCGGGTAGGCTCGTTCCTGCATAGTTTCTCTTCCGGTGAAATTCTGTGTAAACGCTGCAACTGAAGGTGGGGCAATGCTGAGGCAATATCCAAATATCACACATTTTTTCTCTTTTGCCTACGCGAATAATCGAGATTCTTGGAATTCTTTTCGGATTGGTTCAATTACTACAATTGCTATCAATTCTCTGTTGCTTGCGGTTGTACTGAAACGAGCAAATGGAGCCGACGGGGCGCTAGCCGCGGGTATTTTCGCGGGCCCCGCGGCTAGCGCCGTCGGCTCACCAAACGGAAAGACGCGTGGATCGGCTAAAGCCTGGACTCCCACTTGATCAAATAGGCAAAATAAAAGGATTGGGCTGCTGTGTCCTTATTTGTGATCTATGTTTTCATGGGCCATTCTTGGCCAAGCACGATGACGGACTCCTTTGTTCCACGCGCAGAGCGAAAGCAGGGGCGCCGTCGATAGAAACATAGAAAACGGTTTTATCCGGGGAATCTTCACAGATGCGAACTTCGACACCAGCAGCAAAACCAGAAGTCAATCGTCAGCAAAAATTCGAGGATGTCAAACGCCGAATTCACAACAAGCTCGTCGATAAGCTCGACTTGTCCCGCGTAGGTGATTTGAAGGGCGAAACACTAACGCGAGAAATCCGTCTGGTGGTCGAGCATCTTTGCGATGCCGAAGAAACACTACTTAATCGTCAAGAACGCGATCGGATCGTCGACGAAGTTCTCGATGAAGTCCTCGGTCTTGGGCCTTTAGAATTGATACTAAAAGACCCGCAGGTCAGCGATATTTTGATCAACGGTCCCAAGAACATCTACGTCGAAAAGGGCGGACGGATGCAGAAGACCGACGTGGAATTTCGAGATGGAAAGCATTTGCTACAGATCATTGACCGGATCGTCAGTAAAGTTGGACGCCGTGTTGACGAAACGTGTCCGATGGTCGACGCTCGGCTTGAAGACGGATCGCGGGTCAACGCGATCATTCCACCACTCGCTCTCGACGGGGCAGCAGTCAGTATTCGGCGTTTCGGTGCCAATCCGCTAAAGCTAGAAGACTTGCTCAACTACCGAGCGTTTACACCCGAGATGGTGATGTTGCTTGAAGGTTGCATCAAAGCTCGGCTCAATATGATTATCGCGGGTGGTACCGGATCAGGTAAAACGACGCTGCTCAACACATTGTCATCGTTCATTAGTCATGATGACCGGATCGTGACGATCGAAGACGCAGCGGAGTTGCAGTTGCAACAGGATCACGTGGTCCGCTTGGAAACGCGGCCGCCCAACATTGAAGGTACGGGTGCGGTTTCGGCAACCGACTTGGTCAAGAACGCACTGCGTATGCGTCCCGAGCGAATCATTATCGGGGAATGTCGTGGCGGTGAAACGCTCGACATGTTGCAAGCGATGAACACGGGTCACGATGGGTCGCTAACAACGATTCACGCCAATACACCTCGCGATGCAATCGCTCGTTTGGAAACGCTCGTGATGATGGCTGGTTTCGATTTGCCGGTCAAAGCGATTCGACAACAGGTAGCGGGTGCTGTCGATGTTCTGATTCAAGCCAACCGTTTGCAAGGTGGTCCTCGACGTGTTACCGCCATTACGGAAGTGGTCGGAATGGAACAAGATACGATCGTTTTGCAAGATATTTATCGTTACGCGCAAAAAGGCATTGATGAAGAAGGCAAGGCATACGGGCATTTCGAATGCACGGGAGTCCGTCCGTCGTTCATGAGCAAGTTGGAAGCTGCCGGTGTGCGATTGCCCAGCAGTGCGTTCCGCGAGCGCGTGATTATGCCAGCTTAGGATGAGTTTTTGACAGGTTGAAAACTTGTCCTATGTTTTTGAAGGCGAGCCAGAAGCTTACCCCGATTCATTTACCCGATTGATCAAAAAGTGTTCCAGTCATGAGTTCAACCATTATTGTCGTCGCCGTTGGTGTGTTTGTCGCATCGATTGTTGCGTTCGCCATTAACGTATTGATGCCCAACGGCGAAACGACGATGACGGAAGATCGTTTGGCTGCGATGGCTTCGGCACGTCGCGGCGGCGGAGATGAAGAATCGAAAGCGAAATCGTTGATGCGAGGTAGCGACGCCGATTCGCTTAATCCCATTTCAAAGTTTCTCGAGGATCTGCCTGGACTGAGCGACTATTTGGAACAGGCGAACGTCAAGATGCCAGCGGTTCAGTTCTCGGCGATCTGCTTGGGTGCGTTTGGTGCGGGCGTCGTGCTGACGATTGTTTCGCCCGTTCCCAACGTTTTGTCACCCATCGTGGGACTGATGTTTGGCGTCGTTCCCGTATTGTGGTTGGTCATGAAGCGAAAGCGCCGGTTGGCCAAGTTCGGCAGCCAGATGCCGGAAGCTCTTGAATTGCTCGGTCGATCGCTTCGCGCAGGTCACTCGCTAAACGCTGGTTTCGATTTGGTTTCCAAAGAGATGGAAGATCCCTTGTCGACGGAGTTTCGCCGTGCTTTTGAGGAACAGAACTTTGGTATTCCACTTGACGAAGCAATCGAAGGCATGGCGACACGCGTTCCCAATATGGACCTTCGATTCTTTGCAACTGCGGTTGTCCTGCAGCGACAAACCGGGGGCGACTTGGCGGAAATTCTCGACAAAATTGGATACATTATCCGCGAGCGATTACAGATTCACGGTCAAATCCAAGCGTTGACGGGCGAAGGTCGAATGAGTGGCGCGGTGCTGTTGGCGCTGCCGCCGGTATTGTTTCTCGTCATGCTGAAACTGAATTATGAATACGTCATGATGTTATTCACCGATCCGATCGGACGATATCTGTTAGCCGGCGCGATGGTGACTCAGATTATTGGTGCGATCGTCATCAAGAAAATTATCACGATCAAAGTCTAAACCTTAGAGTTCATACAACCTACGCATCGACCGTCAACCGTAAAGCGGGAAACCGATAAACATGTTCGCACAAGCCATCAACGATTTTTCGTTCAGTCCGGTGATGATCACTTCGATCGCCATTTTCTTTGGAGTAACCGCGCTGGCGTGGTTTGTTCTTGGTCGTGTCAGTGGTGATGACAAGCCGCGTGCGGAAGCAAGACTCGATGCGATGCGAAGTCGTCGCGGCGTAAGCGCTGACGAACCGCTGTCGAGTGACGATTTGAAAAAGAAAAAAAATCAAGCACTGGCAGCCGCACTTGAGAAGGCGACATCACCTTTGGCCGATACCGTGCGTGGCAGCGAGAAAGAAATGGGCGTTCTACGCGAACGTTTAATGAACGCAGGTTTTCGCAGCGAATCGGCTCCGATTGTTTTCAAAGGATTGCAGCTCATCATCGCCTGCGTTGGGTTATTCTTTGGCGGTGTCTTTGGACTGATCGCAAACGGACTGAGTCAAGGAATGGTGATCAAACTACTTCTTGGATTGATTGCAGGCTTTATGGTCCCCAAGCTTTTGCTGGAATACAAAGCGAAGAAGCGTATGGAAGCGATTTTCTTGGGACTACCCGATGCACTTGACTTGATGGTCGTTTGTGTGGAAGCTGGATTGGGAATGGACCAAGCCTTGCGAAAGGTTGCCGAGGAAATGGCGAAGAGTCACAAAGCGATTAGCGAAGAGTTTAACGTCGCCAATCAGCAACTACAATTTGGACGGCTTCGGTCGGAAGTCTTGCAAGCGCTTGGGTATCGCAGCGGGGTGGACGATTTGAAGCAATTGGCATCGATCTTGATTCAAGCGGACAAGTTTGGTTCGAGCGTCGCGAACGCTCTGCGTGTACAAAGCGATTCGATGCGAACCAAACGCAAACAAATTGCCGAAGAGAAAGCGGCCAAAACGGCGGTGAAGATGATTTTTCCGTTGGTGTTGTTCATCTTCCCAGGCATCTTTGTCGTGCTCGTTGGGCCTGCCGGTATCAACATGTACCGCAACTTGCTGGGATAGCGAGATGGGCTTGCGATGTTGGGTTAGCCTCCAGCTTTTTGCGTGGCCTTTTTCTTAGCCGTGCATACCGCCGCTTGGCAATCGGTTAGAATCGGTTTGATGAACATCGATCAAACCAACACGGTCCAATCTCTTTTATCTCGCGACGGCGAAAGTCGGCGGTTCCCCATTGTCGCGATCGGTGCGTCCGCTGGAGGTCTCGAGGCTCTTGTCGCCCTTTTTTCAATACTTGAAAACCGATTGCGGAGCCGCTTTCGTCGTCCTGACGCACCAGCACGAGGGTCAAACCCGTTTGCTACAGATGGGCGAAAACGAGATTCAATCGCTGATTGAAGAGCTGCAAATTCATCAAATTGAATTGCTGATGCAGAATGAGAATCTGTTACAAGTTCAATCGGAATTGGCCGATTCGCGAGATTGGTTGTCGGAACTTTACGAGTTCGCTCCCGTGGGCTACTTGGCGATTGACCATCATGGATGGATCCAATAGCGCAACTTGACTGCGACACGCTTGCTCGGCGTTCCGCGCAGCATGCTTTTGGAGACACCCTTCTCCAAATTTGTTTTAAGGCGGGATCAGGGCGTTTGGTACAAGCATCGTAGTGAAGTCCACGCGTCGGATGAAAAACAGTCTTGCGAGCTACATTGGGACGTCGCAACAGGCGACCGAACCGTCGTTCAATTGCAGAGTATTCACCGCCAAACCGATTCTCATTCCATCTTTTTGTGGCCATGATCGAGATCACGGAGGCACGAAACGCTCAAGAAGCTATCACCAATGCGATCAAACATGGCAAGGCAAAAAGCATTACAATTAAATTATTGAGTTCCGACGACGGATTGGAGTTGCGAATTGGCGACGACGGATCGGGGTTTGATTGCCAAAATGGTGACACTCAAAGTCGTTTGATTCGCGGCAACGGCATGCGTTCGATGGATTATCGAGCCAGTGTCATTGGAGGTGCACTAAAGGTCTAGTCGGAGGGTAACGGCGGGTCGGTCGTGTCATGTATTGTGGGCGAACGATGAAGTCACGGCAATTAGAGAGGCAAAGGCAGTGCGACATGGCAAAAATCGTGATCGTGGACGACCATCCGATTTCTCGCGATGGTTTGGTCATGCGGATTGAGATGGAATCGGATATGCAGGTATGTGCGGAAGCCGAAGACGTCATCGATGCCATCGATTCGATCGAAAGAACCCAGCCCGATGCCGCAATCGTCGACGTTTCCTTAAAAACGAGCAACGGTATCGAATTGGTCAAAGAAATTCGCAGCCGATTTCCGGCCGTCCGTACACTGGTGTGGTCAATGTACGATGAGTCATTGTACGCCGAACGGGCGTTGAAAGCCGGGGCGAGTGGGTACATCAACAAACGCTACTCTCGCGAAACCATGATCGACGCACTGCGTACCGTATTGGCTGGTGACATTTATTTGAATCCTGAGTTCCTCTCGAAGCGAGTAGAGCAACAGACGAGGGGTCAAACGATCGATGATCGCGAACCATCGACGGCCCTTTCGAATCGCGAGTTGGAAGTTTTTACGCTGATTGGAAAAGGGACCAAGACCAGCCAGATTGCCGATGTCATGTCATTGAGCCCTAATACGATCGAAACCTACCGAGCTCGAATCAAGGACAAGTTAGGACTCAAGCATACAGCGGCATTGGCGCGGCTCGCAACCGAATGGGTGCTCTCGAATTCTTAGTTCGTAGGACTCGACTCCAACAACGGATGCGACAATTTGCCTGCTATCCAAATGAGCTATTTTGCTGTTGCATGTTCAGCAGTGATCTAACGACAATCAAAGATCTCGCTTTTATCCCTCCAGTTAAAGAATTCCGTCATGTCTTCGACCGAAGAAGTTGGTTCGCCATCGAGCTTGTCTCCAAAACATCCGCTCGGTTCCAAAGCAAAGGTTTTGTTAACGAGTGTGTTCGGCCCCTATGCCGTTGACGATGGTTCGGGAAGTCGGCTGATCAATCCGATGGAGCTGTATCACAACCAAGTGACGCGAGTTCAACAGGCCTATTCGCTTAGAACGTTCCAGCGATCGTGGGGTTTGATGCTGATTCAAGTCAACCTCGAAGCTCCCACGACCCTACTCGATTTCCCCTCCGAGAAACGCTTTCTTGACGAGATCAAAAACAATGAATACGACGTAATTGGAATAAGCTCGATCCAAACGAATTTGATCAAAGTCCGCAAGATGTGTCGCATGATCCGCAAACATCTGCCAAATGCAAAGATCATCATCGGTGGTCACATCGCCAACTTTCCGCAGCTCAATGATTTTTGTGATTTCGATCACGTCGTTCGGGGTGATGGTGTTTGTTGGATGCGAGCGTATCTCGGCCAAGATGTGTCGATGCCGCTCAAGCATCCGAAAGTGATTGCGAATATCGGTTCGCGAATGATGGGCGTCAATTTAAAGAATCATCCCGGCGATATTGCCGCGACATTGATTCCATCGGCCGGTTGCCCGCTAGGGTGCAACTTCTGTTCTACCTCGGCAATGTTTGGCGGTAAGGGGAAGTATGTTAAGTTTTTTGAAACCGGACAGCAGCTCTTTGACATCATGTGTGAACTCGAGTCTAGTCTCGGTACGCAAGCATTCTTTGTCATGGACGAGAACTTTCTGGTCGACAAAAAACGGGCACTTGGCCTACTTGAACGGATGCAAGAGCACGATAAGCCATGGTCGCTCTATCTGTTCAGCAGTGCCAACGTGCTGAAGATGTACACGATGGAACAACTCGTTGCACTTGGAGTGTGCTGGGTTTGGATGGGACTCGAAGGAAAATCGTCTCAGTACACGAAGTTGGCTGGCACCGACACGCTATCGTTAGTCAAAGAACTTCAGTCGCACGGCATTCGCGTCTTGGGATCGAGCATTATAGGGCTCGAAGAGCATACGCCCGAAAACATCGATGCGGCAATCGATCACGCCGTGGCTCATAACAGTGAGTTTCATCAGTTCATGTTGTACACGCCGATCCCAGGCACGCCGCTGTTTGCCGAGCACGAACGCAATGGAACGTTACTCGATCGTAGCGAAATATCGATTCCTGATATTCACGGTCAATTGCGTTTCAACTTTCATCATCCGAACATTAAGGATGGACAAGAAACCGAGATGTTGTTAAGAGCATTTCATCGGGACTTTGAGATCAACGGACCGAGTGTCATTCGCATCATTCGCACCAACCTGAATGCTTGGAAGCGATACAAAGACCATCCGGTTGAACGAGTTCGTCGTCGTTTTGCGATTGAAGCCAAATCGTTACCGGTCCACTATGCAGGTGTCTTGTGGGCGACTCGCAAAGCATATTTAAACAACAAGCGTTTGTTTGACGAGTGTACGAAGTTGCTCGATGAATTGCATGAATTGTTCGGTGACAAATCACGGCGAGCGGCTCCGATTGCGGGCCGATATCTATTCAAGAAGCTCGAAGCGGAAGAAAAACGCCTTCAGCAGGGTTGGACCTATGAACCGCCAACGTTCTATGAAACGAATGTGAAAGATTCAAGTCGTCCAGCGGTCTACGTCGAAGGAGCATCCTGTTAGTCTTTGTCGCTCTGCTCTCCGAGCGGATTGCGTATTCAGCTCCACAAAAAGCCTCCCAATCACGAAAAGCCAAACAAGCCAATCGGTGGACGCTTTCCGCTCGGAGAGGCACCTGCGGCGAGGCCGCGATCCGGGCCGCGATCTGGGGGGCTACCTTACCGCGACCCCTTCGAACGCTTTGGTCAGTCCGAGTATTTTCAGTTCGCTTTTGACGGTTTCTTTTGTCGGTGATTCAATCGTTTCAGCAACTTCGTCGGCTAACAATTGGGCGAAGGATGCGCGAGCTTCGGTCAATCGTTCCTCAATCGTCTTTGAATCCATGTCGATACCGCGTTCTTCTTGCAGTCGTTCTTTCAGCGATTGATTTTCTTTTTTGGATGCGGTCGTCGCGCAGTGCAAAACCGAGTAGAGTGGCTTTTCCGGGTGATGATGTTCTTTTCTTTCGAGTGACCGCCACGCTCTTTCGAGTAACCCTGTCCGCCATAACGACAACCATTGTTCGTTGTCGTTTTTAATGGCATCGACTTTCGCCGTTATTTTTTCGGATTCTTCCGATTCGCCCAGTTTCGCTTTAACAGTCGAGCGGATGGCTCGAATCAAGAAATCTCGCAGCCGTCCTTTTTTATTATCGCCGAAGCCTGCGGAAACCAAGTGAGCGATCAGCAATCTCAGGCAATCATCGGCCCCTTCGGACGATCCGAGTATCGAGATCAGCATTTTGCGAACGGTGAGTGAATAGCGCAGCACAAACCCAGCCGCACTGCTGGCGTTCGTCCACGGGTTCGAAGATCGAACCAGATGAACGGAGGTGGTTCGGTTTGCGGTTTGTGTCGTATCGTCTGGCATAATCGCTAGTTTAACCATAACTTTCGTGTAAGGTGACTAAACACAAGCGAAGAAATCCGGTTATCGCGACAAAAACCAAGCAGAACGACAAAATCGCTCTCCGCCATCTTGCCAAGTCCCACCGTTATCCGCATCCTTGAGGTGTGTTGAAGGCTTTCCGCTTGCGATTTTTGAGCATGCAGGCTGGGAGCTTGATCCACCCCAGGCCGTCTTTATTCGAATTTCATATCCAATACGAGCTAGGTTACCGTGAATCGTATCCCCGCAAATCTTTCCCCCGCGAATCGCACGCCGATTGCGGAATTGACCGATGGCCAGCAAGTCGAGCAGTCCTTCCGCGCGTCCGACAAACAACTTCGCGTCAATCGGCAGGGCGGAAAATACATCATCCTTAAATTGACCGATCGATCAGGCACACTCTCGGGGATGCTTTGGAACGCCGATGAACGGATTTACGATTCGTTTGATCGTGGCGACTACGTGCACTGTATTGGGCGCACGCAAATCCATAACGGAGCACTGCAAATGATCGTCACCGAAGTCCAACGGATGGACTCCTCGGAAGTCGATCTGGCCGATTTCGAGCGATTCGACGCCGACCAAGCTCAGCAACAAAAGTCGCGTTTGACCGAATTGCTTGGGGGGGTCACCAACCCGCATCTCAAACGCCTCGGCGACGCGTTCCTACAAGACACCACCTTTATGTCACGGCTGGAACTCGGGGCCGCTGCGGTGAACAACCATCATGCCTATCCTGGGGGGCTGCTTCGACATACCGTCGATCTGATGGAGTTGGTCCATCTGTTCGCACCCCGCTACCCGCGAGTGGATGCTGACCTTTTGCTGTTTGGAGCATTCCTACACGACCTCGGTAAGCTTGAAGAGTTATCGTCCGATGGCGAAGCGACTTATACCGATCGCGGTCAATTGGTCGGCCATATCGTCATCGGCGTGCAATTGCTGGGCGAGAAGATTCGTGCGACCGAAGACACTGGACAACCGTTTCCACCCGAGCTGCGGCTGCAGTTAGAGCATCTGATCGTCAGTCATCATGGACACTACGAATTCGGTAGCCCCAAGCTGCCAGTCACTTTGGAAGCGTTGGCGCTGCACCATCTCGATAACCTCGATGCTAAACTTGAGTCATACACCAGCATCATCGATTCGGATGTTGCAGCCGATGGAAATTGGACGAACTACAACCCGTCGATTGGTCGCAAACTTTGGAAATCACGCGAGGCTTAACCAGGGATGACGATACCTGTTTCACGACCAGCCGTCGTCCTGCTCTCAGGCGGCCTCGATAGTGCAACGTGTTTGGCGATTGCTCTGAGCGAAGGCTTTACGCCTCATGCGATCAGCTTTCGATATGGGCAACGGCATACCTATGAGCTCGATCGTGCCGTCATGCTCGCCAGCTCACTCGGTGCGGCATCGCACCGAATCGTCGATATCAATTTGTCTCAATTCGGTGGTTCGGCTTTAACCGATTCTGCGATTGATGTTCCTAAGAACGATTCGGTCGATGAACTGGGCGAAACGATCCCGGTGACCTACGTGCCAGCTCGTAACACCGTCTTTTTGTCGCTTGCGTTGGCGATGGCCGAAACGATTGACGCCGCCGATGTCTTTATCGGCGTCAATGCGCTTGATTACAGCGGCTATCCTGATTGCCGCCCCGAGTTCATCCAAGCGTTTGAAACGATGGCGAACCTTGCAACCCGAGCTGGCGTGGAAGGTCATCGATTGAAGATTCATACACCGCTGATCGATTTAAGCAAGTCACAAATTATCGCCCGCGGACTTGCTCTCGGAGTCGATTATTCTCTGACGTTGTCGTGCTACGATCCTGACGACAACGCTCGGCCTTGCGGTCACTGCGACGCATGCTTGCTTCGTCAAAAAGGTTTCCAAGAAAACGGTATCAGCGATCCCGCATCGTAGGCTGCGTCAAGTCGCGGGTGCGGCGCCGACCCGGCACGAAACCAGGACGATCTTGGCAGGTTGGAAAATGGCGGATGCCGGGTCTCCCCTTGGTCGACCCCGCCTACGAAACGACGAAACACAAAATTGACTTTACCGTTTAGTAAAGCATAATGGAGTGACTGGACACCTGTTGCAACCCGCTTCTGTGATGAAATCTACGCCAAAGTCGAAACGAAAAGCGAAAAAGCGAACGACGAAAGCGGCCCTGTGAATCTCATCATAAAAGAAGCAACATGACTGAACCGAAACGCAAATGGTTTCCCTCGAATCGCTGGTTGCTCTTGCCGCCTATTCTAATTGGTATTGCGGTCATTGCTGCATTTGCTGCGTCACGCAAAGAATTGGTTCGTGTGCCTAAAAGCGAGTATGCGACTCCGATACGCGTCATCCGTGCCGAACGAAAAGAGATCAAACCTCAGGCGACAGGATTTGGAACTGCGGCGCCCCGACGCGTTTGGACCGCTGTCACGGAGGTTTCGGGCACAATTCAAGAAACGCACCGAAGTTTGCGTTCGGGGAACCACGTCGAAGCGGGCGAGATGCTGATTCGACTGGACCCGACGGACTACGAGCTGACCGTCCGGCAATATCAAGCGGATCTGGAAAACGCGGAAGCCCAGTTGGCCGAACGTCGTGCTGCCGAAGCGACCGACAAGTTGTCACTCGAGATCGAACAAAACTTGTTGGCGGTGACGGAGAAAGATTACCGCCGACTCGATCGGTTGCTAGATAGTTCCGCTGCGTCGAACTCGGAAGTCGAGAGAGCACGTGGGGATCTGCTGCGGCAAACGCAATCGGTGCAGAAACTGCGCAACTCGATCGCGTTGTCGCCCTCGCGAATCGCTGCGGCAAAGGCGTCCGTTAGCTTAGCCAATGCACGACTTGCCGCAGCCCGCCGCGACCTGGAACGGACAAAAATAGTCGCCCCGTTTTCAGGGGTCTTGGCGGGTGTGAACGTCGAAGTCGGGCAAGTCGTTGCACTCGGAGCCAGACTGTTTGAAGTTCACGATACCGAAACGATCGAAATACCAGCTCAATTTTCGCTATCACAGATCACCCCGCTGCTGATGAATCGCGGGACGATTGACACCCATCGGTTTTCCGCCGTCGTGACCGCTCGCAGCGGCGACGTGGAAATGTCTTGGCCTGGCAAACCCGTTCGCATGACACCCTCGGTCGATCCGCAAACGCGTACGCTTGGGATTGTGGTCGCGGTGGATAATACGAAGCTATCAGCGATCCAGACTCGTGATTCCCGTTCATTGGTTCGTTTGCAGCCGGGCGTTTTTTGTGAAGTAACATTGGCTGCTGAATCGACTTTGCAATCGATCACCATTCCTCGAACGGCTTTGAGCGGTCGGCCAGGCCAAGAGGCGAATCACAGTACGGTGTTTGTGGTCAGCGAGGACAACCGCCTCCGCGAACGGGCGGTGACGACTGCGGCGGCTGAGGAAGGCACATTGACGATCCGTAGTGGTCTTCGCGAAGGCGAAGTGATCGCCCTGCAACCGCCCATCCCTATGCTCGAGGGAATGCTCGTTAAGCCCGAATGGGTTGACGCGGATTTTGCGGACTCTCCTGCAACGGATTCCAAAATTGAGAACGAGGTGATCGCAACGGTACCGGAGCCCTTGCAGCCGGAGCCCTTGCAGCCGGAGCCCTTGCAGCCGGAGCCCTTGCAGCCGGAGCCCTTGCAGCCGGAGCAGGCCGAGTCGAGGAACTCGCCGTGATTTCATTTTTTGCAAAACATCCCACCGCTGCCAACTTGCTGATGATATCCATGTTGGCGATCGGGCTGCTGAGTCTAGGTCGACTGAGACGTGAAACGTTTCCCGATGCCGCGCCGGTCGAAGTCGAAATCGCCGTGTTCTTTCCTGGGGCGACGTCGCAAGAAGTGGAGGAGACGATTGTCGACCGCTTGGAATCCTCGCTCGAAGGCGTTCAGCATTTGAAAGAAATGCGCGGCGTAGCGATGATGAACGTCGGTCGCGTGACGCTGAAGATGAACGATTCGGGCGATTACGTAACGTTTCGAAATGAGATCGATAATGCCGTCAGCAGTTTGGATGACCTTCCACTGCAAGCCGAAACGCCCATGATAACGCGGCTCAATACAAAAGATCCGGTGCTCGATATCGTGGTCTCCGGCCCCATGGATTCGGTAGCCTTGAAAGCGTACTGCGAATTGCTGAAGGATCGTTTGCTCGAATCGCCTCGAATCTCGGAAGTACAGATTACTGGCTTTTCGGATCACTTGTTGCGAGTCGAACTCTCACGCGAAGCTTTGTTGCGATACGGTTTGAGTCCCGTCTCGGTTTCTTCGGCGATCACCCGTCAAAGTCTCGACTTGCCAGCCGGACGGCTTGAATCCGCTGAGACGACGCTCGTTCGTGTCCAAGAGAGTCGCAAAACAAAAGAAGCACTCGAAACGATCGTTGTCAAAGCAGCGCCGGGTGCTGCTGAGATCACGGTCGGCGACGTGGCAACGGTGCGTGACGAGTTTGAACTCGATGAAGATCGAATTGAGGTAGATGGTCGCCGCGCAGCGGTACTGAAAGTGCTCAAGAGTAAGACTCAAGACACGATCAAAGTAGCCGAAGCCACGAAAGAGATACTGCAAGAACAGCGAGAACTCAACCCGCTGGTGACGCTAACGGTCATCAATGATTTTTCGAGTCTTGTAAACGATCGACTAAGCTTGCTGCTTAAGAATGGGGCTCAAGGGTGCGTGTTAGTCTTCCTCGTCATGTGGTTGTTCTTCAGTGCTCGGTTGTCGTTTTGGGTCGTGCTTAGTTTACCCGTTTCGTTCTTGGCCGCATTTGCAATCGTTCCACTATTTGGGTTGACGATCAACATGTTGACGATGGTCGGACTGTTGATGGCGCTCGGCATTTTAATGGATGATGGGATTGTGATTGCCGAGAACATCGCCCGTCGTCGACACGAAGGGGAAGCGGCATTGGACGCAGCCGTAAACGGAGTTCGCGAAGTCGCGGGCGGCGTCTTTTCATCGTTCCTGACCACCGTCTGCGTACTCGGGCCGCTGATGTTTCTCAGCGGTGAGCTTGGCCGAGTTCTTCAAGTGTTGCCAATGATGTTGTTGTTGGTACTGTGCATGAGTTTGATCGAAGCGTTCTTGATTTTGCCCAGTCACCTTGGTCATTCGCTTGCCCATGCTCACGCAAACAAACGCAATTCGATCCGTGTTCGTGTCGACGCCTTGATCGACCTTGGACGTGACCTGTGCGAATCGATCGTTTCCTGGGCGATCCGCTGGCGCTACCTAACAGCCGGATTAGTGGTCATGATGTTTTTGTCAACGATCGGATTGCTCGTCGGCGGCATCGTGCGAGGACAAGTGTTTCCGTCGCTCGAAGGGGATGTGATCGAAGCTCGCGTGTTGATGCGGCCCGGCACTCCCCTTTCGCGAACGAAGGAGGTCATGGACCGAATTGGTGAAGCGTTGGAACGAACCAACGCGAGCTTCAAGCCGTTGCAGCCCGATGAAAAAGATTTAGTGGAAACCAGTTACGCGCGATTCAACCAGAATATCGATGCGTTTGAATCGGGCCAGCACGTGGCGACCTTCACCGCAGATCTGCTGGAGACCGAAGAACGAAATACACGGCTGGTGGACGTGATCCAAACGTGGAAAGAAGAACTTGGCAGCGTTACCGATGCGCTTAGTTTGACGTTTGACGAACCAGCGATCGGTCCAGCCGGGCGAGCGATTGAAATCCAATTGTCAGGTTTGTCTCTCGATTCGCTCGATCACGTGTCAAAGGAAGTGCAGCACTACCTGACGACGTTTGCTGGGGTCTACAATGTCACCGACGACCTGCGAAAAGGCGAACGCGAGTTGCTCATTAAACTGAGACCGGGTGGCGTCGGGTTGGGGTTGAGTACCAATGAATTGGCTTCTCAGCTTCGAGGATCGTTTCAAGGACTGCTCAGTGATCAGATTCAAGTCGGCAGCGAAAGTTATGATATTGAAGTTCGCTTTGACGACGACGATCGCGATAGTTTGACTGACTTGTACGACTATCTCGTCTTCCTGCCATCGGGACAAACCGTGCCACTTGCGGATATCGCAACCATTAGTGAAAGTCGGGGCTGGTCGCGAATCGCCCATTTTGATAGTCGCCAAGTACTGGAGGTCATCGGCAACGTCGATTCCCAAACCAGTAATGCGATGGCGATACTCGGTCAATTCAAGAGCGAATTGGTTCCACAGCTCAAGCAGAAGTATCCTGATTTGGAAGTCTCGTTAAAGGGTGAATCGGAGCGAGGTGGCGAAACCGGTGCATCGTTGGCCAGGGCAGCCTTGTTTGGTTGTTTAGGAGTCTTCATTATTTTGTCGTTCCAATTCCGCAGCTATATCGAGCCGATCATTGTCATGGTAGCGATTCCGTTTGCATTTGTGGGTGTCGTTTGGGGGCATTGGCTATTTGGATTGTCGCTAAGTTTGCCGAGTGTGATGGGTTACGCGTCGTTGGCTGGGATTGTGGTGAACGATTCCATTTTGTTGGTACTGTTTCTAAAGTCCGCACGTGCCAAAGGAGTGCCCGTGGTCGAAGCGGCGACTGGAGCGAGCCGAACTCGCTTTCGAGCCGTAATGATCACATCGCTAACCACGATTGCGGGGTTATCCCCTCTGCTATTCGAACGAAGTTTGCAAGCACAAGTCTTGATCCCCATCGCAATCAGCATTTGCTTCGGGCTGTTGGCATCAACGACGCTCGTCTTGATCGTGATCCCGTCACTCTACGTCTTGCTATCCGACTTCGGCGTCACCGAATACGCTGGAAAGGCTTAGTCGCCATTGTCAAGATCACTCGTTTGGGCGATCTCGCCGGAATGAAAGCCGGAATGAAAGCCGGAATGAAAGCCGGAATGAAAATCGGCTAACGGCAAGCCGAACGCGGCGAAGTTGGCGTAGGCTGGGACGACCAACGGGAGGCCCGGCATCCACAGCTTGTCAGACTGCTATCCAAAGGTACCGGTTTCTTGCCGGGTCGGCGTCGCTACCGCGACTTGACCCAACCTACGATACAACGATATTGCAGCTAATCAACCTTAAAACAAGTTGTCGTCATCATCGTCTTCATCTTCGCGGTCCGGATGCATCGGATCATCCGAGTCGAAGAACAGATCGGCTAATCCAAGTGGGACGACATCACCCCCGAGTGTACGACGGTGACGTTCGGCCAACGACTCCAAGTCGATCGCTTCTTCTCCCAAGCATTTTTCGAGAGCTTCTTGCCACGCGGTGTCGGCTGCGACTGGATGCGTCTTATCTTGCACCATTCGTTTGATCGCGTAACGCAGCAGATTGATACCGTCACGCGGCGAGAAGTCGAGTTTCAGTTCATGGGAATGCTGTAAAAACTCGACCGTCATCGCCAACATTTCTGCTTTTGCAAACGGCAAGTGGTATTGTAGAATCGCCATCTCATCCTGTTTGTTCGGAAATCCGACAGCCAACGTTGGTTGCAATCGACTCATGATGTAATCGGGAATTTCAAACGTCGATTCATCTTGGTTCATGGTCACCGCCGAGCGGAATTCCTTGGACGCATGGATCGTGATCCCGGCGACGATCGACTCGACATAGCGACGACCGTCCAACAGCGGTGCCAGCGACGCCCACGACTTTTCGTTCATCCGGTTGCCCTCATCGAGCACACAAACGCCGCCCACCAACATCGCCGTTACCAGTGGCGATGCGTGATAGGCGATCGTGCCGTTTTGACTTAAAACGGGCGTAACGAGCAGATCTTCGGGCCGGGTGTCGGCGGTACACTGATAGATAAAAAGCGGGCGATTTTGAGCTTGAGCCGCTGCAATGGCGAGTTGCGTTTTGCCCACGCCCGGCGGTCCGGTTAGACGGGGCGTTAACGGCAGGTCGGAATCATCGATCGTGATCCAACATGCCAACAACTGCATCAAGATTTCTCGTTGACCAATCCATTGCCCGGGAGCTTCATAAGGATGCGATAGTTTAAGTCGAACACCATCGACGTCAATGTATCCATCGCCGACGTTCGCTGTTTTTTTGTTCTCGTTCAATTCATTCACTTGCTATTGAGTGCCAAAGGCACGTTAGATGAAAGCCACGGACATCATCGCGTCGCGACGATCAAAAAGTACCACGTCAAATATTAGGTTTTAGGCGGCGAAACGTTCGTATCGGTTTCTTCGGTCCATTCCCGCTTGGTGCAGGCGTAGTCGTCGGCCGTTTTCGCTGCGCCACCTTCTGCGATCATTTTCTTTTCATCTTCGACTGCCTTGAAGATGGCTTCGATATAGCGATGAATGGAATGATCGGCGAAGTGATCGACCTTCAATCGTCTGAGTCCGCGTAGAAAACCTTGCAGCCGATCGCGGCGTTTCATGATCATGTCAAGTTTTCGCAATCGACCGTTGCGGTCCATGTAAATCTCGCTGCCGCAATGTCGATAGCCCAAGAAAAACGGAGGCACGCGAGTGACGATGTCGTTGTTATTGACGAAGCGGAAATGGTCCAATTTGACGTAGTTGACATAACGATTGTTGCCCACGCGAGGGCTACCGTAGGTGAAGAGCTGTTCGGGATTCGAATCGATGTGCGACAGAAAGCAACGTCCGCTGCAAATCGTCGCCATTGCCGCACCGAGGGAATGACCGCAAAACCACAGCGGTTGCTCATTGCTCATCAGCGCCGTTTCGAGCATCGGCCATAGATCGTCAACTTCTTTCTTGAAACCGCGATGCACTTTGCCGATCGTTTCAGCGATCACACTCGTGGCGTTTGCATCCGCTTGAATATCGTTCCACTCGTTCGGTTCGGTGCCTCGGCAGGCGATGACGCAGTCGAATGGGTTGCGAAATCGAAACGCTTGGGAGCCATCGTGATCGTAGAAAGAAACATCATCAAATCCGGCCAACGTCGCCGCCCGCCTCGCTTCGTCTTCGTCGTTGTAAGAGATCATCGAAAGCTCGGCGAACAATAACGCTCGCTCTAGAAATGATAAATCCTTGATCGGTCCTTTGACGTTGGAATGGACGACAAAGGGCACTTCTGCCGGATCGGCAACGATGCGGCTCGCCAATTGGTTTACAGCCGCTTCACTCATCACTTTTCCTTTCCGCTGATTGAGATAGGTTCGCTTGTCGAGTCGGACACGCCATCGGCAGCGGGCAAACGCCCACCGATTTTAGGATGACCTCCATCGACATCAATTTGTAACGTCAAGTGACGTCGCCAATTTTCGTCATCACACTTTGGATAGTCGCTGCGGAAATGGACTCCTCGTGATTCCGTTCTTGCTAATGCGGCACGGACAATGCAAGATGCGACGACCAACAAGTTCTGCAATTCCCAACCTTCGACTTGGTTGAATTGACGGGGCATCACGTAGGCGGCAAAGGAGCGAATCGAGTCGGCAGCTTCGCGCAGTTCCGCTGCGGTGCGTTCCACGCCCGCCAAACGCCCCATCAAACTTTTCAGTGACACGCGGACGTCGGCGATGTCGAACGATTCGCCCGAAGGATGAACCGATTGTTGAATCGGTAACGCCTCCATCTTCGAGGCTCCTTCGGCCGCCGCGCGAGTCGCAGCTTCGCCCGCATGAGCTCCGTAGACGAGCCCTTCGAGCAAACTGTTGCTGGCCAACCGGTTGGCACCGTGTAAACCGCTGCTGGTCGCTTCGCCCGCGGCCCAAAGTCCCGGAAGGCTGGTCCGGCCTTGTCGATCCACGGTCACGCCGCCGACCATGTAATGTGCACCGGGGCGGACCGGAATTCGGTCGCTGGTAATGTCCAAGCCGAACTTGTTGCAAACGGCGGCGATCCCGGGAAACCGTCGCATCACCACCGATGGGTCGATGTGCGAAAGGTCTAAGTAAACGCAGGGGTGTTTTGTCACCGCCATCTGGCGGATGATCGATTGGCTGACGATATCGCGGGGAGCCAATTCGGCTCGCGAATCGTAATCGGGCATAAACCGCTTCCCCCCCGCATCGATCAAGTAAGCACCTTCACCACGGAGTGCTTCGGTGATTAGCGACCGCGACGAACCGGCGATGTACAGCACCGTGGGATGGAATTGGAAAAACTCCATGTCGCGAAGTTCCACCCCCGCGCGATAGGCGATCGCTAATCCGTCACCGGTAGCGACAGGCGGATTGGTCGATTCGCGGTAGACCTGCCCCGCTCCTCCCGTACAAAGAATGGTCTCTTTGGCCCAAACCATTTGTGGCCGGTTGGTCGCGTCGACGATGACGGCTCCTCGGCATCGGCCTTCATAAGTCAACAAATCGACCGTGAAGGTGTTATCCCAAATTTCGACGTTGGGAAGCTCTCGGGTCCGTTTGATGACCGCCCGCATGATCTCTTGGCCTGTCGCGTCGCCGCGAGCGTGTAAAATTCGTTCTCGGCTATGGCCGCCTTCGCGTCCAAGCGCCAAGGACCCGTTGAACTGATCAAACTCCGTCCCCCACCGGATCAACTCCTCGATCCGCCGCGGGCCTTCGCGGATGACCATTTCGACGGTCTCGGGATCACAGAGGTTTCCGCCTGCGACTAAAGTGTCACGCACATGATCTTCGAAACGATCATCGGGATCGATGACGCCCGCGATGCCACCTTGAGCATAATTGCTGTTCGATTCTCGCAGTTTATCCTTCGTTACCACCAAAACGGACTGATTCGATTCGATAGCGTTTGCTGCTCGAAGTCCCGCCAATCCGCCGCCAACCACCAAAATATCGGTAAATCGATGAGAAGCTCGGCGCGAGTCGAACGGCAAAAGGTAGCGAGGGGTCATGATGACGAAAAACTCAAAAAAATGTTAACGGTGACAAGGCTAGTAGCCTACCTACAGTGGATTAATCGTTCTAGCGTATCGACATACCCTTGTTATAGCGGATACGCTTAGGGTAGATGACCATACGTACTTCCTGCTTTCTCCTAAATTTGCTTAAAACTTGATGTCCGATTCACGATCCAGTGATGCGAAAACGTCTGAGCGCGAGACTTCGATTGCGGCGGAGGCTATGGATTTGGCCTTGACGACCATTCAGCCTGGTGGGGGGATCGTGATGTCAATCGAATTGGCATGGGGTCGTTTGCGACGCTGGTACCTGCGGAAATTTCGTCCTGGCTATGTCAAACGGATGCTGCAAACTCGTCAAGGACACCAAGGATCCTTGCCGTTTGACCCCGTTGATCCGCGCGACATCAAATACTACCGCAACCAAGACACCTATTGGTGGGCCGATGCGGACGATCCATTCCAATGGCGTGAATCGTTGCCGTTTGTGCGTGTCGGTTTAGCGGAACTGCTTTTGCTGACAAGCGGTTTCGTATTGTTGGCGATTTTGTTGGGATTTCTGTGGTGGCCGCTGAGCCTACCGGCACTGGTCGTTGCCGGTTTGATCGTTTGGTTTTTTCGTAACCCTAAGCGTCAAATCCCCGCTCTGCCAGGAACGATCGTCTCACCTGCGGATGGTCGACTCGTGCAAATCGAGTCGATCGACGACCCCGAATTGGGGAGTTGTATCCAAGTCGGAATCTTTCTCTCCATTTTTAACGTTCATGCCAATCGTGTCTCCCTTCCTGGACGCGTGATTGCGGTTCGTTACCGACCTGGAAAATTTCTGAATGCTCTGCGACCTGAATCGGCCCGTGAAAACGAGAATTTGGATGTCACGCTCGAAGACACTGAATCGGTCGCGGCGACCGCCGAAATGGTGGGCGAAGCGTTGCCAATCGCCCGAAAGTACCGGATTCGACAAATAACTGGACAATTTGCACGACGAATTGTCTGTTGGGTGCGACCTGGAGATGTTTTATTGCGCGGAGAAATGTATGGGATGATTAAACTAGGATCACGAACCGAGTTGGTTTTGCCCAACGACGGAACCCTAGAAATCACCGCCAAGATCGGCGAAAAGCTGAAAGCCGGCAGCAGCGTGATAGGTCAATACAAGTCACCTTCGCGATAAATCATGAGCGAATTGAAACGAACGCTATTTGGAAACCAGCACATGTCCCATCAGCCGGACCAAGATCATCTGGAGGATGTGGACTTCGTCGATGAGGCTGCGGCAGACGATGAACTCGACGAGGCTCCGCTTCGACGCAAACTCGGGTCGCGGCTTCGCAGGCGAGGAAAAGGCAAACGCTCCAAACGGAAAATCAACCTTGCCTTTCTGCCCACGCTGTTGACACTCGGTAATGCCGTTTGCGGGTTGGCTGCGATCTCGGTCGCCGTCAGTGTCAATTTGCCTTGGGCCGACGAGATGAAATTGTTCGTTGCTGGCGTCTTGATCTTTGCCGGCATGGTCTTTGACGCGCTCGATGGTTCCGCCGCCCGGATGACAGGTCAAGAAAGCCGCTTCGGTGCCGAGCTAGACAGCTTATGCGATGTCATCACGTTCGGGGTTGCGCCCGCGGTCATCGTGTGGCGACTCAGTGATGTGTTTCCTCAAAAACTGAGTTGGGCC
>JGI12048J13642_10227404_pt1 | contig 30094 bp, 24 predicted proteins | sample ElkSlonscriptome_16_FD_13642 | JGI IMG/M metagenome (IMG submission 13642)
CCGGTGCTGCTATCTTTATTTCCGTTAACCTGACCAGGCGGAGGCGGAATGTTTGTCGTTGTGTTGCGGATACTCGATGACGATTACGACATTGATAGCGATAACGATAGCGATAGCGATAGCGATAGCGATAACGATAGCGATAGCGATAGCGATAGCGATAGCGACCGAAACATTGACGCTGCCGTGGGGCATCGGAAAGCGAGGAAATGGCAACCAAACACAAACTGCTGGTCGTCGAGGATGAAGAGCCGATCCGCATCGGACTCGTCGACCTGTTGCTCTACCATGGTTTTGACCTGGTCTCGGCCGCGGACGGTCGCGACGCTCTGCACAAGGCCCTGACCGGCTGTTTCGATCTGATCTTGCTCGATCTGATGCTGCCCGGCATCGACGGTTACGAGGTCTGCGAGCGGGTGCGCGCGCAGGACCCGGATCAGCCCATCATCATGCTCACGGCCCGCGGTGACGATGCGGACATCATCCGCGGCCTCAGGCTCGGCGCCGACGACTATGTCGCCAAGCCGTTCTCGGTGGCGCAGCTGGTGTTGCGGGTGCAGGCGGTGTTACGTCGGGCGCGGCCGGAGCAGGCGATGCCGGTCAGGTTCAGGCTCGCCGACGGCACCGAGATTGATGCGGACAACCTCTGCGCACGCCGCGCCGAGACCTGTATCGCCATGACGCGCCGAGAGATGCAGATACTGCGATATCTCGCCGCCAATACCGGTCGTGCGGTCGGCGCCGAGGAACTGTTGCATCAGGTCTGGGGCTATCCGAAACAGGCCAATATCCAGACCCGCACCGTGGCCATCCATATCGCCAAACTGCGTCGTAAGCTGGAGCCCGAGCGGCGCGAGCCGCGGCTGTTGATCACCCTGCGCGGCGCCGGCTATCGACTGCTGCTGGCCAACGCATCGACCTAGGTTCCAGGCGATGAACAAGCGCGTGGATCACAGCGAGCGCCGGCGGCTGCGCCTGCGTCTTGCGCTGTTCTTCGCCGCGCTTGCCCTTCCCTCGGCGCTATTGTTGATCAAGGCATTGGATCAACTCAAGTGGGAGGCCCTGCGCCAGTCGCAGCTCGCGGCAGAGGCGCTGACGCTCGGCATCGACGAGCGCCTGGGCGCCTTGATCCGTGAGCAGGATGAGCGCTCTTTCGCCGACTTCGCCTTTTTGACTCTGGCCGGTGATCCGTCCGCGGGCTTCGTGCAGCGCTCTGCTCTGTCCGACTTTCCGGTCGATTCCGCATTGCCGGGGCTGATCGGCTGGTTCCAGATCGACGCAGCGGGTCATCTCAGCACGCCGCTGTTGCCGACGGCCGGTCTTGATGCCGGGGCCTACGGCATCGACGCCGCCGAGTTGGTCGGTCGTCAGGCGCTGGAGCAGCGCATCCGCGCCATACTGGGCAGTAACGCGCTGGTGGAGCGACCGAGGCTTGCGCGAACAACGCCGGGCGCAGCGCAAGCCTCGGGATCAACGCCCGCGCCGCCAGCAGCTCAGTTATCAAGGGGCCGGATTCCCTCGGCGGAATATAGAGAGGAAGGTGCAGCACCCACATCGATCAACAATGCAACCGCGTCCGATGCGCTTCCGCGGCAGGCAGATCAGGCTCCCGCACTGGAAAAGAGCCAGGCGATCTTCGAGCGTCTATCGACGGCACAAATGCCGGGGCTTGACGAGACTGCAGTGCGCGGCGATGCGGCATCGCGGCGGGATCTGGCCGATGGCGATAGGTCAACGCTGTCGGGTGCCTCTTTTGATCAGCAGCCGCGGCGTGGGGCTCGACGAGAGCAGGCGGCACTGCCGGAGCCGGTCGCAGGGACCGCGATCCTGCCCTCGGACCAAGACGCCGAGATGATCGACGAGTCCCGGCCGCGCGCCTGGTCGGCTGCCGCGCCGAGGCCTGTTGCCGGGCCGGCGCCGGTCTCGCCGCAGCCCCTGATCCGCACCTTTGAGAGCGAACTCGACCCGTTTCGTTTCAACCTGCTCGACAGCGGCCATTTTGTCCTGTTCCGCTGGGCCTGGCGCGACGGTGCGCGCTACGTGCAGGGGGCCTTGCTCCAACCCGATGCCTTTTTGTCGGCGCTGATCGGCGATGCCTTCCGCGCCTCGGCGTTGCAGCGCGCCACGCGCCTACAACTGGCCTGGGGTGATCGGCCGCTGGGCGTCTATGGCACGGCAATGGATCGCTACGATCACTCTGGCGCCGGTTCGCTGCCGGACGGCACGGTCGTCTATCGCGGCCGGTTGCAGGAGCCCTTCGGCGCGCTACGCCTGGAATTCGAGGCGGCCCGACTGCCAAGCCCACCGGGGGCGGCCCTGATCTACTGGCTCGGGCTAGTGCTGGGCCTGGTCTTGGCGGTCGGTACATTGGGGCTGTATCGGCTGGGCCTGCGGCAGCTCGGGCTAGTGCGTCAACAGCAGGCGCTCGTCGCGGCGGTCAGCCACGAGCTGAAAACGCCGCTGACCTCGATTCGCATGTACGCGGAGATGCTGCGCGCGGGATGGGTCACCGACGCCAAGCGCGATCACTATTATCGCTCTATCCACGACGAGAGCGAGCGATTGTCGCGGCTGGTCGCCAACCTGCTGCAACTGGCGCGCATGAGCCGCGACGAGTTGCCTCTGCAGCCGCGTCCGCTGGCGCTGTCGGAGCTGATCGATCGGGCCCGCGCGGCCTTGGCGAATCAGGCGGAGCAGGCCGGCTTTGAGCTGGTCATCGACTGCGCCGACGATGCCCTAGTCAGCGCCGACCCTGACGCCCTGACCCAGGTGCTGATCAATCTAATCGACAATGCGATCAAATTTTCGGCCAAGGCAAGCGTCAAACGAGTCGAGATCGGCTGTTGGGCCGCCGCCGAACCCGAAGGTCGCCGGCGCTGGTATCAGGGTTGGTATCGGGGCCAGAGTCAGGTTCAGAATCAGGGTTCTCATCAGGGTTTGGATCAGGACTTTTCTCAGGATTCCGTTCAAAATTTAGGGCAATGGGGCTTGATCAGGATACGCGACCATGGTCCAGGTATCCCGAAGGCGGAACGCAGGCGCGTCTTCAAGCTGTTCCAGCGTCTGGAGCAGGAATCCACCCGCGACACCCAAGGCACCGGCATCGGCCTGGCGCTGGTGCAGCGCCTGATGCGAGCCATGAATGGCGACGTCGCGCTGATCGGCCGCGAACCGGGCATTGAGGTGCGGCTGTGGTTACCGCCTGGCCACCCGAAATGAACGCTGCACCGGCCTGGCTGACGAGCGCGAACTCCGATAGACTGTCGGTGAAGTTACTGTTCCCCTGCGAGCAGTCGCGATCTTAAACCAACCAGCCGCAGCGCAGGTTAGGCTCAGGTGGCCGAACCCGTATCATGACGCGTCGCGACTGCAAGTCGTGCCTATTAACGAGAGTTCCCACCCGCGGCCATCTCGGTAAATGCGACTTGCGGCTGCCATTTGCCACCACAGGCCAACCAACCCGGAGCGACGCCCAATGGTCGACAAACAAGCCGAAGCCGGTGTCATCCAGGCCATTTTGACGCAGCTTGAGCAGCAGACCCTGCCGCGGGCCCTGGACATCAAACGCAACGTCGACGCTGGCGAGACCCTTAGCGAATTGGACAGGATCTTTCTGGACGAGGCATTGGACAACCTGCGCCGCGACGGGCCTTATGTAGAGAGCCATCCGCAGTGGGAGCCGCTGTATTCGCGCATGATCGACCTCTACGACCAGATCACCCGCAAGGCACTAGAGAACGAGCAGCGCGGCAGCCGCGCCTAGGCCTCTTGTATCCTGCCCCGATTTATCTCAGTCCCTTGGAGCAGACCTCCCGTACCTGAGCCCTCGGACCTCAGCCCCTGGACCTGAGCTACTTGGATTAGGCCGTTGGAGTGACCATTTGGATGCGCCCCTTGGACTAGGCCCTTGGAGTAGGCATGTGAGGGTCAACGGACATGGCCCGGGCGATCCGTTCATTAGCGGCATTTGGAAGCCTACCCCTGTCGGTCGCGATAGCGCCGATTCCCAGAGACACAGACAAAGAGTTGAAACATGACCGATTCCACAAAATGGGTATACGCCTTCGACGAAGGTGACGGCAAGAACAAGACGCTGTTGGGCGGCAAGGGCGCCAACCTCTGCGAAATGACGCAGATCGGCCTCAACGTGCCACCCGGTTTCGTCATCACCACCGAGGCATGCCTGGCCTACGTCGAGCAAACCGACCAGCAACTCCCGAGCGGGATCATGGACGAGGTCGGCGCGCAGATGGCCGCGCTGGAGAAGAAGACAGGCAAGGGGTTCGGCGACCCGGACAAGCCGTTGCTGGTGTCGGTGCGTTCGGGCTCCGCAATCTCCATGCCCGGCATGATGGATACCATCCTGAACCTGGGGCTCAACGAAGAGACCCTGCAAGGCGAGATTCGCGCCACCGGCGATGCCCGCTTCGCCTACGACGCCTACCGCCGCTTTGTGCAGTTGTTCGGCAAAGTTGCGCTCGGCGTGCCGGATGAGGCTTTCGATAGCGAGTTCGACGATGTCAAACGGGCCGCCGGCGTCGAGCAAGACGTCGACCTGTCGGCGACTCAGCTGCAAGACATCAGCGAGCGATTCCTGAAGGTCGTCGAGGAGCACACCGGCAAGCCTTTCCCGAGCGACCCCATGGTTCAGCTAGAGATCGCGATCAAGGCTGTCTTCGGTAGCTGGATGGGCAAACGCGCGGTCGACTATCGACGCCAGTTCCACATCACGCCCGCGATGGCCAACGGCACCGCCGTGAACGTGTGCACCATGGTCTTCGGCAACCGCGGCGACGACTCCGCCACCGGCGTTGCCTTTACCCGCAACCCCGGCACCGGCGAGAACAAGTTGTTTGGCGAATATCTGACCAACGCCCAGGGCGAGGACGTGGTCGCCGGCATCCGTACGCCCAAGCCGATAGACCGGCTACGGGCAGAGATGCCGAAGATGGCCGAGGAGCTGGACGAACTGCGTGAAAGGCTGGAGACGCATTACCACGAGGTACAAGACTTCGAATTCACCATCGAGCGCGGCGTGCTCTACTGCCTGCAGACCCGCAACGGCAAGATGAACGCCCAGGCCATGGTGCGCACCTCGGTCGAGATGGAAAAAGAAAACCTGATCACCAAGGAACAGGCTCTGCAGCGTATCGACCCGATGAGTCTGGAGCAAATGCTGTTCCCGCGCCTGGACCCGAACGCCACGGCCGAGGCCGTGGCTCAGGGCCTGCCGGCGTCACCAGGCGCGGCCTCGGGCATCGCGGTGTTCGACGCCGACCGCGCCGAGCAGTACGGCCTCGATCTGGGGCAAAAAGTGATCCTGGTGCGAGAAGAGACCAAGCCCGAAGACATCCACGGCTTCTTTGCGTCCGAGGGCATCTTGACTTCGCGCGGCGGCAAGACCTCGCATGCCGCCGTGGTTGCCCGCGGCATGGGTAAGCCTTGCGTGGCTGGTGCCGAGGGCATCAGTGTCGATGTGAATCGGCGTGAGGCGATCGTCGGCGGAAGCAAGTTCAAGGAGGGTGACACCATTACCCTTGATGGGTCCTCCGGGCTCGTTTATCTCGGCGCAATCCCCACGGTGGAGCCCGACTTCACGCCAGAGCTGTCGACACTGCTGGGCTGGGCCGATGAGACGGCGCGGCTGAAGGTCCTGGCCAACGCGGATACCCCGGACGATGCCCGCAACGCGCGCAAGTACGGTGCCGTTGGCATCGGGCTGGCCCGCACGGAGCGGATGTTCAATGCCAGCGAGCGACTGCCGGTGGTCATTGAGATGATCGTCGCCGAGACCCCGGAGCAGCGCCAGGCCGCGCTGGACACGCTACTGCCGTTGCAACGCGATGACTTCCGCGAGCTGTTCGAGGTGATGTCGCCGCACCCGGTCACCATCCGCCTGCTCGACCCGCCTATTCATGAGTTTCTGCCCGACGCGCAGCAGTTGGAGCAGGAGCTTCAGGACTTGCGCGCCCTGGCAATGTCAACCCGCGGCATGACCGCGTTATCCGGCACCATGGGCCTGCTGCACACACCAGACAAGGCGCGCAACGACTTCGACGACCTGCGCCGACTGGTAGACCCAATCATGGTGGAGGAGGCCATCCTGAAGAAGGAGGCGGTGCTGCAAAAGGTACGTTCGCTGCATGAGACGAATCCGATGCTCGGACATCGCGGCGTGCGTCTGGGTATCTCCTTCCCAGAGATCTACCAGATGCAGGTCCGCGCCATCCTTGAGGCCACCGCTGAGTGCGCCAAGGCCGGCATCGAGGTGCAGCCGCAGATCAAGGTGCCGCAGGTTTGCACGGTGCAGGAATTGAAGGCAGTCAAGGTCTACGTCGACGATCTACGCAAGCAGGTGGAGGCCGAGTATGATCAACCGGTCAACTTCAAGTTCGGCACCATGATCGAGGTGGTGCGTGCCTGCATGCGCGCCGAGACCCTGGCACACGAGGCGGAGTTCTTCTCCTTCGGCACCAACGATCTGACACAGGCCGCCTTCTCGTTCTCGCGCGAGGACGCGGAGAACAAGTTCCTGCCGCTGTACAACCAATCTCAGATCCTGCAAGACAATCCCTTCGAGGTGCTCGACGTGAAGGGCGTGGGCAAACTGATGAAGCTGGCGGTGGACTGGGGCAGAGCAGCCCGGCCCGGCATACATGTGGGCATCTGCGGCGAACACGGCGGCCATCCGTCCTCCATTGAGTTCTGCGACGAGGCGGGGCTCGACTATGTCAGCTGCTCTGGCCCGCGGGTACCGGTGGCACGCTTGGCCGCTGCCCAGGCCGCACTGAAGCATCGGCCGCAGTAGGCTTGGCGAGGCCGCAGGGCGCTCAGGGATGGTGCCTTGTGGCTGAGCCGGTGCAGGCTGTCAAAAATAAGCCCAGCGCCGAGCGCTAGCGTGCGGCACGATGCCTAACTCGGCGCTTGGCGCTCGACCGTTCAGACATTTCCGTATTTGATACTTAGGCGGCAAACCCGTGGCTGCCTTGCGGATGACTACATCCGCGGACAGCGACTCCCCTCAAAAAGCCCCGTTAGGGATGCTGCCCCCCGCGGGCTCACGCCATCATCGCCTCCGGCCGTGACGCGCGGATGCTCGTCAACCGCTCAGCCGGACAACTCCCCTACGGCCACTCCCTCATGTGCGAGCCTGACCATCAGGGAGCGATTTGGCCAAGGCCGCTACGCTCCAAATCCTCCGCGCTCATCGGTCGGCCAAACAGGTAGCCCTGGGCCGTATTGCAGCCTTCATTGAGCAGGAAGTCCGCTTGCGCCTGGGTCTCAACACCCTCGGCCAAGACGTCCAGCCCGAGGCCGTTGCCGAGCGCGATCACCGCGCGGGTGATGGCATCGTCGCTGGGGTCGATGGTGAGATGGGCGACAAAGGCCCTATCCACCTTCAAGCGACTGATGGGCAACTGCTTCAGGTAGGCCATGGACGAATAACCGGAGCCGAAATCGTCCACTGCGATGGCAATGCCTAGGTCGCGCAAGCTGGCGAGGTTGGCGATGACCCGCTCAGCGTGGCGCATCAACATGGACTCCGTCACCTCCAACTCAAGCCGGCCCGGATCTAGTTTGAGCTGTTCAAGGACCTCGCGGACGCGCTTGTCCAGGTCGACGCGCTCAAGTTGCTGGACCGACAGGTTCACCGCGATGCGCGGCACATAGAATCCCTGCTGGTCCCAGTGCACCAATTGCAGGCAGGCTTGTTCCAACACCCAGGTGCCGAGTTCGTTAATGATGCCGAGTTCCTCGGCAATAGGGATAAATTGACCCGGCGGGATCTGACCAAGTTGCGGATGTGTCCATCGCAACAACGCCTCGGCGCCCAGCATCTGGCCGTTGTCGATGCGCACTTGGGGTTGGTAGTACAGCGTCAGTTCGTCGCGTGCCAGCGCACCGCGCAGGGCGTTCTCAAGGCGCAGACGTTCGATCGCGCCCTCGGTCATGGCCGCTTCGAAGAAGCGGTAGGTGTTGCGGCCGTGCTCCTTGGCCTGATACATGGCCACGTCGGCGTTGCTGAGCAGCGTGTCCATGCCTTCACCGTCCATTGGGAACACGCTGATGCCAATGCTCGCGGTGATGTAGAGTTCGCGCCCCTGGGCCTCAAACGGCTCGGTAAAGGTCTCCAGCAGCCGGCGCGCGAGCTGTGCGGCCATATTGGGGTCGGCCAGGTCTTCCATCAGCACCACGAACTCGTCGCCGCCGAGGCGCGCGATGCTGTCGGCGTCTCGAATCTTGGTTGCCATGGCCTCCGCAACGCGCTGCAGCAAGGCATCACCGACCGGATGGCCGAGTGTATCGTTGACGTTCTTGAAGAGGTCTAGGTCTAGGAACAGCAACGCCAGCAGCTCGCCCTCACGCTTGGCCCGGCTCAGCGATTGCTCTAGCCGGGCGCGCAGCAGGCTGCGGTTGGGTAGGCCGGTCAGTGCATCCTTGTGCGCGAGATCATAGAGCGCCTCCTCCGACTGCTTACGCTGCGTGATGTCGCGGAACACGCTGATGTAATTGGTTAGCTGCTGGTCCTGGTCATACACCGCGCTGATGGTCGAGAGTTGGGGATAGACTTCGCCATTTTTTCGCCGATTCCAGAATTCGCCGCGCCACTGTCCAGTGGCCTTTAGGGTCGCCCACAGGCCTTGATAGAAGCTGTTCTCTTGACGGCCGGAGCGCAACATGCTTGGCTGTTTTCCCAAAACTTCCGGTTCAGTGAACCCTGTGATTTCGGAAAAAGCGCGGTTGACGGCCAGAATCCGCTGCTCCGGGTCGGTAATGATGATGCCCTCGGACGTATTCTCAAACACCGTGCGAGCCTGTATCTCGCGTTTCTCGGCGGCCAATTGTTCGCCGATATCGGCGATCATGCCAATGGCGTAGATAGGCTCGTTGTTGGCCTCTTGAACCAATGCGATCGTCAGTCGACCCCAGACCACCTCTCCGTCCTTGCGCAGGTAACGCCTATCGCGGGTGTAGCTGTTTCCCTGACCGCGGAGCAACTCCCGATACAGGACCTGGTCGGCGTCGATATAATCCGGGTGCGTATACTCGGCACAGCGCATAGCCGCCAACTCGATGCCGCTGTAGCCAAGAAACTGCTCCAGCGCTGCATTGGCCATGACCGTGCGACCCTCTCGATCCATCACAGCAATGGCGAGCGGTGCCGAATCGAACACCGAGCGAAAGCGAGCGTCGCTCTCACGCTGTGCACGTTCGGCCTCAACACGGCCGGTAATGTCCTGAATGCTGCCGCGTAGCGCGCGATTGCCAATATCGTCCCAGACCGCCACGCCATTGGTCTTAACCCAAAGTTCGCGCCCTTTGGCCGTGCGCAACCTCAGTTCCAGCTCGTAGCCGACACCCTCGCCACATGCACGCTTAATGGCCTGGCCCAGCGTCTTGCGGTCATCGGGATGATAGAAGTCCAGCGCAGTGGCCATGTCTGGCTGGTAGTCGTCGTCGACCTCGTGCAGTACGCGGGTGATCGCGGTCCAGCGCAGCTTAGCGCCGTCAATGTCGAGCTCCCAGCCGCCGACGCGCGCCAGATGCCCGGTGGCATTCAGCAATGCCTCGCTGCGGCGCAGCGCATCCTCGATCGCACGACGAGCAGTGATGTCGCGGTTGACGCCGCGGCGCCCCAGGTTGCGGCCGTCCCCGGCGATGACCGGACCGCAGACATGTTCGATCCAGCGTTCGCATCCATCGCGGGTTCGGATGCGGAACACCAAGGGCGCGTGATCCCGGTCCTGTTCCAGCGGATCGGCTAGGTGCTGCCGCCAGACCGAGAGGTCATCGGCGTGCATGATGCGTTCTAGCAGATCGGGATCATTGATAAAATCGGTCGAGCCATAGCCGGTGGTCTCGTAACATGCCGGGGAGACGTGAATAAAGCGCCCGTCGGTGCCGAGCCAATAGTCCCATTCCGGGCTGAATTCCGCCAACACGCGATAACGTTCCTCGCTGCTCTCCAGGCGATCGTAGGCGACCCGCAGGGCCTCGCGCTGCCGGACCGCGGCGGTGCGATCAATGATGGCGCAGACGAAGCGCGGCTGGCCACCCTGCTCCGCTGGCAGTCGGGCGATATGCACATCGGCAAACAGGCTGATGCCATCGGTGGGCTGTAATCGCGTCTCTCGGACTTCGGTGGCCTGATTCTCGGTGAGGTGCTCCCAGGCACGAAGGATGCGTCCGCGGTCATTGCTATGCAGCAGACGGGCGAGAAAATACTGATGCGAGCGGGTGTCGCGCAGTTGCAGCAGGTCTCTGGCCTCCGGGTTGGCCTCGACGATCAGGCCATGATGATCGAGCACCAGTTGAGCGACCGGCGAACTGTCAAACAAGGCCTTAAAACGTGCCAGCGCCGTCTCGGTCTGAGCTTGGCTCTTGCGCAATTCCTCGTTCTGTATCTCCAACTCGGCCTGGTAGATGCGCAGGTTTTCGATCAGGCCTTCGAGCGTCAGCCCTTCGTCCTGCAGGAGCCGGTCGGCGAGATCAAAGCGGCCGTCGCGTATCGCCGACAAGGCGCGCGCTCTGAGGCTGGGTTGGTCTCGACCCTGCTGGATTTCCTCGTATGCCGCGAGCAGGCGTTGGTGAACGGTCTTGGGTCCGATCGTGCCGTCGTCGTCAGATTTCATGAGTGCGTCGTTGACATCCGTTGCTAGACCAAGCGGGGCGGGGCGCTTTTCGATTCCGCATCTAGATCCCCCGCATACCGCTCCCGCATGCTCAGGCCTGGCCGGCTCCATCTTTGGCATCGCTGGCCAACGGGGTGATGTCGATGTGGCTCACCAGAATGCCGCCCGCCGGATGCTCAATGGGTGCCGCATGCATTAAGAACGACAGCGTCCGGTCTTTTAGGCGGCAGGGATATTGCATAGAGAACGAATGGCTCCGTCCTTCAAGCACGGCGCGTAACCCATCGTTGGCCTGGCGTGCGAAGGCCCCGTCATCGGCGTCTTGCGTCTCGTTGGCATTGCAGACAGCCAGGTAATTGCTGCCGGGTCCGCAGCGGGCCAGTTCTGGATCGCCATTTTCGGCTGCAAAGCGGCGCCATGCACGATTGACCGTGACAATGATGCCGTCGCCGTCGAGCACCGCGACGTGCTCCGGTAGGGAATCGAGCACCGCTTGCAGGCGTTCGGCATCGCGCAACAAGGTAATGTCGACGAAGGTCGCAACGGCGCCGCGCGGGTCGTTCTCGCGCACCGCGTAGGGCAGCACGCGCAGCAGATAGACGCGTCCGTTACCGGCCCGCAGCTCATGCTGCAACATATCGCCCTGTACGATGGTGCGCCGAAGTTCGGCGATGAATTCCGGATAGTCGAGCAGGTTGGTGAAGTCGTCAATGGAGCGGCCGAGATCACCGTCACGAATCTTGAACAGCGTGGTCGCCTCTGGCGTGAAACGGGTCAATTGCAGCTTGTTGTTGACGAAGACCGTCGCGATCGCCGCTGCCTTTGCCATGCTGTCGAGGTCGGCGTTGAGCCGATTCAAGATCTCGATCTTCTCCTGATTCTCGGCGTTGACGGTATAGAGCTCTTCATTGACCGACTGCAGCTCCTCGTTGGAACTCTGCAATTCCTCGTTGGACGCCATCAACTCCTCGTTGGTGGCCTGAAGTTCTTCGTTGGCGGTTTCCAGTTCCTCAATGGTGGCCTGCAGGCTCTCGCGCGTCGCGGCCAACTCACGCTCCAGGGTCTCTACGCGCTCCCTGGTCTCGTGATCCATATCCATGGTCTCGATACCGCCGCGCAAGACCGGATTGCTTTCGCCGATTGCAGGCTCGGGTTCAAACGACAACAGCAGATGCGGCTCGCCCTGATCCAAATCGACGCTGCGCGCCACCAGCCGCAGCCGTTCTCGCTCGCCGTCGGGACGCTCCATGCTCAGCAAATCAGAGCGCAGCGGCTCCTGGCCGTGGGTGGTCTTATGCAGCAGCGCCTGTGCCACCGGAGCCAAGGTGCTCGGCAACAGCTTGGGCAACTCCAAGGTGACGGCACCTTCACCGATGCGCAGATAATGGCCGACGTCGCCAAAGACGTGCAGTAGTTCCTGCTTGGTATTGAGCAAGAGGCTGGTCGGCGCGTAGTTGCGCAGCAGCAGTGACTGGCCCGCGTCGATGGCCGCAGCGTCGGTGAGCGCGCGGCTGGCGCGCGGACTATGACGCATGCGGGCGCTTGTGCCTGCCATGCGTCCTTGTGGCAAAGAGCTGGAGTCCAGCGGCACAGACAGGTGGCGCAGAACACGGTAGATCTTTTGCTTGGAATCGACCGCGGTGAAATCGGTCTGCAGGTTAGCCAGGGTCTCGCTGGAGCCGAGGAATAGAAAACCGCCTGGGGCCAATGCGTATTGCAGTCGGCGCAGCGCTCGATCCTGTGCCTCGGCTCGGAAGTAGATCAACAGATTACGGCATGTGACCAAGTCCATGCGCGTAAAGGGCGGGTCTTCGAGCAGGTTATGCCGAGCAAAGACAATGCTCTGGCGGATATCGGACTTGATGACGAAGTGATTGCCGCTCTTGTAGAACCATTTCTCTAGGCGCTCCGGTGAGACCTCGGTGGTGATGGCCTCTGAGAACACTCCGGCACTACCGAAATCGACGTTGTGCTGTTCGACGTCGGTGGCAAAGATCTTCAGTGGCGGCCAGCGCCGAACGCGCTCGAAGGCCTCGGCGAACAGGATCGCAATCGAATAGGCCTCTTCGCCGGTGGAACTGCCAGCGGTCCAGGCGCGGATGGGCTGGTTCTCGCCGCGCTCCTTGACGATGGAGTCGATGGCCGTCCGCGACAGCACGTCGAAGGCCGCCGGATCGCGAAAGAAGTTGGTGACCGGGATCAGCAACTCGCGGCGCAGGGCGTTGAGCTCGGTGCGGTCGCCGTTCAGCAGTTGGGCGTAATTGTCGAGGTCCGGGACGTGGCGCACCTGCATGCGCCGCTCAATGCGGCGCATCACCGTAGCCGGTTTGTACTCGCGGAAGTTGATGCCGCCCTGATTCTGGAGCAGATGCATGGTCTCCTCCAGCGCACTCTCACGGTCGACGGAGATGCTCTCGCCGGAGGTACGGATACGCGGTCGCGGGGCTTGGCTGATGTGATCCATGACCCGCGGCCCGAGGTCCTCGGGCGGCAGGATGGCATCCACCAGGCCGGTGGCGATCACGCTGCGCGGCATGCCGTCGAACTTGGCCGATTCCGGCTCCTGGGCCAGCAACAAACCGCCGGCGTCGTTAATGGCAACCGATCCGCGGGTGCCGTCCGAGCCGGTGCCGGAGAGCACCACGCCGATGGCGTACTTGCCAAATTCCCTTGCCAGGGCGGTAAAGAACAGGTCGATGGGCAGTGTCAGACCGCGCGGATTCTTCGGGCTCAACCTTAGCTGGCGGCGGGAGACGCTCATGACGCTGGCCGGCGGAATCAGGTGTACCCGGTTCGGCTCGATGGTCATGCCGTCTTCGACGGTGACCACCGGCATGGTGGTATGCCGTCCGAGCAGATTGGCCATCATGCTCTTGTGATCCGGAGACAGGTGTTGGATTACGACATAGGCGGCGCCGGAGCGGGCAGGAAGGCCGTGGAAGAAGCGCTCCAGCGCGTCGAGACCGCCAGCAGAAGCGCCGACCGCAACGACGTAAAAGCGGGAATTGACCTGTGCGTCGGTTTGCTGCGGATCTTGCATCCGGCTTGTACCTCCAGTGGATATCTCACCGTGGATGTCCCACTGTGCATATCTTTGCGTGTGGATATCTTTGCTGTGGATATCGTTTGGGTGAAGCATTGGCGGTGTCGCACGAACTTCTGGTCCGCCGCACAATTGTACGCTATTGAAAAGTTTTCGCCTGCAAACGGAGCGCAACGCCACCTTGCCGAGAGCGGGAAGACCGATCAAGCGATCATTTTTCGCAAACAATCCTGCGATCGATTGGCATTGTGATCTTAGGTCGAAGAATGAGTCGACCGCTGTTCGCAAAGAATGCGTCTGTATTGATCGGAATCAGACAAGGTCGTTGACTGATTGGGCGCCAAAGCCTTATCATCCGCGGCTTTGCGATCAGGTGCCCCAAGATCTCGGCAGATCCTTGGGGTTCAACGGGAAATCGGTCCAACGCAATCTCCTCCCAATGTAATGAGGTCCCAATGTGATCTCGGCATTGCGAGTTGATCGCGTCATTCCGATGCTGCCCCCGCAACGGTAGGCGAGTTAAACCGCGACAGCATGCCACTGTGGCCCAGTATGCCTCCTACATCAGGCTGATGTAGCTGGCGTCAATGGCCATGGGAAGGCGTCACGGTCGGAAGGTGGAATCCGTTCCGCGCCCCGCTCGCAAGCCCGGATACCGGCCTGGTGCAATTGTAACGGTGCCGCGGAGGGCGGTACCCGCTTGCGCCCGTTGCCGGCACCGTCATCGGTTGCCCGCCGCGGTCCTCGTCATCGCGTCCTCCCCAGCATCATCGGCCGGCAGCGCCCGGCACAACAGGTCCCGCGGGTGAGCGGGCTCATGATGAGGCTTGCAATGAAGTATCCATTCCTGTCGGCAGCGCTGCTGCTGACACCTGTGCTCGTCCCGCAATCGGCTAGAGCTGCCGTTGAGGACGTAACCGTTGTTGATCCGGTAGTGGTGACGGCGACCCGTACTGCTCAGACGGCGGACCAAACCCTGGCCCCGGTGACCATCGTGTCGCGCGAGGAGATCGAGCGGCGCCAGTCTCTCACCACCATCGATATGTTGCGCGGGCTGCCCGGCGTTGCGATGGGCAATTCCGGCGGGCCCGGCCGCCAGACTGACCTATACCTGCGTGGGACTAACTCGAATCAGGTGTTGTTCCTGGTGGACGGGATCAAGGTCGGCTCCGCCACCACCGGCCAAACGGCGTTTCAAAACATCCCGGTCGACCAGATCGAACGCATGGAAGTGGTCCGCGGCCCGCGCTCAAGCCTGTACGGCTCCGAAGCGGCAGGCGGTGTGATTCAAATCTTCACACGCCGAGGCGGGGGTCCGCTGCGGCCCTTTTTCAGCAGCGTCGCCGGTCGTTACGGCACCGCTGGTGTTGCCGGCGGGCTGTCCGGCGGTGGCGAACTGGGACGCTTCAGCATCAGCGGCAACTTCGATCAGAGTGAAGGCTTCAATGCCTGCAACGGCAGCGGATTTCCGCTCTTCAACGGATGCGGCACCGACGAGCCAGACAAGGACGGCTACAGCAACACTGGTGTCAGCGCGAGTGCCGGCTACGACTTCACCGATCGCATCGGGCTGGACCTGAACTTTCTCAGCACCGAAAGCGACGTGGAGTTCGACGGCGCCTTTACCAACGAAACCAGCACCAAGCAACAGGTGCTTGGTGCCAAGCTTCTCCTGCGACCGCTGTCCAACTGGGACATGACGCTCTCCGCCGGACGTAGCTGGGATTACCAGGACAACTTCAAGGACGGCAATTTCTATAGCGAATTCGACACCCGGCGCGACACGCTGAGCTGGCAGAACAATATCGCTGTCGGCGAAGCGCACCTGGCCACCCTGGGCGTCGATTATCAGCGGGACCTGGTCACCAGCACGACCGACTATACCGTCAGTTCAAGGGAGGATACCGGCGTATTCGGACAGTATCAGGGGTGGTTCGGCCCGGGTAGCGTTAAGGCCAGCGTCCGCTACGACGACAACGAACAGTTCGGCAGCTATACCACCGGCGACATCGCGCTGGGTTGGGACGTCGCGCCATCCTTGCGCCTGGTGGCCTCCTACGGCACCGCCTTCACAGCGCCGACCTTCAACGACCTGTATTTTCCCGCCGATCCGTTCTTTGCCGGGGGCAACCCGGATTTGCAGCCCGAGGAGACCCGCAGCGCGGAACTCGGCCTGTCCGGTCTGTTTGACGCCCTGGGCAGCCCGCTGCGGTGGTCGGTTAACATTTACCAGACCGATGTCGATGATCTCATCGCATTGCAGCCGCCGCTGTTCTACGCCGAGAACATCGACCGCGCGCGCATCCGCGGGCTGGAAGGTGTGTTGTTCGGGCGGTTCATGGAATTCGACGTGGCCGCCAATCTGACCCTGCTCGACCCACGCGATGAATCTAACGGCGCCAACAAGGGCAACCTGTTGCCACGTCGGCCCGAGCAGACCTTCCGCCTTGATCTCGACCGTGCCTTCGGCCCCTTCGCCGCCGGTGGCACGTTTTTCGCTATCGGCAGGCGCTTCGACGACGCCGCCAACACAGTGACGCTAGACGGCTATACACTGCTGGATCTGCGCGCCGCCTACGCCCTCAGCGACTCGCTGAGCATTCAGGGGCGGCTCGAGAACGTCTTCGATCAGGACTACGAGACCGTTGCCTGGTATAACCAGCCTGGACGCGCCTTCTATCTGACCTTACGTTATCAGCCCTAGGCTTGAGGCTAGGCATCAGACCGACCAGAAAGCGGCGTCATGTTGCTCGACCTGTGGGCGACTTTAAGTGGGCCAAGCGCACAGGGCCGAGGGCCGTTGCACAAATTGGTGCGCAATTTTTGCCCTTGGCCCTTGGTGCTCGGACCTGCCGCTGCCCCGGGATCGCCGCATCCAGTCGGGCCGACTCCCGGAAGCTAGCTCATCAAGATCGTTTCACGCTATCAACAGAGGCTCTCCAAACCATGTCCACTCCCGATCCCGCCCGCGAAGAACGTCACCGCAAACGTATGCAGCGCCACAAGGCGCTGGTGGATGAGAAGATCGCCATGGCCACCGATGATCGTGGCATCATGCTCGTGCTGACCGGTAACGGCAAGGGCAAGAGTTCGTCGGCCTTCGGCATGGTCGCCCGTGCGCTCGGCCACGGCATGCGCGTGGCCGTCGTGCAATTCATCAAGGGTAGCTTCTCCACCGGGGAGGAGACCTTCTTTCGCCGTTTCCCTGAAGTCGACTATCAGGTGATGGGCGACGGCTTCACCTGGGATACCCAAGATCAGGAGCAGGACAAGCGCACCGCCCGTCGCGCCTGGGAGCAGGTCAAACTGTATCTGGCCGACCCCGCCATCGACCTGCTGGTGCTCGACGAACTGAACATCGTGCTCAAGCTCGGCTTGCTGCCGCTCGACGAGGTGCTGGATGCGCTGATCGAGCGGCCGACGCGGCAGCATCTGGTCGTCACCGGCCGCGCGGCGCCCAAAGAATTGATTGAAATCGCGGACACCGTCACCGAGATGCGGCCAATCAAGCACGCCTTCGATGCTGGCGTGCAGGCCCAAAAAGGCATTGAGCTATAAGCATCCCCGATTGGCCGCATTGGCCGCCGCCGATTGCGGCCGGCCAGCACCGATCATTTTCGGTCCAATGGGTTCAGGCCCGGCATGTCGACCCGCGAGACAACGCTGATATTAGGTGGCGTGCGCTCCGGCAAGAGCCGGCTCGCCGAGCACCTGGCGCGCACGTCGCGGCTGCCGGTGACCTATGTCGCCACGGCGCTCGCCGGTGACGCCGAGATGCGCGCTCGCATCGACGCCCATCGCCGACGCCGGCCGGCGGACTGGGTCCTGGTCGAAGAGCCGCGGTATCTGGCCGGAACCCTAGCCGAGGCCTGCGCGGACGGTCGCTGCGTGCTTATTGAATGCCTAACCCTTTGGCTAACTAACCTGCTCTGCGCCGAGGATGCGAAGCTGTTGCGGCGCGAGGTCGCGGCACTGCGTGAGCTGGCGCCCCTGCTGCCAGGGCGGGTCGTCTTCGTCGCCAACGAGGTCAATATGGGCGTGATCCCAATGGACGAACTCAGCCGACGCTATTGCGATCTGGCCGGCAACTTGCACCAGGCGCTGGCCGCCGATTGTCATCGTGTCATCCTGACCGTCGCCGGACTGCCGCTAGTGGTCAAGGGCGAGCCACTATCGAACCCGCTATGAATCAGACCAACAACTGGATTGAGCGCCCCGCGGCCGACCTCAATGGCGCGGCTCGACAGGCCGCGGCCGAACGCCAAGCGCAGCTCACCAAGCCGCCGGGCGCACTGGGTCGGCTGGAGGATGTCGTGCTCCAGCTCGCCGCCATGCAGGGCAAGACAAAGCCGTCGCTGAAGCGGGTGCGCATTTGCGTCTTCGCGGCCGATCACGGCGTCGCGGCTGAGGGTGTGTCCGCATTTCCGCAGTCGGTGACTGCGCAGATGGTCGCGAACATGGCCGCGGGTGGCGCGGCCATCAGCGTGCTGGCCGAGCAACTCGGCGCCGGACTCGAACTCGTCAATCTCGGTACCGTCGCGCCGTTGCCTAGGCGCCCGACCGGTCTCGAAACGGTCATCGACACTGCGATCGGACCAGGCACGGCCAATCTCGCCCGCGAGCCGGCCATGAGCGCCGCGCAGCTAGACCTCGCCTTGGCCGCTGGACGCCACGCGGTGTCGCGCGCCATCGCCACCGGTGTGGACCTGTTCATCGGCGGTGAGATGGGCATTGGCAACACCACATCGGCGTCCGCGCTCGCCTGCGCGCTGCTTGGTCAGCCGGCCTCGGCGCTGGTCGGTCCGGGCACTGGACTGGATGCCGCCGGAGTCAGCCGCAAGCAGGCCGTCCTTGAACAGGCGCTGGCCCTGCATCGCCCGTACCTCGCCGATACGCGCTCGGCGCTCTGCCGTCTGGGCGGGTTTGAGATCACGGCCCTGGCTGGTGCCTACGCGGCCTGCGCCCAGCGGCGCGTGCCGGTGCTCGTCGACGGCTTCATCAGCTCCGTGGCGGCGCTGGCCGCGACCCGACTCTGTGCGGGGGCTGGCGCTTGGATGTTCTTGGCCCACGCCTCCGCCGAGCCGGGCCATCGCGCCCTGTTGCAGGCCCTGGACCAGCAACCCCTGCTCGATCTCGGACTGCGTCTCGGCGAGGGCAGCGGCGCCGCCGTGGCCCTGCCGCTGTTGCGCTTGGCCTGCGCACTCCATGCAGAGATGGCGACCTTCGCCGAGGCCGGCGTGGCCGATGGCTGATCGGATCATCGACCTACTCCGCCATGGCGAGGTGCAGGGCGGTGGGCGCTTTCGGGGTAGTCACGACGACCCGCTGACGACCGCCGGCTGGGAGCAGATGCGCGTCGCCGTGGCCGCCGATGCCGCGGCCGGGCGTGCAACCTGGGATTGCATCCTACACTCGCCGGCGGTTCGCTGCGCCGGCTTTGCTCGCGAATTGGCGGCACGGCGCAACCTGCCGTCGGCAGTCTTGCCGGACCTGCGCGAGCGCGGCTTCGGCGTCTGGGAGGGCCTGCGTGCCGATCAGATCCCGCTTGAGGACCTCTCGCGCTTCTGGGCCGACCCGACAGGCTACGACCCGCCCGCTGCCGAACCCTTCGCATCCTTCCGCGAGCGCGTGCGTCAGGGCTGGCACGCGCTGCTTGCCGGCGACGCGGCGCATCCGCTGATCCTGACCCACGGCGGTGTCGTCCGTGTCGTCATCGGCGAGGTGCTGGGGCTAGCCGCGGACCGATTACTGCTGCTAGAGGTGCCGCCGGCCTGCCGAACCAGATTGCGGGTTCCGCTGGGAGGCGGGCGGCCGAGTCTAATCAGTCATGGGGCATGCTAGCGGCGAGTGTAAGCAAGACCACCTGCCTGCTGTCGCTGATGGAACGAACGCCGAAGGCCGCTATCGGGCGGTTTACGCCAACATCGAGACCGCCCAGACCGGTGACACCCTGATCTCGCTGCTGCGCCAATTGCGTGCCGGCCACCCCCAGCGTCCCAACCGGTTCCCGAAGACCGTAATCCTCTGCGGCGCGCTCGCACCCAACTCGCCGCCGCGTGCGGCGGCCACCGCGCATGGACCTGAGGCGGCCGATGCGCCGAGCGCCCGCGATGAGATCGCCACACCCTCGGCCGTCCCGGCGCGCAGCGCGCGATCTCGGGCCCGCTATCTCTGGGTCATGCTGCTGGCCCGTCTGTTTGAATTGATGCCGCTGACCTGCCCCAGGCACAGCCGCCCCTGTGCTCTAAACGTCCACACCCCCCGCGGTCGCGCTCAAACCCTCCGCAGAACCGCCTATCTGCCCCACCATAAGCCCACTGACCACCCGCGGGGTGCCTTGATCGTTCCGCGATCATCCTCTAACCTCACCACTCCAGCGCTGCTAGACGCGCAGACGCGCTTGGGTCGCCTATCCGTGAGTACGAGAATGCAGCTAGAAAGCGGCTCGAGAGTGTCTAGTGAATCCGGGCGATTCAGAATCTGTTCGGCGCCACCCAATCTTATGATGCGATCTCCGGTATCTCGCCATCAACTCAAGTCGTCGGCACCAGATGACCGGGAACAACTCTACACCCACGCAAAGAAGAGATGATCATGTTTCGATCTTTTGCCATCGCCGTAGCCCTGCTGCTGAGTTTCATCTCCGCCACGGCGCAATCAAGCGACTGCAATGATGCTCAGGATCAGGCCACTTTGAACCGCTGCGCCGATCAGGAACTCAGGGCAGCCGATGTCGATCTGAACCGGACGTATCGCGCCCTGACGCGGCAACTCGACGCGCAGAGCGCGAGCCGCATAGAAAAGGCGCAACGCGCCTGGATCGCCTACCGCGATGCAATGTGCGCCTTTGAAGGGGCGCCCAGCATGGGCGGCAGCATCAATGCCATGGTGATGTCGAATTGCCTTGCGCGGATCACGAAGATCCAGGTGCAATTGCTGGAGCGCCATCTTTATTGCGAAGAGGGTGATGTAAGCTGTGTGCGCGAATGAAAGCCCGAGTGCTGCGTTCAACCGCGACGAAGCAGCTTCTCTCCCCCTCCCCCGAAACCAAGGCCGATCGCGATGGCAAGCACATGCTGAATGCCACCCGTACCCTGCAACAATCTGTGGTCCATCGCAGGCTGTCGTTCAACGAGGACCGATTTGAAACTCCGACCGAAGGAACAGGATAAGAAAGTGACTTTTCCGGCGACACAGCCAGCCTGGTCCAGTGTTCGGACGGCAAGCTCTACGAGGTTTGGCGCAAATTCGCCGCTCGGCTGCTGACCAGCTGGTTGCAACCACCGGTGCCAGCCAGGCGCCCATTGGGGAAAAACTGCAGCGTCACTGGCGCGCCTGTGGCAACTTCTTTGCCCGCGATGCTGCTGACAACCCATTGCGGCCCGACAAGCGATGGGTCGCCGGTCACGAGAATGCTCTGTCGGCCCTCGCTGATCAATGAAGTGAACGTCTTTTGCATGTCTGCTCCTTTACTGCCTATGTTGCGCCCAAGTTGCTCCAAGGAATGGATCGTTATCCTCAGCCTTTGATCTCATAAACCGAGCAGGAAGTTGAGGCGATTGCCTCCGGGGGGGAAGTCATACAGGGCCAGGTCGTGGAGCGTTTCATGTTTGTGAATACCCGCCACACTCACATAGGCTGTCTGCAGAAGCTCATTGCGGTAGCCATAGGCCTTACAGGTCAATCTAACGACACGCAGCTTCTCTTCGGACCTGTTTTCGGCGGCAACTCGCATTTTACTCTGCCCCTCTTGGTAGTTCACCACAGGCCCTGTGCTGTAGCCTATATCCGACCTGGATGCCGCGGTCGTAACATTCGAGAAAGCCAGGGTAGCGGTGCTTAAACAGAGCGCAAAAGGGAGCGACATCATTACCAGTCTTTCGGCATAGGCGGCCTGATCAGCGTCGAGATCAGCCTTATCGACATGGTCGAGCGTGGCGACAGCCTGCGCCAGCCGTGTGTAGTCCACCTCGTAGATCGTGCACACCCGGGCTACGACCGCCTGATAGGCGATAATCTCCATTCTGGCTTCCTGCTCGGATGTCAGAATCGAGTCCGCGAAGCCGAGCGCTTGCGGGTACACATCTTAGGCGACCGAGTTCGCGTCTTTGGCTGGTGACGTCTTCGCCGGCGTGTTTTGGGCGAAAGTGGAAGTTGCCATGACGCCTGCAAGGATCGCAGCGCCGCAAAGCTTAAGATATGTCATCAGCCGAACTCCCTGTAGGTCCAAGCCGCATCGTAGTTGCCATAAACGCTCTCGCAGACCTCGCGGCGCGGATAGCAGATCACACCCACCCGCACGCTGTAGGAGCCGGGATTGTAGGTAGGCTGGCTGTAGCCGCTATAGGACCGGTGGTGCTGGTGCTTGTCGCCATCATCGATGGCCGCGACTATCGCGGCACCAACAAGGGCCCCTGCGAGCTTGTCGGCGGCTCGATGGATGGTGTTCGAGACCCTGAAGAACTCGCGGGGCCAGTGCGGCAGGGGCACGACGCCGAGGCGGTCGCGGAGCCGCTCGGTCAGGGCCTCGCTGCCATTGTCGCGGGACAGATTCTCACCCTGTCGCATTCTGCGACATTGTTGCTGCATCGTCCGAGATTCGGCCGGTGTTGTCGCCACCCCCTCCCGCCACGGCGGGGACCGGCGGCCAAGTTTAACTCCCTGTTAAGACAGCGGTTCGATTGGATAAAGCGCGCGCCGCGGCATCACTATGGCATGGGATATGCTCCTCAAGGCGTGGACACGTCGAGAGACGGTTCAGTCAACCCGAAAACGAAATTGGAGGAGGAGACATGTCAAACTGTTATTTCCAGATGGGCGCGTGCGATGCGCCGCAACGCCGTCGCCGCGACATGCGCCCCATGGGCGGCGTCAAACGCGGTGCAAACCGCAACACCAAGCACAACCAAACCCCGGAGGTCTAACCATGGCAAAGACTATGGTAGCCGCGGTCGTGCGGGAATTCGGTCAGGACTTGACACTCGACGAAGTGCAGGTGCCCGACCCCGGTGAAGGAGAAATACTGGTAAAGATTGCGGCCAGCGGGGTCTGTCATACGGATGTTCATGCAGCCGATGGAGATTGGCCAATCAGGCCCAGCTTGCCCTTCATCCCAGGACACGAGGGCGCCGGCCACGTCGCCGCTGTGGGTAAGGGCGTCGTCTCGGTAAAAGAGGGTGACCGAGTCGGAATTCCCTGGTTGTACAGCGCATGCGGGCATTGCGAGCACTGCGATACGGGCTGGGAAACGCTCTGTCCCGATCAGCAAAACACGGGATATTCGGTGAATGGCGGCTACGCGGAGTATGCCTTGGCCAACCCCAACTTCGTGGGGCATTTGCCGGCGGGTGTGGCGATGACGGAAATCGCTCCCATCCTCTGCGCCGGGGTGACCACCTATAAGGGCCTCAAGGAGACGGGTACCCGCCCGGGTCAATGGGTGGCGATCTCCGGTATCGGCGGACTCGGCCACGTGGCCGTCCAGTATGCAAAGGCGATGGGCCTGCATGTGGTCGCCATCGATATCGCCGACGAGAAACTGGATTTGGCGCGGCGCCTCGGCGCGGAAATGACCATCAATGCCAAGACTCAAGATCCAGCCGCGGTGATCGAGAAGGAGATCGGCGGCGCCCATGGGGTTCTGATTACCGCCGTATCGCCGGTCGCCTTCAAGCAGGGCATCGCAGTGACCCGCCGCGGCGGGACCTGTGTTCTCAACGGGTTGCCGCCAGGGGATTTTCCGGTGCCGATCTTCGACGTCGTGCTCAAGCGGCTTACGGTGCGGGGCTCCATCGTGGGCACCCGCAAGGACCTACAGGAAGCGCTCGACTTAGCCGGCGAAGGCAAGGTGCGCTCGCGGATCGAGGTCCAGCCCCTGACCATGGTTAATCAGATATTGGATCGTCTTCGCAACGGGCAAGTCAACGGTCGCGTCGTTCTTGATGTCGGCAACGAGGCTTAGGCGATTGTCGGAAAGAAACTTACCAGCTGGCGCCGGATTCTCGTTCGCCTTCGCGGAGCGCCAACCCGCCCATAGCCGTTCTATGGGCGGGTTGCCGCGACAAAGGAGGCGGACGAGAAGACAAGCCAGATGGTATGTTTCTTGACAGAAATCGCCTTAGCACCTCGTTTCATCGCATCCCAGGCGTTGACCCGGAGCGGATAGAGCAGCAAGCCCCGGGCTTGCTGCTCTGTTGTCTCGCTCTCCGGGCTAAGGTCGCTTGCTCGCGAGGCGACGATAGATGGTGCTCCGATGGATTCCGAGGCGGCGTGCAGCGGCGCTGACGCAGCCGTCGGACGCGGCGAGCGCCTGGTCGATGAGATCGGTCTGGCGGTTGAATTCGCGTTCCCGGGATGGGAAATCCGCGCTGCTGTCGGCTTGGATTTCAGGGGGCAGGCGCTCCCACCCAATGATATCGTCGGGATCACTCAAGGCCAACAAGGTTCTGAGCGTGCTGATCAGTTGCCGCAAGTTGCCGGGCCAAGCGTAACCTTCAAGGCAGCGCAGCGCCGCGGCGCCCATGGTGATGTTGTTTTCCTCGCCCCCGAGCCGGGCCAGCAACTCCACGATGAGCCGGGACCGATGATTCCATTCACGCAAGGGCAACAGCCTAAGGCTGAAGTCTTGGATGCGATAGTAGAGGTCGGTGCGGAAATCGCCGGCCGCCATCGCTGCTGCGAGGTCGCAGTTGGTGGCGCAGATCAGATCGAAGTCGACGCGCACCGGCTGCCCGCCGCCAAGGGGAACAACTTCGCGTGCCTGCAGCACTCGCAGCAAGCGCGGCTGCAGGGCGAGCGGCATGTCGCCGACCTCGTCAAGGAACAGAACGCCGCCGTCGGCTTCACGTACCCACCCCCTGGCCCCGCTGCGCCGCGCCCCGGTGAAGGCCCCGCTCTCGTACCCAAACAGCTCGGACTCGATCAGGGATTCGGGTAGCGCGGCGCAGTTGACGGCCACGAATGGACCCTGACTGCGGCGGCTTGCCCGATGGAGGTGGCGCGCGAAGACCTCCTTGCCGACGCCTGTTTCACCCGTGACCAAGACCGCCATGCCGGCGTCGAGCACCCGGCGCGCACGTTCGAGCAAGGATCGGGTGATGCCGTCCAGGTAGAAGTGTTCGTCGCGGCCCGTTCCGTCATCTGGAGCGGAACAAACAAAATCCTCGTCAGTGGACGCCCCCCTCCGCGACCCGGCTGCTCCAAGGGAAGCTGAGCCCCAAGATGGGCCTTCGAGCACGCCGTGGAATTGCCGCCGCCCGCCGGGGATGCTCAGCTTTGTCAGCCCCTTTCCCGCCGCGGGCAACTTGAGCCAGCGTGCGACGGGGGTCTCCAACAAGTCCGACCAATTGGTGTCGAGCAGTGCCAGGGCGGCACGGTTGGCGCCGACCACCATGGTGTCGTTGAGGATCAGCACGCCCTCGCAATGGCTGCCGAGGAGTTCGGGCCGGCGCTGGAAGCGCATCCTGGTGGTCGGTTGCACCAGATCGCTCGTGAGTCGGTGCTCAAGGACTTGGATTGCCAGACGGACAAGGTAGAGGGCCTGGCTGTGCAGCCGCTCGCAGCAGCCGGAGACGTCAAGCACCGCAATGAGCTCGCCCCGTGGCGACAGGATGGGTGCTGCGGCACAACTCAAGATGCCGTTGGCTTCAAGATAGTGCTGGCGGCCGCGCACGGCGACCGGCCGACCTTCCGCCAGCGCGGTCCCGATGGCGTTGGTGCCGCGACTCTGCTCCGACCACAGCACGCCCGGTTGCAGGGCGACCTGTGCGGCCTTGCGCAGAAAGCCGAGCCCGCCGGCAGAGTCGAGAATCAGCCCTTCGGCATCGGCGAGCAGCACTAGCCCGTCCCCGTCCGAGGCGATCTCGGCCAGGGCGTTCATCTCCGGCTCGGCAATGCGGCGCAGGCGCTCCTGCGCCTCGCGGCGCTCGGCGAGCAGGCGGCTGTCGACGCGCTGCGGTCGCAGGTCGTAGGAATTGTCGAGCAGCGCGGCGCAACGCGCCCACGAACGGGCGATGAATTCAGGTACGCTGCCGGATGGATCGGCGCCCTGTTCGAAAACAAGCTGGCGGGCGGCCTCCGTCGTGCTCGGAACAAACCGGGCTTTGGACATGGCATTCACCTCATCGCTGCGGCCCCGACGGCATGGCCTAACAGCGGCATGGTCGCCCAATCGAGCCCAGTTGAAACCTCACGGGTTTAGGGCTTGTTGCGCGACATTGTGGTGTCGCATGGTGCGACACTCGGTTCAGTTGTCAGCGTTCCGGGCGGCTTGGCTTGGCCAATGAGGAGCCGATTGATCGACTGTCGTCGATTCGCTCCTCAATCCATTCTTCAAAGACTTGGAGTCTCTGTACCGCGGTTCAAGAAGGGGAATTTCTCGACTTCTGGAATCGAGTCGGCTATTGGTATGGTTTATGCTCAACCTTCGTGGAGCCTTACGGCTGCCCAAAAAATGATATTCATTCGGAGGAGAACATGTCAACGAACGTCGCCGAAATCGCCACGCCCAATGCCAACCTTGGTGTCACCCCCCCCTTTAAACAGCGCTACGAGAATTTCATCGGCGGACGGTGGGTGGCTCCCGCGGACGATGACTACTTTGAGAACATCACGCCCGTGACCGGACAGCCGGTGTGCGAGGTTCCGCGCTCCAAGGCCGTCGACGTGGACCGAGCATTGGACGCCGCCCACTCCGCCAAGGCCGATTGGGGCCGAATGTCCCCGGCCGCCCGGGCCGGTATCCTGAACCGCATCGCCGACTGCCTGGAGAACAACCTCGAGTTGGTGGCGACGGCGGAGACCTGGGACAACGGCAAGCCGATCCGCGAGACGAAGGCCGCGGACATCCCCCTGGCCATCGATCACTTCCGCTACTTCGCCGCCTGCGCACGCGCGCAGGAAGGGTCGGTGTGCGAGATCGATGCCGAAACCTACGCCTATCACTTCAAGGAGCCACTGGGCGTCGTTGGACAGATCATCCCCTGGAATTTTCCTATTCTTATGGCAGCCTGGAAGCTGGCGCCGGCCCTGGCGGCGGGTAACTGCGTGGTGATGAAACCGGCGGAGCAAACGCCGGCCTCCATCCTTGTGGTGATGGAGCTGATCGCAGAACTGCTGCCACCGGGTGTGCTCAACGTCGTCAGCGGCTTCGGTCTTGAGGCGGGCAAACCCCTGGCCTCCTCGGCGCGCATCGCCAAAGTGGCCTTCACCGGCGAGACCACCACCGGCCGGCTGATCATGCAGTACGCAGCGGCGAACCTGATCCCGGTCACATTGGAGCTTGGCGGCAAGTCGCCGAATATCTTTTTTCCCGACGTGATGGCGGACGACGACCAGTTCCTCGACAAGGCGGTCGAGGGCTTCGTGTTGTTTGCGCTCAACCAGGGGGAAGTGTGTACCTGCCCGTCGCGGGCCTTGATCCATGAGTCCATCTATGAACCCTTCATGGAAAGGGCCCTGCAACGGGTGGCCGCGATCAGGCAGGGCGACCCCCTCGATGAGCGAACCATGATCGGTGCTCAGGCCTCCGCCGAGCAGATGGAGAAGATCCTTTCCTACATCGATCTCGGCCGACAGGAAGGCGCGACATGCTTAATCGGTGGTGAGCGCAGGCAGCTGGCAGGAGCCTTGGCCGAGGGCTATTACGTCCAGCCAACTGTATTCTTGGGCCACAACAAGATGCGCATCTTCCAGGAGGAGATCTTCGGGCCGGTCGTCTCGGTCACCACCTTCAAGGATTTCGACGAGGCCATCGCTATCGCAAACGACACACTGTATGGACTGGGCGCGGGTGTTTGGACTCGCGACGCGAATACCGCCTTCCGCGCGGGCCGCGCCATTCAGGCGGGGCGGGTCTGGACCAATTGCTACCATGCCTACCCGGCCCATGCCGCCTTCGGCGGCTATAAACAGTCAGGGATAGGCCGCGAGAATCACAAGATGATGCTCGACCACTATCAGCAAACCAAGAACCTCTTGGTCAGCTACAGTGACTCGCCCCTCGGCTTTTTCTAAGACGGTCGTAAGGAGGTATCATGGATACCCGCCGGGTCCTAGCCACAGAAGCAGCGCAAGCGTTGATACGAACCCTGGTCACCAAGTATGGCCCGATCATGTTCCACCAGTCGGGCGGCTGCTGTGATGGCAGTGCTCCCATGTGCTACCCTCAAGGCGAGCTGCAGGTGGGCGACCAAGACCAGCAGCTCGGCGAGATTGCCGGCATGCCTTTCTATATCGGCGCTTCCCAGTTCGAGTATTGGAAGCACACCCAGCTGATTATCGATGTCGTTCCGGGGCGGGGCGGCATGTTCTCACTTGAGGGACCGGAGGGGTATCGTTTCCTGACGCGCTCGCGCCTGTTCACGGATGAGGAGTGGCAGGCGTTGGAGGATGCCGAAACAGCTCGGGGCATGCGCTGACCGGAGGCATCGGACAAGCCATCCGAGATCCTTGATCGCTGAGGACGGTCGTCGGCAACGATGCCCTTGGTGGTGGTGGATGCGGCCTCGGTCGAGGTCGATGACAAGGTGGACCTGTCGGGGTCGCCCCCGGCAGGGTCGCCGGACTGATGATTTGGCAAGTCCGGCGGGCGCCGGACCACCATTTCCATCCGGGCGGGCCTGCCTCCCGGGTCTGCTCAGCCCTCCAGCCGGCGCCCGGTCAGCTGCTCGTAGATTTGAAAGCCCGCTGCGCGCTCCCGGCAGCGCAGGATCGCGGCCCGGCCTGGTGTGCTGGGGTCGGGCTGGACCTTGACGCCGGCGGCCTCGGCGGCCTTGAGCCTGTCTTCGCCGAGATTGGCCTCGCCGAAGATGGAGATGACATAGCCGCCCGGGACCGGCGGCGGCGGGGTGATGGGCTCGCCGTCGGCGAGCGCTACCCAGGTCGGCAGGAATGCGGGGCCATAGAGGTCGAAGAAGCCGTTGGAGCCCCGCAGATGGGCCTCGATGGGTCGGCCGCCGATGAGTTCGATGTTGCAGATGCCGCTGTAGCCGGCCAGGTTGCGGGCGACCCAATCTTTGAGCCAGGGCTCGATCTCCGGGGCCTCGGCGCCGATTTGCCAGTAGACCGGGCGGGCGGCGTCCTTCAGGACCGAGCCCTTGGTGTGGGCGAACCAGATCGGGGTGCCGTCCTCCACCAGGACATCGCTGCTGGTGTGGATGCCCCTCAGATACTCGCACCAGAAGCTGCCGGGCTCCATAGGCACCTGGTCGGCGCGGGCGCGTTGGGCCTTGAGACCCATGCCGGCGAGGTTGGTGATGGGTTTGACGAAGACCTCGGCATCGGCAGCGAGGCCGAGATCGGTCGGCGCGACCCCGCACGGGGCGGCCCTGAGCCCGGCATCGAGGACCAGGCGCAGCTTGTCATAGATGTTCCGGTGATCGGGATTCAGCCGCCAGGCCGCCCCATCGCTGACAGGCAGATCGCTGCGCGGTTCGGGTTGGAACAGATGCTTGCGCTCGGGGAGGACACCGATGAAGGGCATGGCTGCAACTTGGGGCGGTTGGCGGCGAACGGGGATTGGGGTCTTGCATGGACGCGGATTGAAGTACCCCAGCCTTTGGCGAGAGTCAGTGCGCCGGACCTCATTATCAACCCGGGGAACGGGGATGATCTGCAGGGCGGACGTTAGTGTTCTCTGTTTGCCGCCTGGTTTCGCGGCGGTGTCCTTGTATCCGCGCCTTGGCGCGGGCGAGCATCTCTCCCTTGGTCTGTTTGTGCCTAGCGTGACGTGCCCAGTGGCTGAACGCCCGCGGGCTGGCCCCGAGCTTCTTGCGGCAGGTAGCGGCGCTTGACCTTGAAGTACCCCTGCTTGCTCTTGCCGCGGTAGTGGGTGAAGCCAAGGAGGGTCAATTCCCCCGGCTTCTCTCCGCGCTGCTGGGCGTTTTGCCGGGCGAAGCGCCCGAACGCAAGACAGCGGGTCTTCTCTTCGGCCAAGCGCAGCTTAAATTGCCGCAATCGCTCGTCGAGGGCCGCGTGGAATCGTGCTGCGTCCTGCCGGTACTGGAAGGCGGCGGGCAAAGTCGTCGGCGTAGCGGTAATCGTATGCCTCGCCGTTGCTCTATGGCCGCACCCGACGGCTGAACCAGAGCTCCAGCACCTCGTGCAAATAGATGTTGGACAGCAGTGGCGAGCTTCACCTCGTGTCACTCACTTCTCTGGCCGGGCAGCTCTCGCCGCCGTGCCATGACGCTTCCGAGCGGCTGACTAGGCCCTACTCGGGAGAGCTTCCCGCTTGTGCGGTTCTCTCACAGCGGGCTACCATTGCCAGGTCACCTGGGGCCTTCGAGTAGGCCGGGCACTCCCCGAACGGTAGGGCAACGTTTGTTTTCTCTGTTTTCCGCCTGGTTTCCCGGCGGTGCCACACTATCTCGCCCGTGGTCCGAGTTGCGACCCGGCCCCTCTCAGAACCGGACAAGCG
>JGI12048J13642_10146348_pt1 | contig 30091 bp, 23 predicted proteins | sample ElkSlonscriptome_16_FD_13642 | JGI IMG/M metagenome (IMG submission 13642)
CTCTTCTTCTGCCAATGGCGTCACAGGGGCTCGACGGCGCGTCAGGTAGAGTTCAGTGAGTGGGGCAATACGATCGAGCCGCTACGCGAGTCGCCTGCAAGCCGCTGTGCCCCGAAGGACTGGCCCAGCTGCCTCGACTTGCGGACGCCATGAACCTGCCATCCCACCCGTGTCTATCAAACGCCAATCGACCTCCGATGACCGCAAGGCAAGTCACGATCAACCTGGCCGGCGCATCCCCTCGCCGGCTCCAGGGCAGGATAGCTCGCCCGCGGCGACATGAAGGCATTCGGCAACCCGAGTGCGCTCGCGACTTCGCGTCTTCGGGTATCGAAGACGAGGTCGAACGGCAGAAGACCAGCCTCCTGTTTCGCAATGCCGGGATTGCGACGGTGGTGCACGCCGTCAACGCGGCGCTGTTCGCCTATGTCAATGTCACCTTGCACGCGTCGCCGGGCATAGCGCTCCTATGGTGGTCCCTGATCGCCTCGATCAGCCTGGCGCGCTTCGCGCTGGCCAGGCGGTTCTCGGCCGCCGATCCGAGGGCGTCTGAAGCAACGCAGTGGCGTCACGCGTATCTCGCTACCACGGCACTCGCCGCCGCGGCATGGGGCGCCGGGGCCCTGCTCTTCATGTGGCAGGCACCGGACACGGCGCTACTCTTCAGCGGCCTCGTTCTCGCCGGGATGGTGGCCGGGGCGGTCCCCATCCTGGCGCCCGCGCCTGCGGCCTTCATGACCTTCGCTTTCCCGATGCTCGTCCCCGTGGCTGCGGTCGTCCTGCTGCAGGCCAGCTCGGCGCTGCATTGGGCATTCGGATCGGTCACGATCGTCTTCCTCGTCGCCGTACTCGTCAGCGCACGCTACCTCCACGAAACGCTGGACGTCTCCATTCGCTTGGGGCTGGAACAGCGGCGCCTCGCCGAAAGGCTCGAGGTCGCCCGCGACACGGCGGAGTCGGCCCTCGACCAGCAGCGGCAGGCCCAGGCGACGCTGCGGGCGAGCGAGGAGCGCTATCGCCTCATCCTCCAGTACCTGCCCACTGGGATCTTGCACTATGACAATGACCTGATCCTCACCTATTGCAACGATCGGTTGGCGCAAATCGTCGAGGTCCGCCGCGACGATCTCATCGACTTCGACATGAAGGCCCTCAAGGACCAGCGAATCTTGCCGGCGCTGCGGGCCGCGCTCGAAGGGAAGGAGGGCGCGTACGAGGGCGAGTACATCTCCACGCGCAGCGGTGCTCATCTGCGGCTGTCCATGTCCTGCGCGCCGCTCCGTGGGGGTGACGGCCGCGTCGAAGGGGGCATCGCCATCATCGAGAACATCACCGAGCGCAAACGCGCCGAGGATGAGATCCGGCACCTTGCCTACTTCGACCCGCTGACGCACCTGCCGAATCGCCGGCTGCTCATGGACCGACTCGGGCGGGCCCTGCTCGCCAGCAAGCGCAGCGGCGAGTGCGGCGCCTTATTGATGCTGGATCTGGATCATTTTAAGGCCATCAACGACAGCCTCGGCCACGACATTGGGGACCGACTGCTCATCGAGGTGGCCCAACGTCTAAACAATGCCCTTCGCCGCGAGGACACCGTCTCACGCCTGGGTGGTGACGAGTACGTCGTTCTGATGGAAGACCTCGGCCAATCGGAGCGACGCGCAGCAACCTATGCCGAGGCCGTCGCCGAGAAGATCCGCGCCGTCCTGAACCACCCCTATGCGCTGTTCAACGCAGACCAGGAACATTTCAACACCACCAGCATCGGCCTGACCCTGTTCTGCGGGCAGGGCGAATCGGCCGAGACCCTGATCAAGCAGGCCGACATGGCCCTCTATCAGGCGAAGGACGCCGGGCGCAATACCGTTCGCTTCTTCAACCCAAGCATGCAGGCCAGCATCGAAGCCCGCACGGCCCTGGAGGCGGCGTTGCGGCGCGGAGTGCAAAGAAACGAGTTCCGACTCTACTACCAACCGCAGGTCGACACCGAAGGACGGCTCATCGGTGCCGAGGCGCTGATCCGCTGGCTACCGGAGAGGCAGGAACCGGTTCCGCCCAGCCAGTTCATTCCGTTGGCAGAAGAGTCCGGTCTCATCCTGCTGATCGGCCAGTGGACCCTGAACACGGCGCTTGCCCAGCTCAAGGAGTGGGAGAGGAACCCGCGCACCCGTGACCTTCAGCTGTCAGTGAACGTCAGCGCCCGGCAGTTTCACCAACCGGACTTCGTCGACCTGGTACGCGAAAGCCTCTTGGCCAGCGGCGCCAACCCGGCTCGGCTGAAGCTCGAGTTGACCGAGGGCGTGGTGCTGAGCAATGTGGAAGAGGTCATCGACCGCATGCAGCGATTGACCGACCTTGGGATCGGTTTCTCCCTGGACGATTTCGGCACCGGATACTCTTCGCTGCTGTATCTGAAGCGACTCCCGCTCGAGCAGGTCAAGATCGACCGCTCCTTCGTCCGCGACCTGACGCAGGACCCGAACGACGCGGCCATCGTCGAGGCGATTCTGGCGATGGGTCGGTCGCTCGGGCTGAACACCATCGCCGAAGGCGTCGAGACCGAAGCGCAACGAGACTTCCTGCGCGCAAAAGGCTGTCAGGCCTATCAGGGTTACCTCTTCGGGGAACCGATGCCAATCGAGGAGTGGGGAAGGTTACTCTGAGGCTCGTCCGCCGCCTGCCCGTCGAGACCTCGCTGGCGTGCCAGGATCCTGGCCGCTAGGGCCTAGGATCGCCCCAGCGCGGCAAGAGCTGATGGGCGATCTGGAGGTGGTCGAGCACCCGGGCGACGACGAAGTCGACGATTTCGTCGACGGTCGTCGGCTTGAAGTAGAAGCCGGGATTGGCGGGCATGATCACGGCGCCGGCGCGCGCGAGGCGCAGCATGTTCTCGAGGTGGATAGCCGTGAAGGGCGTCTCGCGGACGACGAGGATCAGCTTGCGCCCCTCCTTGAGGACGACATCTGCGGCGCGGTCGATGAGGTCGTCGCTGAGGCCGGCGGCGACGCTCGCCAGCGTGCCCGTCGTGCACGGACAGATGGCCATCGCCTCCGGCGGGCTGGTGCCGCTCGCCACCGGAGCGGTCCACTGCTGTCGGCCGAAGACGCGGAGCTGGCCCGGTTTGGCGCCGAGGAAATCGATGAAAAAGGTCTCGGCATCGCCGCTGCGCGCCGGCACCTCGAGGTCCGTCTCGAGCTTGAGCACGACCTGCGCAGCCTGGGAGATCAGCAGGTAGACGCGCACGTCGGCGTCGATCAGGCATTGCAGGAGGCGGAGTCCGTACTGGGTGCCCGAGGCGCCCGTGAGGGCAACGGCAATCGTCTTGGTCCAGGTCGTTGCGGGCTCTGCTGCCATGATGCCGACGCGAGGCGTTCGAGTCCCGCTAGCGCCGGTTGCCCGAGTCCGGCGGCGCCAGGGCCGCGAGCAGACGCTGGTGGATCCCCTCAAACCCGCCGTTGCTCATGACCAGGACCTGATCCCCGGCGCCGCTGTCGGCGGCAACCGCGGCAACCAGGGTCTCGACCCGGTCCGCGACGGTCAACCGTTCGCCGAGCTCCGCCAGGACATCGGCTGCATCCCAACCGAGATCGCGCGGCGCGTACACATAGACATGGTCGGCTGTCGCCAGGGCCTCGGGCAGCGCCCGATTGTGGACCCCCGAGCGCATGGTGTTGGAGCGCGGTTCGAGGACGACCAGGATCCGCTGCCGGCCCACCCGCTGCCGCAGCCCCTCCAGCGTCGTCGCTATGGCCGTCGGGTGATGGGCGAAGTCGTCGTAGACGGTCACGCCGCCGGCCGCGCCGCACCGCTCCATGCGCCGCTTGACGCCGGCGAATTGACTCAGCGCCGCGGCACCGACCTCGGGCGCAACGCCGACGTGGCGGGCCGCTGCGAGCACCGCCAGGGCATTGGCGAGGTTGTGCCGCCCCGTCTGGCCCCAACGCACCTCACCGGCCGGCTGGCCGCGACAGGACACGCGGAAGTGCGAGCCGTCCGCGGCCAACGCCTCGGCCGACCAGTCGCCGCCGATCCCGACGCGCTCGCACGGCGTCCAGCAGCCCATCGCCAGGGCCTGGTCCACGGCCGCGTCATCGGTGGGACAGACGATCAGGCCAGAGCCCGGCACGGTGCGCACCAGGTGGTGCACCTGGCGCTGGATCATCGCCAGATCCTCGAAGATGTCGGCGTGGTCGAACTCGAGGTTGTTGAGGATCAGCGTGCGCGGACCGTAGTGGACAAACTTCGAGCGCTTGTCGAAGAAGGCGGTATCGTATTCATCGGCCTCGACGACGAAGAAGGGCGCCGCGCCGAGCCGGGCCGAAACCCCGAAATCACGCGGCACACCGCCGATCAGGAAGCCCGGGTCGAGGCCCGCGGCGGCGAGCACCTGTGCCAGCATGCTCGCGGCGCTCGTCTTGCCATGGGTCCCCGCGACGGCCAACACCCAGCGCTCGCGCAGCAGGTTCTCGCGCAGCCACTGGGGGCCCGAGACATAGGGCAAACCTTGGTCGAGCATCGCCTCGATCACCGGCATGCCCCGCCTCATCGCATTGCCGACCACGACCACATCCGGCCGCGGCTGCAGCTGCTCGGCGGCGTAGCCCTCGGTCAGGCCGATTCCGGCCGTCGCGAGCTGGGTACTCATCGGCGGATAGACATGCGCATCCGATCCGCTCACCTGATGGCCCAGCGCCCGGGCCAGGAGCGCGATACCGCCCATGAAGGTCCCGCAGATGCCGAGGATGTGCAGGTGCACCTCAGGACCCGCCGGCGAGGCCGCCGAGCAACATCAGCGAGAACAGCTCGTAGAGGACCGCAATCGCCGCGCCCTGACCGAGGGTCACCCCGAGGGTATGGCGCAGGATGTGACCGCTGACGACGACGCTCCAGATGAACAAGGCCAACAAGGCCAAGGCCGCGAACGAAACGGTCTCGGCGCTCGAGCCGTCCGGCAGCAGTCCGACCGGGATCAGCGCGAAGACGCTCAGGACCACCCCCGCGCCAAGCAGGGCCGTCGCCGCCTGCACGAAGCGTGCGGGTCGCCGCATCAGGCTCAGGCCCAGGTAAAGCGCCGCCAGCAGCAGCAACACCTGAGCCGCACCCTGCAGCGCCGACGCAAACAGCGGCTGCCCCCCGACGACCGCGACCGCCGTGCTGACGATCAGGCTGACGCCGACGACCAAGGCCAAGACGATGTCGGAGCCGGGTAGATCCTGAGGGGCGCGGCGCAGGAGACAGAGATCGAAGAAGAAGAAGACCAGCGCCTGCAAGGGCAAACCCCATGGTTAGTAGCGAGGGCGCGCCGGAGCCATCGCCCAAGACATTGTTCGGTCCCGAACCCAGATCGGCCACGAGGGCCGAAGGGCCAGGGTTGCTAGGGCCCACCGCCGCAACCGGCGCGGGAGGCGTCATCAGCACGGCTATGATAAAGCCAGCCGGGCGCTGACCAAAGCTCAGTGTTGCCGCCTTTGGGGCGCCAGCGCTGCCGCGCTCGCGATCAACAGCAGGGCCAAGGCGATGACGAGCCCGTTACCGAGGCGCGTGAAGGGTGTCGCGCCGCGGCGGGGCTGGATAGCCGCGCTGAAGACGCCACGTTCGTGGGCGGGAACCATACCGAGAATCCCGCCCCGGTGATCGATGATGGCCGAAACACCGGTGTTGGTAGCGCGCAACAGGTAGCGCCCGTTCTCGAGCGCGCGCATTCGCGCGATCTCGAGGTGCTGATGCGGTGCCAGCGAGTCGCCGAACCAGCCATCGTTGCTGACGTTGATCAGGTAGGCCGCCTCGGGCAGGGCCTCGGCGACCTCGATCGGAAAGGCGTCCTCGTAGCAAACCGAAGCACCGACCTGGTGGCCGTTGACGCGCAGCAACGGCCGTTGCATACGGCCGCGGCTGAAGTCCGAGATGGGCAGCTCGAACCAATCCACGATCGGACCCAGCCAGCGCTTGAAGGGCAGGAACTCCCCGAAGGGCACCAGGTGGCGTTTGTAGTAGATGTCCTCGACGGCCCCGATGCTCAGCATCGCGTTGTAGAAGGCGCCGCTATTCCCATCGCGCACGGGGATCCCGAGCACCAGTCCCGTCTCGATCTCCCGCAGCCGCTCGCCAAGGGGGTCGAGCAGCGGTTCGCGCACCCGATCGAGAAAGTCCGGTAACGCCGTCTCGGGCCAAACCAGGACGTCGCTCGCCAGGTGCTCGAGGGTCATGTCCAGGTAGGCCTGCACCGTCGGGACCTTGCTCTCTGGATCCCACTTGATCTCTTGCGGGACATTGGCCTGCAGCACGCTGGCCCGCAGCATTTCCCCATCCGGCTGGGTCCAGGTGACCTGACGCAGCCCGAGTGCAACCAGCGCGAGCGCCAGGAGCCCGACGAGGGCGAACCACCGCGACCGCCCTGACCAGTTCGCCACCCCCCACAAGAGCCCGGCCGCCAGCGCGACGACCAAGCTGACGGCATAGACGCCACCGACCGGCGCGAACCCGGCGAGCGGCGAGTCGATCTGCGAGTAACCGACGGCCAGCCACGGGAAGCCGGTCAGCAGCCAGCCGCGCAACCACTCGAGCAACACCCAAGCCCCCGGCAAGGCCAAGAGTGGACCGGCCCATGGCGGCCCGCGCTCGAGGCGCTGGATGAGCCAGGCCGCAAGCCCATAATAGAGCGCCATCGCGGCAATGAAGAGCACCGTCAGGGCATGCGCCGCCCAAGCGTCCATGTTGCCGAACTGATCCAGGCTGACACGGATCCAGAAGACGCCGAAGCCCATGAGACCCAGCCCGAAGGCCCACCCCACGAGGAAGGCACCGCGGCCAGTATGGCCGCGCAGGGCTTGATAGAACGCCGTCAGGGCCAGGATCGCGAGGACCTGCCAGGAAAAGGGGGCGAAGGCCAGGACCGCACCGGCACCGGCTAGCGCCGCGATCAGGATGGAGGGCAGCAGACTGAAACGGGAAGCAAGACGGAACATGAAACCCAAACGGAAGGCGACCGGCGCTACAACACGCAGTGGCATCATCCGCCTTGCGGGGCTTCGGGGCAAGACGGAGCTGCAACGCCGGCACGTCCCAGGTCACCCATGGCGCGGGACGAGGGCCGCGGCGCCGGCAGATGGACGCCGGGCACGCCGCCGAGCGAGCGGATGCTTGCGGGCGAAGGGCGTGCCGGCTGGCTCAGCTCGCCCGCGCCATGGCCGCGGCCGGCTCCCAGGCCGTCAGCGAGACCTGACTGACGTCGGTCCAGCGCAATAGTTCCAGGCGCCCGTCGTGGTGCTCGACCAGGGCCGTGCAGCTCTCGACCCAATCCCCGCAGTTGCAATAGAGCGTCTCGCCGATCTCGCGGATCTCGGCGTGGTGGATGTGGCCGCAGATCATCCCATCGAGGTCCTGGCGCCGCGCCTCATCGGCCACCGCCTGCTCGTAGTGACCGATATAGTTCACGGCATCCTTGACCCTGTGCTTGAGATAGGCGGCAAGCGACCAATACCCCAGCCCGAGGAGTCGCCGCGCCTCGTTGAGCCAACGGTTGGCGGCGAGCAGCAGGTCATAGGCCCGCGAACCGAGCTTGGCCAGCCAGCGTCCATTCTGCACCACCCGGTCGAACTTGTCGCCATGCGTAATCAGAAAGCGGCGGCCGTCGCTGGTGGTGTGCACGACCTCTTGGCGCACGACGACATTCCCGAACTCGCTGTCCACATGGGCACGAAAGACCTCGTCGTGATTGCCCGGGATATAGACGACATCGGTCCCCCCCTTGGCCTTATCGAGCAGTGCTCGCAGCAGGTTATTGTGCGCCTCGGGCCAGTAAACCCCGCTCTGCAGAGCCCAGACATCGACGATATCGCCCACCAGATAGAGGTGCTTGGACTCGGTCGACTGGAGGAAATCGAGGAGAAAGTCGGCCTGGCAGCCACGACTCCCGAGGTGCACGTCGGAGATCCAGATGCTGCGGTAACGCAGCGGGTACATGCGCTCGATGCGGGTCATATGATCGCCCCCCAACAGCAAGGACGTCATATGGTCGCCAATCTTTGTTGCGGCCCCATTGAGGCCGGGTGAACGTGCGATGACCCTATGCGCAGCCGATCGGCCAGGCCAGGCGGACGCCTCTACACCCATCGCAAATGGCTTTTCGGTTTCGGGGCCGGGCAGCGGGGGCAGGGGTGTCGACAGCAGGGATGCTGTCGTCAAGCCCCCAGGGATTGGGTTCACGGCGTCCCCTGCCCCCGCTGCCCGGCCTAGAGACAACCGCAATTTCGGCTCAGACGGGTATAGTTTCCCGGCCGTTGCGCCCCATGTATTGGGGTTGGAAGAGTGCCGAATTGCAACCGACGGGCGCGGACGACGGCCGCGCTGTCCGCACAAGGGGACGCACGGGCCCCGATCCACGCTGGAGCCGCTGATGACACGCAATCCCTTCCTCCCGGAATTCGATGAACTGCCATCGGAGCTGGCCGTATTTCCCCTCGCCGGCGCCGTCGTCATGCCGGGTGTGCAGCTGCCGCTGAACATTTTCGAGCCACGCTACCTCAACATGGTCAACGACGCCCTCGCCGGCGACCGCCTCATCGGCATGATCCAGCCAAAGGGCGACCCGGATGAAGAGGAATCCGACGAAGAGCCGGAAATCCACCGAGTCGGCTGTGCCGGACGCATCACCTCCTATAGCGAGACCAACGACGGGCGGGTCGTGTTGGTGCTGACCGGGGTCTGCCGTTTTCGTGTGCGAGAAGAGATCGATGCCCGCCATGGCTATCGACGCGTCGCTGCAGACTGGACGCCGTTCGCGATCGATTTCGCCGAGACCGAGGGCACAATCGCCGACCCAGACGGCTTCCTGTCCTCGTTGCGGACCTTCTGCAAGCTGCGCAACGTCGAGATCCCCTGGGACGACGTCAAGAAGATGCCATCGCAGGAGCTGGTCAACCTGCTATGCGCGCATCTGCCGCTCGAGCCGGAAGACAAGCAGGCGCTCATCGAAACGCTCGAAATCAAAGACCGCGCCCAGCTCATGCGCGGGCTGATGGACATGGCCTCGGCCTCCAGCATGGAGACCGCCGAGCATCGCCATTAGGCGCCAGACCCCTCTTTCCTTGCGACGCCTGTCGCTGGCAGAAGGATGTCTGCTCCCCGGCGCGGTCCGGTCGCCGAAGCCGTGCGATCTTCCCCTGCGCGCGCGGCCGGTGTTCGGGCAAGAACGGCCGACGATGGCCTGCCTGGGGCTTGAAAAGGCCTGAGTCGGCGGCTACCTCGGTGCCGGAGGGCGCCAATACCTTGAGACCGATGAGGAGATGTTAGAATGGCAATCACCTTGACCGAGGCCGCTGCGCAGCACGTCGCGGCGATGATCGCCAAGCGCGGACAGGGGGTCGGCCTGCGCGTCGGCACGAAGAAGTCGGGCTGTAGTGGCTTCGCCTATGAAGTCGACTATGCCGACGACGTGGCCAACAACGATGCCGTCTTCGAGAGCCACGGCGTGAAGGTCGTCGTCGACCCGACCAGCTTGACCCGCGTCGACGGCATGGAGATCGACTTCGTGCGCTCGAGCCTACTCAACGAGGGCTTCGAATTTCGCAACCCCAACGTCAAGGACGCCTGCGGTTGCGGCGAGTCGTTCAACGTCTGACGCCACCTCGCCGCTGAGCACGCTGCGCCAGCCGACTGGGACCGATCGCCATGGCTGACACCCAAATCGACGACATTATCGACACCTTCGAACTGCTCGGCGACTGGGACCAGCGCTATGAGTACCTGGTCGAGCTTGGCGAACGGCTGCCGCCGATGCCCGCAGCCGACCGTCAGGAAGCGAACCGCGTCAAGGAATGCATGAGTACCGTGCATACCGCGGCCCACCTGACGTCTCCGAACGATGGCCGGCTGACTTACACCGGCGATTGCGACACGGCCATCATCAAGGGCGTTGTCGCACTCCTTGTGCAGCTCTTCTCGGGCAAGACGCCACGGGAGATCGAAGCGCTCGACGTCGATGCGCTGTTCACCGGCCTCAGATTGGAGGAGCACCTCAGCCCCAACCGCCACGTCGGCGTCTACGCCATCGTCGGCAAGATGAAGGGCCAGGCTCAGACCCTAGCCGCCTGAGTGATCAACCAGGTCGAAGGGATTCAGACCTCCTCGACCTGATAACCTGCCTTGCGAACGGCGTCTTCGAGCGCCGCGCGATCGAGTAGTCCACCCTTGACCTGGACAAAGCCGGTCGCGAGATCGGGTTCGGCGCGATCGACCTGATCGAACCCCTCCAGCGCCCGCTTGACACTGGCCACACAGTGTTGGCAGCTCATGCCGCCCACCTTCAGCGTCAGATCCACATCCTCCTCCTCGCTCTGCGCAGATGCACGCAGGCGCCGCAGCAGCCGGCGCCCGCTCAAGAATAGCAGTAGCGCGATCAGCAGAAGCGCTGACGCACCCTGCCACCAGGACGCCTCGGCATGCTCGTGCGCGAGGCTCGCCGTCGTGATGTCGCCCAGCACGAAGTCGAAGGCAAGCCCTAGCCCGATGCTCGAAACGACGACCGTCCCCAGATAGAGACTCAGCACCCGTAGGCCGAGCCGGCGATAGACGGCACCGATCGTCGCGACATTCGTTGCCGGCCCGGCCATCAGGAACACCAGTGCCGAGCCGGCGGGCATGCCCGAGGCGATCAGCGAGGCGGCAATCGGCACCGAGCCGGTGGTACAGACATATAAGGGCAGCGCGACCGCGAGGACGATCAGCATCCCAACGAGCCCCTGAGACCAGGCCGCGCCGACGAAGTAGTCCGGCGGTACCGCTGTGCTGATCGCCGCGGCGACCAGTATGCCACCGAGCAGCCACAGGTCGATCGCGGCGAGCAGATCGAACACCGCATAGCGCAGCACGGCGTTCAAGCGCCCACCCGCTGCGGCCTCCTCGTCTTCGCCCTGCTCCGCACTGGCGTCGGCTTCCGCGTCCGGCCGACTGAACCGATTGACCAACAACCCACCGAAGATGCCGGTCGCGAATGCCGCAGCGACCTTGAACAGGGCGAAGGGCCAGCCGAGAAAGGCGGCGCTCACCAGAACCGAGTCGACGCCAGTTTGCGGGGTGCTGATCAGAAACGAGGTCGTCGCCCCCTGCGAGGCCCCCTGATTACGCAGACCGATGGCCGTCGGCACCACACCGCAGGAGCACAGTGGCATGGGCACGCCGATCAGCGCGGCGCGGATGACGCTGCCGAGATTCGGCCGGCTCAGGTGAGTGCGAACCAGGCCATGGGGCAGAAAGACCTTCAGGACGCCGGCAAGCAGCAGTCCGGCCAAGAGGGCGGGCGACAGGTCCAGCAGAACCTGCCAAAGCTCGTTGAGATACTGTGAAACCATAATGTCCAGGTCGGTCAGCGCGGAAACGGATTGGCATCTGGCCAGCCACGCCGACAGGGCCGGCAGTGGTCCCCCTTCATCGCTGCGGTCGTGACCCCTTGGAAGACTCCATTGAGGCCCAGAATGATCATCGGTGTCCGGACTCCAGCCGCGAGGATTCGCCCGGCCGTCAGCGACCCGCCAGGTTCGGAACGGCCCAATGACCGTCTGGTGCGGCCCTTTCACCCGGAATCCAAGTGCGGTGCGCCGGTCGCGAGGCCGGCGTCCAGGACTGGCGCCGCAGCGTCTCGCTGGAGCCAAGCCGCGCCCTTGCCAACACGGGACGATGATCGGACCCGAACCAGAGCTCCCCGGCCAGCCGCGGCGTCCGAGCCGTATCGAACCGTCCCGCCATCGCACCGGCCACCAGGATGTGGTCTATCGCGCCCCCGGGCAGGCGGCGCCTGACATAGGTCTCATCGAGCGACGCCGAGAGCAACCGGGGGCGACCCGCCATGGTCATCAATTGATGAATGCTGTCGTCATAGCCGTCCCGTCCCGCAGGGCCGCAGACCCCCTCACAGGAACCCGCCGGCCGGCAGTCGACGGCGGGATCGGTCCCGACGCGCAGGGCCCGCCCCGGCGCCTGGATGTTGTAGTCGCCGCCGACGACGACCGTTCGCCGCGCCGCGATCCGCTCCCGCGCGTCACTGACGAGACCCGCCGCCTGGCGTTCGCGCAGCCGTGCATTGGCAATGTCCGCAGCGTTGCACGACTCGCCCCGCGAGGATTTCCAGTGGACCGAGTACACCGACCAGCCCCCGGCGAGATCGGCACGGAGAAAACCCCGCGTCGGCCGCGCCTCGCCCAGATCCACGGCCAGCGTCAGAGACCGCGACTCGATGCCCTCGGCAGACGTCCGCGGCGGATGGTCGTCGCCATAGGGTTCACGACCGGTCGTATCCCATTCGGCAACACCTTCGAGCGGCAAGCGGCTCGCCACGGCGACCTCGAGCGATTCGTGCCAGGCACCGGTGATGGAGGTCGGCGGCGCCAAATCGCTGATCGCGTAGTGCCCGAGGTCCATCCCGCGCGCCGCCGCCGCGACCTGCTCCACGGAGACGACCTCCTGCAGCATCAACACATCGACCGGCCCCACCGCTGCCGCGGCCAGCCGCGCCCGCGCTTCGATCACGGCGGCGCTGGCTTGGCCGCCGTTGATGTTCCAGGTCAGAAAGGCAAGGCTGTCTGCAATGACGCCTTGGACTGCCGCCAGCGACAGTGTGGCGACCAAGATCCGGGCGCAAACCATGTTCTCGCGCTCCAAGTCAGGGCTCGGCCGTCGCACTACTCGCGCCAAAGCAGCGGCAGGCGCAGGTGTCGTTTGAGGGCCGCGCCCAGATAGGGCCAGATGCGGCCCTTCTCCCAGAGCATCCGGGCGTACAGCGAAGCCGGTTGGCCGGGCGGCCTGCGGTAACCATCGCGGGGCTCGAGCCTGATGGCGCCGCGCTCGCAGACGGGGATGCACACCCCGCACCCGAGGCAGACTTCGGCATCGACCTCGGCCCAGCGTTTCGGCTGCGAAGGGGCCGAGGAGCCGCCAGCGCGGGCGAGGCCGATGCACTTGACGTTGCAGGCGCGCAGGCAAGCGCCGCAGTAGTCGCACCGCCCTGGGTCCACCGCGGCGATAAACGGGGTCTTCGCGAGGCCGTCGGGGTAGCCGTGTTGCACGCCGGCCATGAGCTCGCAGCAGCAGCGGCAGCAGTTGCACAGGAAAGACGGCTGCGCGCGAACATTCTCGGTCACGTGCGTCAGCCCGAGCGAGCGGGCGTAGTCCAGCGTCTCGAGCATCTGCGCGACGGTCTGCTCCTCGGCGAAGCCACGTCGCACGAGGAAGCGCGCACCCTCCCCCAGCACCATGCAGATGCCCTCCACCGGCGCGCCCTTGCGGCAGCTCTGGCCCAGATGCTCCTTTTTATGCCGGCAATAGCAGAGGGTCAGGGCGCGAAAGCTCGCCCGTCGGATGACTTCGCGGGCGTCCTCGTAGGGAGTGATGCGCGAGGTCACTGGGATCTGTTCGTCGTAGACCAGCGCACGGGCAATCTGGGTCGGGCCGCCGAAGAACTCCCGCGCCTGGCCGTCGCGCTCTTGCAGGTACTCGGTCATCAGCCGTGCGACGCGCTCGACGGGCAGGTCGGCGCGACTGCGCATGAAGGTGAACTCGAAAAAACCGATGAGCCCCGGCAGCAGCATGAAATAGCTGACGCCGGCGTAGGGCATATCGATCACCAGGCCCTTGTTGGCCATGGATTCGAGGATGCCATCCAGCTCAGAGGCAGGGATCCCCGTGGCCTCGGCCAACTCCGCCAAGGTCGCCTCCATGAGCGGGAAGCGCGCGGCGACGTAGGCCTCGCGTTCGTCGAACAGCAGGCTCAGGATCTCGCGCAGCTTATCGTTGTCGACCAGGCCGATGGGGTGGCGATTCAGGCGATCGATGAGTGGCACCAAGGAGGACTTGGCGCTGAGTAGGTGTCCCATGATGGTTGGCGCCGTCTGACGGCGCGGACAGCAGGTGGTTGCCGCCAGTATACGCAACCCGTCAGCCGGCCGGCAGGAAGGGGCTCTCACCGCCGTTCCCCTGCCGAGCAGCGTGTTCTTGCTTCGGGTCTTGCTCGTCGAGCAGGTGGATCACGAAGCGCACACCCTGCTCCTCCACCTCCTCGCTCCTGGCGGCGATCGGCTGCAGCGCCCCTGTGCGCAGTGCGTGGTCGCTGACGCGCTCGATACGCTCGGGGAGGTTGTCAGCAAAGTCGCACCCCAAAGATCGCCTCCTCGTTTCGACGGATTGCCTGAACCGCGCGCAAAGGCCGCTCAACTGCTCGAGCAGCAATTGCAATGCCGCCATGCGGCAATCGACCGATCGCTCAGATCGCCGGCTCCAGCAGCAGGTCGAATCCCGTCTCGCGGCAGTGCCAAGGGCCCCAGCCCAACGCCCAAATGGGGGATTCCCACCGTTCGAGCGGGGCACTTGAACCGGAGCCGACCAGATCGACTCGCATCCACTGGCGCCGCAAGCGAGCAGGATGCCGCATGGATCATTCGTTGCTATGCTCCTGCGGTGAGCGAGAACGTACCGGGGGGCACGCGCGCACATTCCTCATAAGCTCGGACAGGCGCCAGCCAGCAGCTGGCCAATCCGGCCGCAGCGGGCTGCCCCCTCGATCGCCCTCAGAGTGGCTTAGGCCCGCGCCGGCCATCGGCGCGCGCGGCGCCATCCGATTCAGGGAGCTTGCCCCATGAACAGACCGACCGATCGGGGCTCCCGATCCGCCCGCAGGACGCCGGTCGTCGGCATCGGTGCGTCCGCCGGCGGGCTGGAGGCGCTGAAGACCTTCTTTCAGCACCTGCCCCCGGACCTGGGCGCGGCCTATGTCGTGATCGTGCACCTCGCGCCGGACCACGACAGCGAGCTGCCGTCGATCCTCGCGCGCGAGACCGCGATGCAGCTCGTGCAGGTCGGCGACCACGAGCAGGAGGCGCTGCAGCCCAACCAGGTCTACGTCATCGCCCCGGACCGCAAGCTGGAGGTGACCGATGCCTCGGTCGGGGCCTCGCGCTTCGAGCAGCCGCGCGGGCAGCGCGCGGCCATCGACCTGTTCTTCCGCTCGCTGGCCGCCTCGCGCGGCGACATCTACGCCGTCGTGCTCTCCGGCGGCGGCGCGGACGGTGCCGAGGGCGCCAAGGCCGTCAAGGAGGCGGGCGGGCTGGTGCTGGTGCAGGACCCGCGCGAAGCGGCCCACGACAGCATGCCGCGCGCGGTCATCGCCACGGGCGCCGCCGACGTCGCCCTGCCGATCGCCGAACTGCCCGTGCGGCTCGCCGAACTGATCCGCAGCCGCGAGGAGATCGCGCCGCTGATCGCAGGTGCGCAGGCGGAGGCCGCCCCGACGGAGAACGAGGAGAATGCCCTGCGGGAGGTGCTGGATCTGCTGCGGCGTCGCACCGGTCACGACTTCGCCAAGTACAAGCGCAACACCGTCCTGCGGCGCGTGGCGCGGCGCATGCAGCTCAATCACGCGCCGAGGATCGCGGACTATGCCGCCTACCTCGGCGACAACGTCGAGGAAATTCAGGCCCTGTTCCAGGACCTGCTGATCACCGTCACCACCTTCTTTCGCGACCCCGAGGCCTGGACGGCCCTGCAGCAGCAGGTCATCCGCCCGCTCATCGAGCAGGCCGATCCGGATCAGCCCATCCGCTGCTGGGTCCCCGGCTGCGCGACCGGGGAAGAGGCCTACAGCCTGGCGATCCTCCTCAGCGAGGAGGTGGAGCGCCAGGGGGGGAGAGCGCTGCGTGACTTCACCGTTTTCGCCTCGGACGCCGATGAGGCCGCGCTCGCCGTCGCGCGCGACGCCCTGTATCCGGGATCCATCCGCGCCGATGTCTCGGATCAGCGCCTGGCGCGCTGGTTTCGCAGCACCGACGACCACTATCGGGTGGTCACGGAGCTTCGCGAGCACGTCGTCTTCGCCGCCCACGGCCTGCAGCGCGACCCGCCCTTCTCGCGGCTGCACCTGATCTCGTGCCGCAACCTGATGATCTACCTGGATCGCGAGCTCCAGGATCAGGTGATGGCGATCTTCCATTACGCCTGTCGGGAGGATGGCCACCTGTTCCTCGGCACCTCGGAGACGGCGCACGAGCAGCTGTTTCGGGCCATCGACAAGCAGCACCGGATCTACCGGCCCGTCGAGAGCCCCGGGGGGCGCAGGCGCGTCCTGCCCGACCTGCCCACGGGCATCCCGCAGGCGCCGCCGCGGCGCGACATTGCGCCGCGGCCGCAGGAGCGCGGCGCCGCTGCCGAGTCCCATCGGGCGGTCCTCGAGGAGCATGCCCCGCCCAGCATCCTCGTCGACGAGGACTGGAACGCGATCCATCTCTCCGAGACCGCCGGGCGTTTCCTGCAGCCCCGCGGCGGGCCCGCGAGCCAGGCGGTCGTGGAGCTGGTGCGCGGCGAGCTGCGCGGCGAGGTGAGCGTCGCCCTGCGCCACGCCTTCGAAGCCCGCGAGCAATGGCTCTCCGAGTTCATGCCCGTGCAGTTCAACGGCACGCCGCGGCGCGTCGCCGTGCTGGCCCAGCCCCGCCTCCGCGGCGATCAGGGTCCCACGCGGGCCCTCGTCCTGTTCCTGGAGGCCGGCCCAGTCGTCCCGGAGGACGAGATCGAGCGGCAGGCTCACCCCAGCAGCGAGCGCGAGCGCACGCTGCTCGAGCGGCTCCACCAGGCCGAACAGCAGATCAAGCAGCTCCGCGCCGAGCATCATGGGGCCGAAGAGGACCTGCGCGCGGCGAACGAGGAGCTGCAGAGCTTGAACGAGGAGTACCGTTCGACGACCGAAGAGCTCGAGACCAGCAAGGAGGAGCTGCAGAGCATCAATGAGGAGCTGCAGACGGTCAACCTGGAGCTCAAGTCGAAGCTCGAGGAGGTCTCGCAGGCGCACGACGACCTCGAGAACCTGATGGCCGCAACCGATGTGGCCACGCTGTTCCTCGACCGCAGCCTCTGCATCAAGCGCTTCACGCCGCAGCTGGCCGACATCTTCAAGGTCAAGGCCCACGACCGGGGCCGCGCGATCGCGGATCTCGCGCACAACCTGAGCTACGACCGCCTCGAGGAGGACGTCCGGCGGGTGCTCGCCGACCTCGCCCCCATCGAGCGCGAGGCGAGCGCGCAGGATGGGCGGTCCTTCATCATCCATCTGCGGCCTTACCGTACGAACGAGGACAGGATCGACGGTGTGGCCGTCACCCTGGTCGACGTGACCAGGCTCAAGCGCGCGGAGGCCGGGCTGCGCGCATCCGATCGGCGCAAGGACGAGTTCCTCGCGATGCTTGGCCACGAGCTGCGCAACCCGTTGGCCGCGATCTGCAACAGCGTCGCGCTCGCCGGGCTCGGCGCGCAGCCGGAGGCAACGCGCACGGCGCTCGCGATCATCGAGCGGCAGAGCCGTCACATGACGCGGCTGGTCAGCGACCTGCTCGACGTCAGCCGCATCACGCGCAACAAGCTGAGATTGCAACGCCGGCCGACCGACCTCAGGCAGGCCGTCGAGGAGGTCATCGGGGCGCTGAAGCCGGAGCTCGAATCGGGCGGCTTGGAGCTGAGCTACCATGGGCCAGAGCAGGCGTTGTCGCTCGATACCGACCCCGAGCGCCTGGCGCAGGTGCTCGACAATTTGCTGGGCAACGCGATCAAGTACACCGAGCCCGGCGGCCGGATCACTGTCGCCGCCGAGAAGGCGGGCGGCCACGCCTCGATTACGGTCCGCGACACCGGCATCGGCATCGACCCCGACGAGATCGAGACCCTGTTCGAGCCCTATCGACAGGCCGGAGGCGGCGACCGCAAGGCCGGACTCGGGCTGGGGCTGACGCTGGCCAAGCGCCTCGTGGAGCTGCACGGCGGGACCGTCACCGCACACAGCGAGGGGCCCGGCCGCGGCAGCGAGTTCACGATCAGGCTGCCGCTGGCCACGCCAGAGCAGGCGCCGGCGACCGCGCGCGTCGCAGACAGGCCCTTACCGCCACAGCGGCGCATCCTCGTCGTCGACGACGATGCGGATGTGGCCGACTCGCTCGGCGCCCTGCTCAGCGCGCTCGGTCAGCAGGTCGAGGTCGCCTATGCCGGGGAGCGCGGCCTGGCCTCGGCGCTCGCGCATCGCCCGCAGATCGCCTTCCTGGATCTATCGATGCCCGGCATGAGTGGTGTCGAGCTCTCCCGGCGACTGCGCGAGCACTTCCCGCCCGAGGCCCTGACGCTCGTCGCGCTCTCCGGCCACGATCGCCGCGCCGCCGTCGCCGAAGGCGGCGCCTTCGAGCACCACCTCCTGAAGCCGGCCGGTATCGACCGGGTGCGCGAGCTGCTGAGCGCGATCGCAGGCAGCGACAGTGAGTGAGCGACGCCCGGCACCGAGCACCAGAACCTCGCCAACGAGCTGGCGGGCAAGAGCGCGATTCTTTACGTTCTGGGCCAGATCCTGGATTTGGTGACCACGTACCTTTTGAGCCCTGCGCTGCTGCGCGAATTGAACATCGTTGTCGCGCACTTCGGTCTCGGGTGGGGCTACATCCTGACTGCGGCGGTGCCGGCCTCCATCGTCTTGGCGGTCGCCCTCTTTTGGATGTGGCGCCAGCTGCTCCGGCGCCCACAAGAACGATCGATCCATTACCACCCTGGAGGAAAATGGCATGTCCGAATCGACGACCCTAGCATCCAAGGCGATCGCCATCGTGATCGCCTGGCCCTTGATTGCGCTCTTCGCACTACTCAGCGGCGACGGGGGCGCGCTCCGCGACGGACTGACCGTGCAAGCCGCGGAGCCTGACACAAGCGCGCATCGGCTCTCCGACACCGAGGCGCCAAGCAACGAGGGCGAGGAAGCGCCCCAGACTCCGGGCGGCGAGCCTGCCGGCGGGGAGGCGCGGGGCGAGGCGATGCAGGCGCGCCAAGGCCAGCGGCAGAGCCTCGAGCGGGGTGCGCGAGAGAACGAGGACCTCGAGGACCTCAAGCCCGCCCGCTCCGACCTCGCCGAACGACTCGACCGGGCAAACCGAGCCCTCGAGCAGAACAGGGCCGAACTTGCGTCCGCACAGCAGCGGGTCGGGGAGCTCGAAGACAGCTTGGCCGAGACGCAGTCCGAGCTGCGAGCATTGCAGGAGGAGTTCGCCGCCGCGTCAGCGCGCGCCGAGGAAGCACTGGCCAAGGCCGACGCAAAGCTCCACGAGGCGAAGGCCGCCAGTGCGCAAGCAGAAAGCCAACACCGCCAAGCCATAGCTGAGCTCAAGGCACACCACGCCGACGCCATCGCCGAGATCGAGGCCCAGCACGGCGCGGCGCTGGAGGAGGCCGCACAGGCGCAAGCCCGGGAGATGGCGCAGGCGCGGTCCGCGCACGAGGCGGCCATGGCTGAGGCCGACACCGCTTATGACGCGGCCATCGCGGACGCCAAGGAGCAAATTGGCGTCCTAGAGCATAAGCTCGCTGCCGAGAAATCCGCGTCCGCGCAGCTGCGGGACCTCTACGACCGCGTCGTTGCCCTGGGAGGCAAACGAACCGAGCGCGGTATGCGACTGAGTCTTGCGGAAGAAGTCCTTCGCTTTCCATTCAGCACGGCGGAGCTGCGTGGAGAGGAGTTCCCCAGCCTCGATCGCATCGCGGCGCTCCTCATCGAGCACCCGCAATTGACGGCCCTCGTCGAAGGGCACACCGACAACTCCGGGCCCGACGCGACCAACCTCGCGCTCTCGGCGGAGCGTGCCGAGGCAGTGCGCGAGGCGCTGATCGAGCGTGGCGTCGCCGCCGAGCGATTGGTGGCTCGGGGCGTGGGCGAGGCGCGGCCCGTGGCGACCAACGCCACGGCGGCAGGGCGCCGCCAGAATCGCCGCGTGGAGGTCTACGTCATGCAAGACGGCAACTCCGATGAATCGCAGATCGAATCGGGTACCGGCCTAGTTCCAAAAGACCAAGATGGCCAGACCGGTGAAGTACAAACCCAGCACCGCGACACTCTCGAAGCCGATGTTCGCAACGCCGCAGCGTTCACGGCGAATCAGCCCGAGCAGCAGCGTGGCCGTCAGCAGGATGGTCAGGCTGATGACGAAGAGCGGCTGAGGACCGATGGCGTGATAGATGGATCCGTCCCGATAGGCGACATCCGCAAAGAAGAGAAACAGGACGTCGAAGGTATTGCCGCCGATGATCCCGCCCACGGCAAGCGTCAAGGCGCCTTGGCGCACCGCCGCGACCGCGGTGACCAGTTCGGGCAACGAGGTCGCCACCGCCGTGAACAGACTGCCGACGAGAGTCTCGGACAGACCCGTATGGCGCACCAAAGCAATACCCGAGACTCCGACCAGCCAGCCGGCAACGCCGACGGTGACGACCGTGGCGGCGAAGCCTAACCAGAGGCGCCCCTGCTTCCCGTCGGTCTCGGCATTGCTGTCGGGCTCGTCGACGACGGTGTCGCCGGTTGCCACTGGCTCCCAGCCGGGGGCATCGCGGGTCTTGGCGGCGAGACGCAGGCCGAAGGCGTAGACCGCGAGCAATAGGACTGAGGCCGGGTGTACCTGCCAAAGGGTCAGCGTGGGCGCGCTCGCCGCCATGAGCGGCAGGGCCAGCAAGGCGCAGAGCAGGGTGCCGTTGATCAGGTTGGTCACCGAGGCCGCCGCGTGCTCGAGGTTGGCACGGCGAAAGGCCAGATCGGCGATCACCAGAAACGCCGTCTGGGCCGCGATCCCTCCCACGGCGTTGCCGACCGCCAGGTCGGGTCGCCCGGCGCTCGCAGCGAACACCGATGCGATGACTCCGGGCAGGGAAGTACTGGCCCCGAGCAGCACGGCGCCGAACACCGCCTCGCCCAGACCGGTGGCATCGGCAAGGCGGTCGGCAATGCGCGTTAGGGCCGTCCCGACCACCGCGATGACGAGCGTGCCGAGCGCAAACATGAGCAGCGTCGCCCCGAGCGACAGTCCGTCCGGATCGATCATTTTCGAGAATCCCCGTGTTCCGGCTCTCCACCCGAGTCTGCAGGAGGGGCCGACTCGTCGACAAGCCTCCCCGATTGGGCCCCGGCGATGCCGACGATCGCCGGGCCGGCTGTGAAGCAAGACTCGCACCAATCGCCGTCTGAACTGCCTTTGCGCGAGACCATCAACGGTCCCGGCACAGACGGACGCAACGCCCCGCACCGACGCCTGCGGTGAAAAGCTGGATTCGTCAAACAACCCCATTGCCGTCTCCCGGGACCTCTTCGAGAAGGGCCTGGCTTGCGGCACAAAGGTATCCTTGCAAGGGAACGACAAGGAAGCAGCCTTGGCCTGCCGTTCGGTTCGGCGCGCGGAAGGCCAGTCCGTCGATGTGGCTCATTTCGACCACTTCAAGGCGCAAATGCCCCCGATCGCACCCTGGGCCGCCTCCCACTCCGCGACCAGTGGCGAATAATCACTCGGCACGCGCATTGCGTGTAATTCCGGCGCGTCCGCGTCCGGCGCGGAATTCATGGTCCTTGATGGATTTGGAATGATCATGCTCAGAAGTTTGGCTATCACCTACGGCATTGCATTCGCCGTCATCGGAATGCTGGGGTTCCTCCCCGCGGTCACCCCCTCTGGCCTGCTTTTCGGCGTCTTCGCCGTCGACGTCCTGCACAACCTGATCCACTTGATCACGGGCGGCGTGGCGGTGGGAATGGCCGTGTCGGGGGAAAGGACTGCGCGTCTCTACTTTCGGGTCTTCGGCGTCATCTACCTCGTCGTCGCTGCGTTCGGGCTCTACTACGGGGATAACGCGCTACTGGGAGCGATCGCGCACAATTGGGCAGACGTCGCGCTGCACCTTGCCGCCGCCCTCATCGCCCTCTACCTTGGCTTCTTTTATCGCCGACGCACCCCCGCGGTCTAGCCCTGGCCTGTCCTTGCGCCCGGCTGGTAGAGCCGGGCGGACAGCGGGTCGCGAGCGGCGGTCAGTAGGCCGCTAGCCGTGCTCATTGCCGCCGCCCCTGCGCTGAGCATTCTTTTCCGAGGTGCGCGAAATGCGGAATTTGACGCGTTTTCTGGTAACCCTGCTGGCCGCGGTTGTTGCCCTGGCCTTAGTCGGTCTATTACTGGCCTATTTTGGGCACAGCTTCCTTGCGGACCTTTGGTGGTTCCGCGCGGTCGGCTATGAAGGCTTCTTCTGGCACCGTCTCTTCCATGACTATGGGCTCTATTTCGGCAGCATCCTGATCCTGTTTCTCTTCTTCTTGATGAACTTCCGGCTCGGCGCCCGCTACCTGGGGGCCAAGCACCCCTTGCTTCGTGAGACAGGTATTGGGTCATCCGACGCCCCGCCGGATCGCCAGCGTTACCGTAAGAAATACCGGCGTGTTCAGAAGACCACCATCGCCTTCTATCTGCCGGTCTCGTTGGTCCTCGCGGTCGTCTTGTCGTTGCCGATGATCGGGGAGGGCGAGAAGGTCCTGCTTGCCTTGTTCGCGCAGGATACGGGCATCACCGACCCGGTCTATGGTAGAGACATCAGCTACTACCTCTTCTCGCTGCCAGTCCAGATCGTCTTCTTTCGCGAAATCCTCTTCGGCCTCGCGGTACTGCTGCTCGGGTTGATCCTTCTTTATTGGCTGGAAGCACGCACTCTGCCGCGGGCGGACAAGCGTCTGCACCGCGGAGCGAGAATTCATCTTCATGTCGTGACGCTGCTGTTATTGGCCGTAGCTGTCGGTTACTTCGTGCTCCAGGCGAGGCTCCTCCTTTATACCGACAGCCACATGCCCCTTTTCTACGGACCCGGCTATGTGGAAAGACAGTTCATCCTCCCGATGATCTGGTCCAACATGGCGCTGCTTCTCGCTGCCGGCCTGGCGTTTATCTTCTTCGTCGACACCCGCAAAGGCCTGCTTGTCGTGGCTGCAATGACCGCCCTCTTCTTCGTCTCGCTGGGAATTCGGCATTTTCCGTACACCACCGAGGCTCTGCAGGAATACGTCGTACAACCCAATGAGGCGACACTCGAGGCCCCCTATATCGCCAACAACATCGAGGCAACGCTTGGCGCCTATAACCTCGCGGACGTGGAAACCCGCGAGTATCCCATCAGGGAGACGCCTTGGGACCTGGCGTCACCTGAGAAGCGCTTGAACGTGGAAAGCATCCCGATCTGGGACGAGGATGGGCTGCTTCCTTTGTACCGCGAGCTACAGTCAATTCGCAGCTATTACAGCTTCGACAGCGTCGACGTAGGGCGCTACTCGGTAAAGGACGTCTACCGACAGGTCTTTCTTGCCGTGCGGGAGATCAATCTCGACGGCCTTGCTACCAACGCGAACAGCTGGGTCAACCGATGGTTGAAATACACGCACGGATATGGCGCCGTCATGACCTCGGCTGCACAGGAGCAGGCCGGGCCTTTGGACTTCCTGGTGCAAGGTATCCCGCCGAGTTCCGATTTCGGCCTCAGCATCGAGGAGCCCGCAATCTATTATGGGCTAGGCAAATACCATCCGGCCATCGCCCCGAACGAAAGCCGTGAGTTGGACTTCTCGGCCGGCCACCGTACACAGCTCTCCGATTACCAGGGCGAGAGCGGCGTCAAGCTCTCGAGCAGATTCCGCAAATTGGTGTTTGCCCTCCATTTTGGCGAGAAGAATGTCTTCTTTACGGACCAGACGAATGAGCAGAGCCGCATCCTGTTCAGGCGCAACATCGTCGAACGGATCACCGAGCTGACGCCCTTTCTCCTTCTCGATCCCGATCCCTACGCGGTGGTCACGCCCGAGCGCATCTACTGGATCCAAGATGCCTACACCCACTCCTCGTGGTATCCCTATGCCCGCCCCTACGACGGGAGATTCAATCCGTTCGGCGAGGATTTCAACTACATCCGCAACGCCGTGAAGATCGTCGTCGATGCCTACGACGGGAGCGTCGACTACTACATTGCCGACAAGGCAGATCCGATTATCGGTGCCTATTCCCGGATCCACCCCGAGGTCTTTCGGCCGATGTCGGAGATGCCCGCGGCGATCCAGCGCCACGTGCGCTACCCGAAGAGCTTGTTCGACATCCAGATGGACGTCTATGGGCGCTACCATCAGCAAGACCCTGGCCGTTATTACAAGGAAGAGGATTTTTGGACATTCCCCGTTGCCCCCTGGCGCGAGGACCTGCGTGTGATCAGCTCCAATTATTTGACGCTCAATTTGATCGACCGAAACCGTTGGGAGTACTCACTGTTCCTGGCCATGACGCCTAGCGGCAAGCGGAACATGCGAACCCTGGCGATCGCCGGCTGCGACGGCGACAACTACGGGCGCATCATTACCTACACCTTCCCGGCCGGGACCGTCGTTTACGGGCCAGGACAGGTCGATTCGATCATCAAGCAGGATCCGGCGATTGCCCGGCAGATCGGTCGTTGGGACCGGGAGGGCTCCGAAGTCGACCGCGGACGGATGGTCATCATGCCGATCGGCGGCGGGATCACCTACGTACAAGGCGTGTTTCTCGAGGCCAGAACACCCGCGAGGCTCCCCGAACTGGCCCGGATTATCGTCAGCCGGGGCCAGATGGTCGCGATGGAGCCCTCGATCGAGGAGGCGTTCGAGGCAGTCAATGCGCTGATCGAGAAGACCTCCGCACCACCCTCGCAGGAGTTGCCGCCGCCGAGCGAGCCGCCGGAGGTGGCGCCCGGCGGCGGCTCGGAATGACCGGCCCTTAACGGGACCCGTTATGACCGATCTTCGATGACGCGTCGCTCGAAGAAACCCAGCACCACGACGATGACGAAGGCGAAGCCGGCAACCATCGCCGCGAGCGGCAGGTCCCCCATGCCGCAGGCCGCGCCGATGGCGCCGGCCGTCCAGATGGCCGCCCCCGTCGTGATCCCGTGGACGCTCCCGCGGCCCTGGATGATGCTACCGGCACCGAGGAACCCGATCCCACCGATGACGCCTTCGATGACACGCGTCGGATCGATCCGCGCCGACGGGTCTCCGGTGGCGGTGGCGAACAAGACATGCAGGCCGAGCAACATGAAGCTCGCGGCGCCGAGCGAGACAAGCATGTGGGTTCGCAGACCCGCCGGCTTGCCTCGCAGCTCGCGTTCGAGCCCGATGATGAAGGCAAGGCCTACTGCGGCGCTGAGTCGCACCAACATGTCGAGGGGCGGTATCTCGCTGCTGATATCGAGGCTGCTCAAATCGAAGCTGCCGAGTTCCATAACAGGGGCCCCCTCAAGAATGATTGCCTGCAATAAGGACGCGCCGCGCGGCCGAAACCGCCCGAGCCACCGCTGAAAGCACAAGAACTTATAAAGGACTTGTCACACCACCTTAGCAAACGCCGCGCCAACCTCGCAGACCTGAGGCCTCAGACTGGAGACCCCCCCCGCATCACGGCTCAGAATCGGTCGGCCACGCGTGCGCACACCTCTCTTTCTGCGGCATATCGCACATTACCCCGGTGGCTTAGCACCGCGCGGACGCCTTCGGCTATGGACTTCACAGGTCCTAGAACCCCCATAGGATCTATTGAGGGTTGCAATGAACGCTAGGTATGGAGGTCGCGAGCTTTCTCGCGGCTGAGCGCATTCACCGAGTGAATCAAGTCCCTCCCGTATCGAATTCCGGCCTGGCATGAGCGCTGCTTGACCGCCGGTTATCGGTCCTTGTGGTCTACATCGAGCTCGCTATGCGGAAGATCCCCGTCCTGTCGACCCTGCTCGCCATGCCCCTGCTGCTCGGCAACGGTCTGCCGTTCGGGGAGGGCTATGTCCGCGCCTACGTCGTCACCCGTCTGAGCGAGATGGCCGGGCGCGAGCTCAGGGTCGAGGGCGAGATGGCGATCGATCTCGCCTGGAAGTCCTCGGTCCGCCTGGAGGACGTGCGGGTGGCAAATGCCGCTTGGGGTCGGGCAGCGCACCTGCTCGAGCTCGAGGCGTTGGTCATCACGCTCGACATGCGTCGATTGCTACGTGGGGAGGTTCGCCTGCCCCGCCTCAGACTGGTCGGGCCCAAGCTCTTCCTCGAGGTCTCCGAGACGGGCACGCCGAATTGGTTGCTCGGGGGGCGGGACCGGACCATCGTCGAATCCGCGGCAGCCCCCGGCGGCGAAGTCGGCAACCTCCCGCGCATCGACCGCTTGGAGGTCACCGGCGGAGAGCTGGCCTTCCTAAATCAGGCCTCGGGGTCGAGACGCTGGGTGCGCGGCCGGATCGATCAGGCCGCCGGGCACCTGAATGAATCGGGTGCCGCCTTCTCCGCCGCCGGCACCCTGGGCGGGGAGGCCTACGCCGTCATGCTCCGGGCCGCCCCGCTCGACGACCTGCGGGCCGGTGAAGAGGCCAATCCGATCGAGCTCCTCGCGACCGCCGGCCGAAGCCGGCTCGTGATCGAAGGCACGGCGGTCTCGCCCTTCGCGCTGAGCGGCATCGACCTGAGCATCGAGGCGAGTGGTCGCGGCTTCGACCGCCTGCCGTTCGGCGGCGCCCTGCCCGCGAGCCCGCCGTTCGATCTCAGCGCCCGGCTGCGACGCGAAACCGGCCCCTGGGAGGTCGAGGACCTCGACGCGTCGATCGGGCGCAACCGCATGAGGGGACGGCTCAGGGCCGATCTCAGCGGCGGGCGCCCGCGCATCGCGGCGGACCTGGCAGCCGAGACGATCGCGGTCGGCGAGCTCCTGTCCCTCGTGCCTCCCGGCGCCGCGCCCGGGATCGAGCCCGGCGTCGTCCGCGAGGGCGTGGACTTGTCGGGCCTCGAGGTCGTCGACGCCCAGGTGGAGGTCACTGCCGAGGAGGTCCTGTTCCAAGACCTGCGTTTGGCCGAGGTCCGGGCAAGCCTGACGATCGAAGACGGTGTCCTCATCCTCGCCCCGATCTCGGCGGCGGCCGGCGGCGGGCGCGCTCGCACCCATCTCGCGTTGAGCCCGGACCCGCTGCAGGCGAGCGCGCGCATCGAGCTCGACCAAGTCAGCCTCGCAGAGGCGCTGCGCCACGACCCGGGCACGCCCCCCTTGGGGACGCTCGACGGCTCGATCGCCCTCGTCCTGCCCCCGCCCGGCGATCCCGCAGCGCAGACGGCCGAGCGCATCGGTCCGCAACGGGTCCTGCAGCGTCTGCGCATCGAGGAGGGCCGCCTGAGCTACCGTGAGCCGCACCGAGCGACCAACCTGGTCCTCGCGCTGGGCGCTGGCCCCGCCTTCGCCGGGCCGCGGGTGCACGTCGGCGGACAGTGGCGCGGTGTCCCGGTGCGCGCCGACCTGAGCGCCGATCCCTTGCCTGGGCTTACGGCCGCCGAGCCCTATTCGGTCGACGGGCGACTGAGCCTCGACGAGGCCGAGGCCCGGGTCGTCGCGCGACTGCTCTCTCCGCCCGAGCTTCAAGAGCTCTGGCTGCGGTTCGATCTGGCCGGGACCCCGAAAGCGCTCGGCGAGCTCACCGGCATCGCCCTGCAGGGCGTGCCGCCGTTGGAGGCCAGTGCCATTCTTCGCCGCAGCGGGCGCCTCTGGCACGCGCGCGAGCTCGACCTTCAGGTAGGCGGCAGCGACCTCGCGGGGCAGGTCCGCATCGACCGCGCCCCGGCGCGTCCGCGGCTGGAGGTTGCGCTCCACTCGCAGACCCTGGATCTGACCACCCTCCTGCCCGAGGGCACACGCCCGCCACCCGGAGAGGGTGCGCCTTTTCAGGCCCCGCCTTTCCTCGGCGAGGCCCGAGGCCGGTTATCCTACGAGGCAGGTGAAGTCATCACGGCGGGGCCCAGGATCTCGGATCTGTCGGTCGATGCGCGCCTCGGCGAGGGCACCCTGCGGCTCAGCTCGGCTCGGGCGAGCTATCGGGACGCCGCGCGCGAGACGCGGCTGGACCTGGTCCTCGCACCCGCCGAGGCCGGTCGGGATCTCGCCGGCGACATCGATGGCCGCCTCTTCGGGAGCCCGTTCGCCGCCGACCTGCGCGCCGCGGCCCGCCTCGGCCTCGCCGAGTCGAGCCCGCCGGGCGCCTGGCACCTGCGCATCGCACGCCAGGACACCGAGCTCAGGCTTTCTGGGCAGGTCCGGGATCTGCGCTCCCCCGAGGAACTCGCGCTCGATCTCAGCGCCCGGGGCCCGAGCGCCGCCGAGCTCTCGGACCTCATCGGCGCTGCATTACCGACAACACCGGATTACCGTCTCAGTGCGCGCCTCGAGCGCGACGGCTCGCGTCTCATGCTCGAGGACCTGAACGGACGAATTGGACGCAGCGACGTCTCGGGGCGTGTCGCCGCCGACCTGGCGAATCGACCCCCGGACCTCAACGCCCGACTCGTCTCGGACCGGCTCGTCTACAGCGACCTCGCATCCGTGCTGAGTCGCGGGCCGGAATCCGAACGTGAGCAGCTCTTCTCGGATAGGCCGCTCGGTCTGAAGCAGCTGGGGCAAGGGCTGCAAGGGCGGCTGCGCTACCGCGCGCGCGATTTCGTCGCCGGGCGCGTGCCGCTTCAGGGTCTGCGACTGGACGCGCGCCTGCGCGATGGGCACCTCAGCCTGTCGCCGCTGCGCGTCGGGCTCGGTGGCGGCCGGGTGCGGCTCAAGCTCGAGCTCGACACGAACGCGGCCCCCCCCGAGGCGGATTTACAGGGCGAGATCGCCCGGGTCCACATGGGCCGCGTGCTCGAGCGTTTCGCGATCGCCGACTCGAGCGCCGGTACCCTTGGGGGGCAGCTGCAGCTGTGGCTGCACGGCGAGAGCCTCGCCGAGATGGCCGGCTCCGCCGACGGCGGGCTCTTTCTGGTCATGACCGGCCGGGCGCTGGACAGGCTCCTGGTCGAGGCGGCCGGACTCGACATCGGCGAAGCGGCCCTGGCCCTGCTCAGCGAGGACCAGGTACCGCTCGATTGCGCCTACCTCAACCTGCAGAGCCGCGACGGGCAGGCCGACATCGAGACCCTGGCGGTCGACACGCGCGACACCCTGTTCGTGGGCGGCGGCCAGATCGACCTCGAGCGCGAGCACTTGGAACTGGTCATCGAGGCTCGCCCCAAGGATTGGAGCCTGCCCGCTTTCAGCTCGCCACTGCGCTGGCAAGGACCGCTTACCGATCCGGAGCTGCAGGTCCTGAGCAGCGAGCTCATCGGAAGGACGATCGCCACGATCGGCCTCGCCGCCTTGCAGCCCCTCCTCGGGCTGATCCCGCTGATTGAGTCCGGGCCCGGCGCCGAAAGCCCCTATTGCACCGGGCTCATCGAGACCCTGCGGGAGGCCCGGCGGTGATCCGCCGGCGGCGGCGCCGCGACCTGACCAGCCCCGGACCCGGCCCCTGGGGCCGGGTGCGGCGACCGCGCCTCGAGGAGGGGCCGTGCGTGCCAAGCCACTGCGGAGCTGGCCCCCGGGACGCTCGAAGCGCGGACGCCGAAGGGCTTTCGAGATTGCGGGCCGGCCTGCTCGCGCTGGCGCTGACCGGCTGCGCCGCCCCCGCAGCGATCGAGCGTGAGCCACCGGCCGAGGCCCAGCTCGCGACCCGGATCAAGATCGCCCTCGTCGAGGAGCCGACACTCGAGGCAGCGGCCATCTTCGTCGAGGTCGAGGACGGTCTGGTCCGCCTCAGCGGCTTCACCGACAGCGACGCCGAGCGCGAGCGCGCCGTGGCGCTCACCCGCGGTATTCCAGGTGTCCAGGGGGTGCAGAGCCGCATCCAGGTCCGGTGAGCTGGTCGTGCCGCCCGGGCTCGCGCAGATCCGGGCGAGGTCCCCGTCAGCGGGAGTCGCGCTGGGCCGAAGCGCGCGCACGGCCCAGGACCGCGAGCAGCGCTTGGAGCTGCACGGGCTTCTGCAGATAGGCGTGGAAGCCGAAATCGGGCCAGGCCACCTCGTCGGCCTCGCGTCCCGAGACGCAGACGAAAAGGCAATCTCTGAGCTCTGGCCGTTCCCGAAGCCGCGCGAGCAGCTCGTCCCCGGACATGTCCTGGAGGCCCAGGTCGATCAGCGCCGCATCCGGTGTCAGCCGATCGACCGCCTCCAAGGCCTCGGCGGCGCTGCCGGCAACCACCACCTGATAGCCGTGCAGCTCGAGCACGAGCTGCTGCGCCGAGCAGGTATCCAGGTGGTCGTCGACACAGAGGACGGACAATCCCCCCGCCCTCCGATCGCGCTCGGCACCGCCGGCCTCGCGATCGGCGTTGTCCTCGCCTGCAGGCTCGGGGTCGCGACCGCCAGGAGAAGCGGCTGGGGAGCGACCCAGCCAGTGCG